>Ga0075124_10000950_pt1 | contig 13517 bp, 14 predicted proteins | sample AntAceMetag02UKS_FD_69809 | JGI IMG/M metagenome (GOLD analysis project Ga0075124, IMG submission 69809) | Saline lake microbial communities from Ace Lake, Antarctica - Antarctic Ace Lake Metagenome 02UKS | ecosystem: Environmental > Aquatic > Non-marine Saline and Alkaline > Saline | place... | reverse complement strand
TCAACCGGACCGAGTTCTTTTATAATCTGGTCATGAACTTTCTCCAGTGATTTACTATCAAGTACATTAGCTTTGAGTCCGATAATTTTTGTTCCTGTTTCAGAAGAAAGTTTGCCGGCATTTTCTTTTGCTTTATCAAGATCGATATCCAGGATAGCAGTTTTTATTCCCGCTGAACCCAGCGCATAAACTAATGCAGTTCCAATAACACCGGCACCGCCGGTAATTACACCAACTTTGTTTTTCAGGTCATTAAATGTGTTATTCATAATATCCTTCCTTGTTTAATTCGAATTCTAAATAGTCATTATAATTTTCTTTGGTTATGATATCCAGTGGCATAAGATTATTTTTCCTGATTTGCTTCTCAAATACAATATGGTGGAAAAGAGCATAGATACCTCTGAATGCCTGTTCCCTGGGTTTTTGACAGATAAGGAAATCAATAATTCCCTCTTCGAGAAAAGCAATATTGTCATTTGTAAGGTCGTAACCAATAAGAGTTATTTGACCCTTTCTTTTATGGTTCAGGTAATTGGCAATAATATGGGCAGAAGAAGTGGCAAATATTCCTGAAATATCAGTATCGGGAATTTTGAGCATGGAATCCATGTTATTCAATTTTCCGGAAGAGATATTCAAAACATTAATTTGTATATCGGGATTATTAAGAAAATAGGTTTTGAAACCTTTCTCTCTTTCCCTGGTATGGTGTATGTTTTCATGTACTGTTCCAATATTAACGATCACAATAGTCCCTTTTGATGCACAACTGAATTCCATCAGTTTCGCAGCAAGCATACCACTACGGAAAGAATTCTGGCCAAAGAAGCTCAGGTTATTTGCCTCTTTAAGCTTTGAGTCAATAAACACATAAGGTATTTTGAGGTTGTCAAGTTTTTTGATAAAATCAGAAGCTTGTTTTGAAAAAACAGGAGCCAGTAAGACTCCATCCGGGTGATCGATCAATACTTCTCCGGTTTTTTTCTCAAAGGAATCCGGCAAATATTGGTCGAACAGAGAATAACTGACTGTTACTCCATAATCAGCGATTTCCTTTTCAGCTTTTTTTATCCCTTCGAGTGGTGCTTCCCAATACCTGTTTTCAGGTGTAAAAAAAGGGATAAGGCAAACAAGTCTGGGCTTTTTCTTTGATGCAAGTACCCGTGCCACAAAGTTTGGTTTATAGTTGGTTTTATTCATAACATCAAGGATTTTTTTCATTGTCTTTTTTGAAACCTGTCCCCGGTTATGGATTACCCTGTCCACGGTGCCAATGGATACATCGGCAAGCCTGGCAATCTCTTTAATACCTGTTCTTTTACTTACTTTGATAATATATATTTTACTGTTAAAAATCAAATATACGTAAAAAGATTAAAAGAACGTGTACGTACACGAAAATAATTATAATATTAAAAAGTAGCTTTATTCAGGTTTATTCTTCTTCGGGGATCATTTCAAAAGGGATAATTATCATAGATTGGTAATCTTCCCCACATTCTTTCATATCATAATCATCCTCTTCGTAATGCCATTTGATTTCAACTTTCTTATCATTTCGAATGATCTCTTCCATTTTTCTGAAGACTGCCAACAGAACTTTTGAAGAACTTGTATTGAAGTATTCCAGTTGTATTCTAACTTCTGTATAATCCAACGGGTCTTTGATATAATCATCAAGCCAGGAAAGAAAAGGAGCATAAAAAGTACTGTGGTTCTCAGGGATGGATTTCCCCGTTATGACAAGAAGTTTTTTATCCCAATCAAAACTAATGGTAGGAGTTTTTTGTGTTCCCTCAATTAAATACGGTTCAATTTTCATTTGAAACAAGATAATATTAAGGATGAACTTAATATAGAAAAGATAAATATATTAATTATTTTTTGTTTTTCGAAGTTTTTTGGATTCAATTTTATTTTGAACTTCATATTCCCATTTGCATTTTTGAGAACAAAACACTTTAGGAATGGTAAAAGCACTATCAATGAGATATAATTTCTCATAACAGATTGTTTCACCGCACCATGAACAATTTTTTATCATTTCTTTTAGTTGTTAGAAAAAACTGTTGGGCGGGTTAATTTCAGATGCCTTTTCTTAATTATTGCCCATAACCCAACAGTTTACCTCCATGCACTACGGTTAATAATTTGTAAGAACAAGGAGTCGCTCACGTGTAAAAATAATAGAATTCTGCCCTGTTGAAACAAGTTTATTGCCCTATTAGGTGAATAGCTTATTTTTTTGGATGAAACGGTGGAAAATCAGTATGAAGATGGAAAAGGAAGAAGTGAAGAAGTCGAAAGTCGAAGAGTTGAAAGTCGAAAGTCGAAGAGTTGAAAGTCGAAAGTCGAAGAGTCGAAAGTCGAAAGTCGAAGAGTCAAAAGTCGAAAGTCGAAGAGTTGAAAGTCGAAAGTCGAAGAGTCGAAAGTCGAAAGTCGAAGAGTCGAAAGTCGAAAGTCGAAGAGTTGAAAGTCTAAGAGTCGAAAGAAAGAAATAGAATAAGGCAAAAGTAAAGAGTGAATTGGGCACTGTGTATATTATTGAATAGAATTTTTTGTTGATTCAGAGTGTTTTTCCAGGTTTTTCCCTGATTCAGAAAGGATCCAACCGGGATAGCTTTTTGGTTTTGGTTTTTTCCCATAAAACAGATCATCCAGTTTTACCGCAATTTGTCTGAAAATAAAATTTCGTCTGACGGCTGTACGAATTGGCCTGTGTAATAAATTATCAGGATGAGAATATGGACAGGAAATAACACATTTCCCACAGTCAGTACCCGCCTGACACCAGTATGTATAGCAAGCTTCGGAGTTTATTTGCCATCTAAGAGTCCCGGAAACTTGTTTTCTCCTGGCTTTTGGTATTGCCTGAGCGGGGCATACAACAGCACATTTTGTACAATGGTTACAAAAATCCAGTATGGACAGATCATTTTTTACCTGATCCTTAATAAGTGGGATGTTTGTTGTTACAACAGCTATTCTTACCCTGGTACCGTGTTTTGGTGTTATAAGCAACCCCATACGACCTATTTCTCCTAATCCGGCATCTTTTGCAACAAGGGGGCAGATCAACTCATAGTTAGCATCGATATGAGCCCTGGCATCATATCCCAATTCCCTGATAAAGTGAGCTATTTGTATTGCTATCGCCCCTGAAGATAAATATTGTTGAGCCGATTCCATTACTGTTGGCGCAGCGGGGGCAGTAGACATCATTTCATAATCCATTTCAATAGTAAAGGCAATTGCAAAACGATGGTTGTTGTGAATGGTTTTCCCATAACGGTTTCCCCGGCCGAGGACTATATATAAATGGTAGTCTTGTAGCTCTGTAATGCCTGCATCTAAAGCGCCAAGTTTTTTTGCCCATGATTTAATATATTTTGTCAGAGTTTCAGGATCTCTGTTTTGTTTTTTCGTGGATTTTTGTCCGTTTACCCCGGCAGCTAAATAGTTTACTGTGGAGAAGCTGGCTTTAGCGGAGGCAAATCCATATGTATGAGCATATTTGGTTTGCAGGGATAGTAATCCCGGTTCTTTTCTAAATTTATTATCAGGTGTTATATGTTCAGGGTGTTGTTTATAATAGTCGTTAAATAATAAAGTATCCTGCATAAGCTCTCTTCTTGAAAATATTGTGGTCCGCTCATCAATTAACGGAACAGGAATCCCTGATGGTTCAGGTGGTTTCCCTTTCAGGGGCAAAATGAATAGTATAAATAATGCGAGAATTAAAATTGAAAGAAGAAGTGATACTATTGTAAAGAAAGGAAATACAATCAGAAGGAAAAAAGGCGCGATAAGAATAATTGCAGTAAACAGTAAAATTAAAGCAGCTCTTTTTTCATTCTCACAGATTGAAATAATTATGGCTGCCAGAAATACTACAGTCAGGATAATTCCGAAAAAGATCAGGATATTTTGTAACATAACGGGTATATCTTTTTCTTCGAAAATACAAAAAATGAATATTTGTGCAACTTTTCTAAATATTAATCGTCTATTATTATGGAATGATTCTTGTAGAACATTGAAGTTATTAATAAAAATTTAGAACTATAAAAAGATGACCGTTGATTTAAAAGCTAACGAAGTGGTTTTGAAAGCAGGTGATTCAAAACAGCTGATTGATGAGAAAAAAGTTAAAGGTAAATTGATCATTACTAACCAGAGGATATATTTTAAAACAATTGAAAAGATTGATACTCACCATGATATGGAGATAATGCCTGGAAACATAAGGGAAGTTATATATTTCAATTTTATGAAGATTTTCCCAACCGGTCTTAATCTGATTATGCGGGATGGTATAAGCAGTAAATTCCTGCTTGGAAAACGGAATGATTTCGGTTTGATGATAAACAAAATGTATTAGGCAAATAAAGAGTTGAAGAGTTTATAAGTTTATAAGTTGAGAAGTTAAGAACTTATCTGTTTTAAATGCCTTGGACATAATACAAATAAACTAATCAACAAATCAAATAAACTTTTTTAACTTATAACATTTAACATATAACATATTACTTTTTACTGATTCCGTTTTTTTCTGTTTGAAAGCAATTTGCCGGTTTGAATTAACCTCATTGACTGTTCTGCAGCCATAATAAGTAATTCACCGGCTTTTTTTATTGATTCGTCTATACTCATCGGTTTATTTGCTATCGGAATAATTGCACTGAATCCTTTTTTATATAACTCGTTTATCCCCTTATCCACTATTCCCGCGAAAGCTATAACAGGTATATTATATTTGCCGGCAATACCGGCTACTCCGGCAGGTGTTTTTCCATAAGCTGTCTGGCTGTCAATTTTTCCTTCGGCAGTAATTACAAGATCAGCGTCTTGCATATGCTTCTCAAGTTCCACAACTTCTTTAACAATATCAAATCCTTGCTTTATTTCAGATGGCAGGAACGCCAGTATCCCTGCACCCAGTCCGCCTGCTGCACCGGAGCCCGGGATATTTTCAACCGAAACACCTTGTTGTTGCCTGACAACATCAGAAAAATGTTGCAGGTTAGAATCTAATTGAATAACCATATTACTATCTGCCCCTTTTTGCGGACCATATACTACTGAAGCCCCGGATTTTCCAAGAAGCGGATTCAAAACATCGCTTGCAATAATAATTTTTGATTCTTTAAGGCGTTGATCAAGCTTATCGGTTTTGATAGACACCAGATCTTTTAATGCTCCGCCGCCAGACTCAATTTCGCATTTGTTTGCATCAAGAAATTGAATACCAAGGGCTTGCAGCATTCCGGTACCGGCGTCGTTTGTAGCACTTCCACCGATACCTATAATGATTTTTCTACAACTTTTTTTTAAGGCATGCTTAATTAATTCACCGGTGCCATACGATGTGGTTTTCCAGGGATTTCTTTCATTTTCTTTCAGCAGTTCAATTCCCGATGCAGACGCCATTTCTATTACCGCTGTTTCTCCATCACCAAGCACTCCAAAGTGTGCAGTAATCTCTCGCATAAGCGGATCGTGGACTTTTTTATGGAAAATTTTTCCATTTGTTGCAGTAACAAGTGTAACCACGGTGCCTTCTCCTCCGTCAGCCAGGGGTACCAATTTTATGTTGGCATCCGGAAAGACATTCCTGATTCCCATCTCAATGAATTTAGCGACATCAGGAGATGTCAGGCAATCTTTAAATGAATCGGGGGCAATAATTATTTTCATTATAATTCATCATATTTTCTGGCTGAATTTCTTGATTTTTCTACTGGGTACTTTTTTTCATTCTTCCTGATTTTTTCAAGTATTATTTGCTCTATATTGAAATCGTGCTTTTATGATACTCTGGATCTCAGACATTTGTTTTTTTTGATAAAGGTAATAAAATCAGGATGTCATTGCCTGAAAAAGTATTTACCATAATTTTTATTGTTTTGCTTATCATCAGTCTGTTTAAAAGAGCTAATAGTATTATTCTATATACAATCAGATTTTTATATATTTATTAATAAATTTACGACAAACCTGAAATAATGAACAATCATGATAATAATGGTGACAAGCACAGTATATTTCGTAGCCGGACATTAGAAGATTCCGGCTAAAAACACACATACACACCCTGTTTTAAGGTGTATATGTAGTTAAACAAGTCGATATAGATAATATATGCGTAAGTTTACACATCTACAATCGTTGTGTGCTATTTGAGAGAGCGATACATGTATTATATTGTTATTTGATATTGTTGGAAAGAACAGATACATTTAGGGATGTAAGATTTTAATAATCAATAAAAATAAATTAACTTTAGAAATATTAGTATTTTTTATAAACTTAAAAAAAGTAAATCATGAAAGACCAAATTCAAATTTTATTGGAAAGCTCTCAACAATTTTTAAATGAATTTGCAAGAGCAGTGCCTCAGATTATTGGCGCATTATTAATTCTTTTAATTGGATGGCTAATCGCAAAGCTTGTAAAAAGGATTATTGTTAAACTTCTGAAACTAGTAAAACTTAATTATTTAACAGAAAAATCGGGTATTGAAAAGTTTCTTAAAGAAGGAGGTGTGAAAATTACCGCAGTGGATTTAATTGGTAGTTTAGTCTATTGGATCATAATGTTAATTGTAATTATGGCTGCTTTAAACACTTTGCAATTAACAAGTGCCAAAGAATTATTTGGTCAGATAATATTATATATCCCCAATATAATTGTTTCAATAATAGTTTTATTATTAGGATTATATGTTGCTAAGTTTGTTTCTCAAGCATTAGTAGTAGCATTGAAAAACATGAATGACAAGTCAGCTCAGCTCATTGAGAAAATTTCATACTATGCCATAGTAGTTTTAACAATTTTTATAGTTTTAAGTCAGTTGAATATCGCGGAAAATATTGTGACAATTGCTTTTCTTTTAATCTTTGGTGCATTCTGTTTAGCATTTGGATTGGCATTTGGATTAGGTGGAAAAGATTTTGCTGCGGATTTGTTAAAGAAACTTAATGATAAAAATAAAAAGTAGCTGTATGAAATAAAAACAGCACACAATGTGTCATACGTAATGGCGGGGATTGTAGTAAACATCAAGGTTTGTAGCTCGCATCAAAACCATCTCGGTTTGAAAGTGAGGTGCTACGAAATCCGCCACTACGCATACACTTACCGTTGTAGGTAATTGCAGTGGTTCCACATATATAAAATAGTTTCCTAATGAGGAAATATTTGTTATCTTTGTAAAAAGCTTAATGATTAAATACGAAGTTCGATTTCTAAAATCCGCGAAAGATTTCCTCGATAATCTTGATAAGAAGTCGAGGGAAAAAATACTTTTCAATATTTGGAAATCGAGAGAGATCAACGATCCGAGGTTGTTTAAAAAATTAACTGCAGAAATATGGGAGTTTCGGACAACTTTTAAAAGTAAACAATATCGACTTTTTGCTTTTTGGGACAAGCAAGGAGATCAGATGACATTAGTAATTGCAACACACGGCTTTATTAAGAAAACTCAAAGGACACCAAAAAAAGAAATTGAAAGGGCGGAGCAATTACGAAAAGATTATTTTGAAAACGATTAAAAATAAAAGACATGGCTAAAAAGAAAACTAAAACATACACCTTAGAGGAATTGACCGACAAATATATTGGAGAAAAAGGGACTTCAAAAAGAGCACAATTTGAATTTGATCTAAAATTAGATGTTCTTGGAGATATGATTAAACATGCTCGAAAAGAACAGCATCTGACTCAAGATCAACTTGGACAACTAATTGGAGTTCAAAAAGCACAGATATCAAAGATTGAGAATAATACTAAAGATGTAAGATTTTCGACAGTTTTAAGAGTTTTTGAAGCATTAAAAGTAAAAGTTAAAATGACTGTTGAGTTTGATCCGAAATCACATCTTGAAATAGCATAAAGGAAAAGCAACTACCTACAACATGCTATAAATTCAAGCGGGCGGAATGTGGTATTTTAAACAGAAATTCATTAATTTTACTTTAGTGCAGCTTGATAATAAAGTGGGTAAATTGCCCGCCAAGATTTATAGCTAATCGTTAGCGGTCAGGCAAAGAAACGAAAGTGCAATTAATAATCAGAATGAATAGAAAATGAAATTTATAGCAAATATTGACAAGACTAATGAACAACCTCGTAGCAGAGCTAACGAGGTATCAAATAAGATTTTCTTTTTTTATTCGATGCAGAGCATCGGAGTATTAACTCATTTATCCCGATAGCGAAGCGTATCGGGATTACTCAGCAAAGCTTCGTGAGATCGCTACGCTAAGTTCGTTCAACTAAAATTTTCAATGCACTACGTTTTTGAAAATTGATTTTCACGAATAAATCGATTTCTAATGATGATCTTGTCGATATTTTAGGTTGGGCACGTTTTCAGTGCGATAGAGATATAAATAATGATGTTGCAGGTGTTGTAACAGGTTTAGCATGGACACACGTTGGTGGAGAAATATTATTTATCGAATCGAGTCTGAGCAAGGGGAAAGGACAATTAAGCCTAACCGGAAATTTAGGTGATGTAATGAAAGAATCGGCTACTATAGCTTTTGAATATTTAAAATCGCTCCTGAGCTGTTTCAACAGTATAACGTACACATACATACCCGAAGGTGCCACACCTAAAGATGGGCCATCGGCCGGAATAACTATGATAACAGCATTGGTTTCATTGTTTACTCAACGTAAGCTTAAAAGTAAAATAGCCATGACAGGTGAAATTACTTTACGCGGAAAGGTTCTTCCTGTTGGAGGAATTAAAGAAAAAATTCTGGCAGCTAAGCGTGCAAAAGTGACTGAAATATTGCTTTCTGAAGCGAACAGAAAAGATATTGAAGAAATCAACGAAAAATATATTGAAGGCTTGAAGTTCAGTTATTTCGAAAATATGTTAGAATTGGTTGATTATGCTCTTTTAAAAGAAAAAGTGAGAAATGCACAGGATTTATCCTTTGTAAAAAGTGAAAGATGAAGAATCTGAAAAAATATTACACTATTTCTGCAGATAGCCAGGATGTTTATACTGCATTAACGAATCCTTTTACCATTGAACTTTGGACTGGTGAGAAAGCTCTTATGAGCGAAGATGAAGGATTTGAATTTAGCCTGTGGGGCGGAGATATCGTTGGGAAAAACCTAATTATAGATCCCGGGAAAAGCATTACGCAACAGTGGTTTTTTGACGACGAAAACGATGAAAACCCTTCCATTGTTACCATTAAACTTTGGGAAGTAAAAGGTGGGTGTTCAGTAGAACTACTTCATACAAATATCCCTGATGATGCATTTGAAAATATTGTCGACGGTTGGGATAATTCCTATTTTGGTGCTATTGTCAGGCTTTTCGAAATCTAATCTGTGACTGAGTTGTTTGCCTCTTTGGAAAACAAGTAAAACTCCCTTGATTATTCCAATCGTGAAAACATTCATTTTCGACTAATTTACTATCAATTTGGATTTGGGTGACCCGGCGTCGAAAACAGGAAAAACCCCGCTACAAAGCAGCAGGGTAGAAATAAAATAAAAGTTCCCAGAGAGTATTTCTATTCTTAATAGATTAAATCAATGAAAAAGCAGTCTCCAAATCATTTATCAAATCGTCTCCATCCTCAACACCAACTGATATTCTAATCAAGGTATCGGATATACCAAGCTTAAGCCGATCTTCCAAAGGAACAGAAGCATGTGTCATTAAAGCGGGTAACTCTATCAGGGATTCTACGCCTCCCAAACTCTCGGCTAATGAAAAAAAGTGCAAATTCTCCACAAACTTTTTAGCACTAGCAAGATTTCCATCCAATTCAACCGAGATCATCCCGCCAAATCCTTTCATTTGTTTTTGAGCAAGCCCAAATTGCGGATGAGATTTTAAACCGGGATAGATTACCTTTTTTACTTTTGGATGTTTTTCTAAATACTCGGCAATAATAGATGCATTTTCAGCATGCTTATTCATTCGCATGCTTAATGTTTTTATTCCTCTCAAAACAATATAACTATCGAAAGGAGACATAATCGCTCCGGCAGAGTTTTGAACAAATTGAATTTTTTCAAATAAGACATCATCATTGAGCATCACAGCACCACCAATGGAATCACTATGACCATTGATATATTTAGATGTGCTATGCAAAACAATATCGGCTCCTAACTCAAGCGGATTTTGAAAGAAAGGACTCATAAACGTATTATCCACTAGCATTGCGATTCCGTTTTGCCTGGCAATTTTTGCAATTTCAGCAATATCTGAAAGTTTTAACATAGGATTTGTTGGGCTTTCTATCCAAATTAATTTCGTTTTAGCAGTAATCGCTTCTGAAACTTTCGAGGTATCAGATGTATCCACGAAGGTGAAATCAATTGCATAGTTTGCTGAAAATACTTTTCTGAATAAACGTTGACTTCCACCATAAATATCATCGGTAGTTATTACATGATCTCCTGTTTTTAAAAGAGCCAATAATACTGTTGTTTCTGCTGCTAATCCCGAAGCAAATGCCAGTCCAAATTTTGCCTTCTCTATTGCTGCCAGTTTTTGTTCCAATACATTTCTTGTTGGATTTAAAGAACGAGAGTATTCGTATCCGGCAGTAGGAATATCAACATCTTTCCGCGCAAATGTTGTGGATAAATGTAAAGGAGTAATGACATCACCGGTTGCTCCTTCATTAAAATTTGGCTCTTCGCCTATGTGTATGCTTTTTGTTGAAAATTTCATAATGATTATGATTTAATATTTTAAAATTTGATTTGTTAAAATTACAGGCCTTTGTCAGCCCTCCATTTATCGTTATACAAAGTACTTAAATAACTCCTTCCTGAATCGGGGAGTAAGATAACAACAATAGCTTCAGAAGACAAATTAGCTGCGTATTGCAATGCAGCATAAACGGCCGCTCCGGCTGATGAACCCGAGAAAACACCCTCTTTCTTAACTAATTCGCGAGCAGTATTGAAAGCATCCTTATCAGAAACGCTTATGATTTCGTCGATTACCTTGAAATTAACAATTGGAGGTATAAAATCTTCTCCAATTCCTTCAATTAAGTACGAATGTACTTTACCTACTGTCTGATTAAAGTGGTCTTCATAAAGCGATCCAATTGTATCGACGCCAATTACTTTAATGTCCGGATTTTTTTCTTTCAAATATTTTCCAATGCCTGAAATGGTGCCTCCCGTACCAACACCCGCCACAAAATGTGTAATTTTTCCATCCGTATCGTTCCATATTTCAGGGTCGGTTGTGGAATAATGAGCCAGCGGGTTATTATCATTGAAATACTGATTAGGTGAAAAAGAATTCGGTATTTCTTTGACTAATTTTTCAGCTACTTTATAATAGCTTCTTGGGTCATTTGGATCCACATCGGTTGGAGTTCTAATCACTTTCGCACCATAAACAACCAACACATCTTCTTTTTCCTGACTCATTTTATCAGGCATCGTGAAAATTAATTCATATCCCCGCATTATCCCAACCAATGCCAGCCCAAGGCCTGTATTGCCGGAAGTTGGTTCAATAATGGTGCCTCCGGGCTTTAACAAACCTTTTCTCTCGGCTTCATCAATCATTGATACGGCAATTCTGTCTTTGATACTGCCGCCCGGATTAAACGATTCTAACTTTGTTAGTAAGAGAGGTGCTAAGCCTTTATTCATTTTATTCAATTTCACCAAAGGAGTTTTGCCAATGGTTTCTAAGATATTATTTTTGTAATTCATTGTTTTATGCGTATTCTATTATTATAATCTTTCTTTCAAGAATAAATCTTTTTTCTTTATAATATGACCGAAGTCATAAACGATGAATTCTTTAGTCAATGTAGAGAACAATTAACCAAAAAAATCAAATATAATTATTTACTCACAACATCGAGTGTTTGAAAGGTGAAGAAGATATAATTTAAATTGTAATTTTGCCATTGCTTTAATTTTTATCCCTGACGAATCGGGAATAGCTTAAAAATTTAAAAAATTGTAATCGGGAAACTGAAAAAAGTATTAGCAACAACAGCAACAACAGATAGTTAATGCATTTATGAATAGGTATGATGAATTTGATTTCTTCATTTTCGGCAAAAATATCAAATATTATTTACATGCAAACGATTAAAAATATTTTTTTTCAGTATTTTTAAAATTGATTTCTTCCTTTAAACTTATACAGTACAACAGGATTTGCAACTCAATCATGGAAATGTATCCCGGAGTTAAATTGGAAATAAAAACTAAAACTCAACTAACTTTTGATTATACAAATCTGTTGAGACATTACAAAAAGTTTGATAATCTTGAAAGACAAGAAGCTTACAAAGAGAAATTGAGTAATTAAAAAAAAGCAAAAAAAATACTTAATTCAATTGCTGACAATTCAAACTTGACACAGAAACAATTTGAACCACTTTTAGACCAATTAGTTGGTAGCAAGGATGATTATAACCTTTGACACTCTGGTAGTTTATATCGTTTAAGACGTTCTGTTTATCCTTACTACAAAGAATTTCGTGATTTAGTGCGATATATCCGTGATAATAAAAATAAGTCAACTGAAACAGTGTTCGAAAATGCTAAAATTAAAGTTAATTTAATTGAAGGTGCAGCTGTAAATTATATTACAGAAATTATGATGACTTATAATAATAATGACTTTGCTAATATGAACAAAAACCCATTAACAGTTTTAAGAGAAGAAGGCGGAGTTAATTTAAAAGCACATTCTTCATCATTTAAGGGAGTTGACTATGCCGAATATTGCGAACTAATAGAAGAAATTTCAACAAAACTTGGACTAAATGATATGTTGGAAGCGGATAGTTTTTTTAATGAAATCTACTGGAAAATAAAATAATGAATAAAGCCCGAACCGCTAACAATGTATATACAAAATAGGCGATATGGTAGTAAATTCAAGGGTTGTAGCCCGCTTCAATATTTGTGCAACTGGATAAGTTTGAAGCCCGCAACCGCCTACTTTGCATATGTGTGCCGAGAAGCAGTGAACGGCAAATATAAATCACTGCATGCTGTAATTGAGATGGTGGAGCCGGTGCTGACAATAGATGTTGGTATCAGCCGACCCACCGAAGTCGTCTTGCAGGAGAGGGCTTCAAACCACCTAAAGGTGCTGTAGTAAAGAGCTATGGTGCTGAGCGTTTAGGAAAAGTTCACCCAAGAGGTGTTCAGGTAAGGGTAAAGGAGATGAACGAAAGTGAACCGCCGATGAGGTGTTCCCGATGTATCGGGACAGGCTGGGAAAGTGGTACATTCTGTCAAAAGCTGTAGAGGTATGAATGCAGTGAGAAGTACAGTGGGAACCTGTTTACTGACTGTACGGCAGGCGTCATTCAGGCGGCATAGCCTGCCCCGCTTTGCGGGGAACTTTATCCGGGCTTAATTATGGAACTCGGGAACCTGGATATTGATGATGGCTGCGGAAAGCTACCGATGCAGGATTCGCTGGCAGCTAAAGGGAAATGCGCAATCCCGCTTAAGCGGGAGAGGCATAATACCAA
>Ga0075124_10000938_pt1 | contig 13578 bp, 17 predicted proteins | sample AntAceMetag02UKS_FD_69809 | JGI IMG/M metagenome (GOLD analysis project Ga0075124, IMG submission 69809) | Saline lake microbial communities from Ace Lake, Antarctica - Antarctic Ace Lake Metagenome 02UKS | ecosystem: Environmental > Aquatic > Non-marine Saline and Alkaline > Saline | place... | reverse complement strand
CCGTTCATAGAGATAACGGCCATATCCGTTGTTCCGGCTCCAATATCAACAATTAAATGGGCGGTTGGTTCAAAAATATCAAGATAGCTTGAAAAAGCCGCCGCTAAAGGTTGTTCAAGAAGATATACATTGTTAGCCCCGGTTTCTTTCAGGAGGTCAATAACGGATTTTCGCTCAACTTCAGTTAAATTAGTGGGAATAGCGACGATGATATCGGTAAAAAAAGACCAGGGTAAATTTTCATTTTTTAGAAAACTGCGAATCATCTCCTTTGTCATATCAAAGTCGGCAATTACGCCGTTAGCAATGGGACTTATGGCAGTTATATGAGACGGAGTCCGGGAAACCATATCTCTTGCCCGATGACCGATAGCCACGGCTCGATTGGTTCTATTATTAAAAGCTATAATAGAAGGTTCATTAACAACAATTCCCTTCTTTTTGAGATAGATTTGGGTAGAATCAGTACCTAAATCCAAGCCTAAAAGTTTTTTGAATATCATATTAGTATTGTTTAAATTTATAAGCAAAGCTTGCAATTTCGTCAGTCGGTGGAAATAAATATATTTTCAGTATATTTATTTCACCTCCTTCCTTATTATAAGTTTATATTACTAAATTTTCTTCATAATTTCCAATATTTGAAAATTTAGATATTTACTAATAACCTCTGGCAAAAATCACCCTGTATTTAGCATTCCCGCCGCATTTCACGCATTTACCTGTTTTAGGTTCTTGATTCTCAAATGGAATACAACGAACGGTAGCTTTGGTTTCACTCTTGATTTCGGCCTCGCAATTTTCATCACCGCACCAATCGGCATATACCAAACCACCTTGTTTAATGAATTTTTTGAAGTCATCATAATTTTCAGCCTCATAAGTATTATCCTTCTTAAAATCACTGGCTTTTTTCAAAAGAGCGTTTTGGATACAATCAAGAATCCTCGGCAGCTCTTCAGGAATTTTACTAAACTCAATCTCTTGTTTTTCGCCATTATCCCTTCGAACAAGAATAGCTTTGCCGGATTTCAATTCTTTCTCCCCTATTTCAATTCTTACCGGCACACCTTTCTTTTCCCATTCAAAGAATTTATTGCCTATGGTTTCATTTTCCCGGTCGTCAAATTCTACTTTAAGACCAGAAATTGATTTTTTTACCTCCATAGCTTTTTTAATAATCCTATCCTTGTTTGATTCGTCTTTCCAAACAGGAATTAAAACAACATGGATAGGAGCTACTTTAGGAGGAACAACAAGCCCTTTATCGTCGGAATGAACCATAATTAGACCTCCAACAAGGCGGGTGGAAACGCCCCAACTCGTCTGCCAGACATACTTATCATTGTTTTCTTCGTCTTTATATTTAATATCAAATACCTTGGCAAAGTTCTGGCCAAGATTATGAGAAGTACCCATTTGAATAGCTTTTCCATCTTGCGCGAGAGCTTCAATAGTATATGTCCGCAGGGCACCGGCAAACTTTTCAGATTTGGATTTCTCACCAACCACTACAGGTATGGCCATAAAATCTTCAGCGAAGCTTTTATACACGTCATTCAAAATCTTGAGAGATTCTTCTTCGGCCGCTTCCTCACTTATATGAGCAGTATGGCCTTCCTGCCATAAAAACTCGGTGGTTCGGAGAAACAAACGAGGACGCATTTCCCAACGAACGATATTGGCCCACTGATTTATCATATAAGGGAGGTCTCGCCAGGAATTAATCCATCTGGAAAAAGCGGCATTTATTATGGTTTCGGATGTGGGACGAATAACAAGAGGTTCGTCAAGCTTTTTCCCGCCGGCGTGGGTTACTACCGCCAATTCCGGAGAAAAACCTTCAATATGCTCCTTTTCCCGGGAAATATAACTTTCAGGGATAAGAAGCGGGAAATATGTATTCTTAGCGCCGGTGGCTTTTATTTTTTCATCCAAAATTCTCTGGAAATTTTCCCAAATAGCGTATCCGTAAGGCTTAATTATCATTGAACCCTTAACCTCAGCGTGTTCGGCGAGGTCGGCGGCTTTTATCACGTCTTGATACCACTCGGAGAAATTCTCCTCACGTTTTGTTATTCCTTTACTCATCCCGTTAGAAACAAGGTGTGCCTTTTAGGCACGCCTGTGATATTTAAATTTGACCTTGTGTTTCTGTTTAGTTTCATTTAAGCAGTTTGCTTATAGTTTTTATGCCTGACTGTTTCTAACGGGACTCATAGGTTTACTATATCAGCCAATACCTCGCTTGGCAACAAAAGAAGGGTTCATTTAGAACCCTTCTTTTCATTCTTCATCCTCTTTACCTCCAAGCTTTTCCTATACCTAAAACTAGACGGTGTTCTGTACGTTGGCCTCCCCTTCTTTTTCCTAATTTTGGCATGGTCTTTCATTTGTTTATCACAAGGAAGGTGAGGAAAATAAATGCTTGTATTTATTTTCCGAGCCAACGCAGGGGCAAGCTTCGCTTACTTTTTTTCTTTATCCCCTGTAATTTCAGTGGGGGCGGACCATTTACACCCAACTTTATTATCTATGGCATTTCCTTCAGCTTGAGTGATTTCCTCCCGATACTTCACATCTGGTGGATAAAACCTCGCTATAGCCAAACCTTCTTTTACTAATTGAATATTAATATTTTGACCATCAGGCAAGAAAATATATCTTAAATATCTATCATATTGGTCAACATCGGTTTCGTCTTTCTCCAACCTCACTTCCTTGTTAAAGACCATTTCTTCCAAACGAGATTTCGCTTCTCCATAACAAAGATAACCTTTTTCATCGGTATCAATACTCAAAAGCCGGATATGATATCCCCCTTCAACAACAACTGTATCTCCATCCAAAACTTTAGTAACTATTGCTTCGGTTGGACACTCGCTAGTAAAATCAGAAAGTGGGATATCGGGTGGAAGATTTACTTTTTGTTCATCCCGAAGGCCGAAATATATTCCCGCTCCAACAATTAAAGCTCCGATAACAATCGCCAAAAATATTTTATTTCCCTTGTTTTTCATCCCCGTAGAAATTTCACTGATTTAATAAACCCCATGTAATTAATATGACTAATTTTATTATAAAACCTATCTTACAAAATTACACCTGAATTAAAACTTACCCTACAGCAAGATATCAGTGTAATTTCACGGGGTTAGCCCGGTGAAACTATACTGCTAATTCTTTTGCTTTTCGTGCCGTTAGGCGCGGCAGTGAAGTTTCACTGGGCATACTCATTCCTAATTATACACTAAAAATAAAAACAGCCCATTTCTGAGCTGTTTTTAATTTAACCTAAAATTATATCATTCATAATTTTTATTTTTAAATTAATTCTCTAGTTTTTACCCAAAAAGTCAGAAATATTTCTTGCTTTGCTTACGCTCGGTAGCGAGGATATAAATAAACGTTTATGTTTATTTATTCCGAGTGCCCCGAGGGCAAGAATCTTTGATTCTTATCACAAAATAAATCTCCCTATATCTTTGACGGTGACAAAAATCATTAAAGCAATTAAAAGAAGAAAACCAGCCGCATTTATAACCATTTGAACTTTGCCGGAGACTGGAGAACCTTTGATTTTTTCAATAAGAATAAAGAAGAAGCGACCGCCATCCAAGGCCGGAAAAGGAATAAGATTTAAAATAACAAGATTAAGAGAGATAAAACCAATGAACTGGACTAAGTAAATAAAACCGATTGTACTGACTTGTTTGGTAATCACAAAAATACCAACCGGACCGGCTATATTTTCCATTATTTCAGGAGTGGTGAAAGCTTTAGTGATAATAGTATAAAAACCAACAGCGATTGCGCCGAGCATTTGAATGCTTGTTTTTAATCCATGCCAGAAAGCGGTAAAAAGAGGTTTCTTCTCAATACCCATATTTACAAGAGCTACGCCCAGACTGCCTTCCCCAGGCGGCGGATTTATCCGGCCGGAGATATCAGTTTCAAAAGTTTTACCATCCCGCTGGATAGTTAAAGTAAATAGACCCTCGGGGGTTTCTTTAACAAAATTTATAAACCTATCAGTAGTTGTTAAATCATCAAGAATTTCCTCTCCCCGTTGGGTTTCAAGAATAATATCACCGGCTTGAAGGCCGGCGTTTTCAGCCGGAGAACTATCCGCCACCGAAACAATACCAACATATTCCGGAGCGCCAATCGCAAAAACGAAAGATAAAAGAAGCCACCCAAAAACAACATTCATAAAAATTCCGGCAAGAAGTATAACTGACCGCTTCCAAGCCGGTTGGAAAGCAAAACTTCGTTTATAATCCGGGTCGGATTTATCAACCGTCGCTTCGTTTTCTCCATATATTTTCACAAAACCACCAAAGGGCAGAGCATTTATTGAATACTCGGTCTCACCATATTTTTTAGAAAAAAGGCGAGGTGGATACCCAAAGCCAAACTTATCAACCCGGACACCAAAAAGTTTGGCGGCAAAAAAATGTCCTAGTTCGTGAACTAGAATAAGAAGCGAGAGCCCGATTATAACGTAAAGGATTATCATAATTAATTATTCTCTATTTTTTCTTTCTTCTTCTGAAAAAATTGGTCTATTTCTTTATTGGTTTTATTAGTTTCTTCTTGAGTGTTTTCTTTCAGGCGAAACTTGTCGTCCTCGGTCGCTTCTCCGGCTTCAACTTTATTATCAATTTCCTTATTGACTTCATTTCTTAGATTTCTTATCTGAATTTTATATTCTTCAATAATTTTCTTAATATGCCTTACTATCTCTTCTCTTCTTTCCTTAGAAAGTTCGGGAGCAAAAGCGCGAATTATCTTGCCGTCAATATTAACCGAGAAACCAAGGTCGGATGATTCAATGGCATCGGCTACACTTTTTATCATTTCTTTATCCCAAACTTGGATTTGAATTTCTTGAGGGGGCTTTACTTGAATTGAAGCTAAGTGATTCAGGGGTGTTTTGGAATCATAATACTCAACTTTAATATTTTCAACCATGGCAACGCTCGGCCGATCAGTTTGAACGCCTTTCATGTCCTCCTTAAAATCGGTGATAATTCCGAACAGTTTCTTTTTAAAATTTTCAATTATGTTATCCATACTGGATTTAAAATTTTAGATTTCAAAACTTAAGCTTTATTAGTATAGGATGGAAAAAGGCAAATATCAATTATCGGTAACTTGACGTTCAAGGCAATAACCGAAATATACGGTAACGTTAACACCGCTCGTAACAATCTCGGTATATTCAGTTCGTCCGCCTTGATCAGAAGATTTGATTTTTTTAGTAATAATGTATCCCTTGGATTGATTTGGTTGAAAATTTTCATATTCACCATTAATTCCATATTCAGCGTCATAAATAACACAACCATCAGCGTCACAATGGGCAATAAGAGATTTTTCCTTATCAAGCAAGCTAAATTCCGCCTCAAATGAGACTTCTCGGCAATTTTCGGGGGAACAGACTTGTTTTATTTTCGGGAAACAAGCAATGGTGAAAGTAGGCACGTTTTCTACTTTTTCTGAAAAGGCGCTTGAGGGTGTCTTTTCATCTTCTAATTTTGGTTTTTCAAACCATTCTTTTGCTTTGCTAACTATATTCTCAATAAAATTTTTTCCCCCGGTCGGTTCCTCTAAAAAGTCCGGTGAAGATTTTTCTGAATTCGCTGAGGTGTTAGTTTTGTTCCTCCCGGACAGAAGTTCTTTAAAGAAAGCTGTATCAGCCTCTTCTTGATTTTCATTTTTTTCACTTGATTCAATTTCGGTACTGGTTGAAACACCGGCGAAAAAGTCCTCCACTTTATTTTTCCATTTGCTGATAGTTTCAGAGTTTTCAAATTTAACTTGAAAACCTTCGTCGGTTGATTTAGGAAAATTAACGGCTTTTTCACCGGTTACTAAAAAAATTATACCGACGATAACGCCTAAAGCCACGACTAATTTTATTAACTGGGTCATATTCTAACTGGTTCGTTAATTTGTTAATTTATTCCTTTACTGCTCTTTAATTCAATAATCCTCCGTTGAAGCTTAGGATTTAAAGTAAACCGTTTTACTTTTAATTCCCGAGTAAGAAGCCATTTGATAAGCTTGGCATTTCTTAATTTGTCAGCCAGAAAAAGTTCGGTGATGTTCTCTTCAAGGAATTCCTCAAGGTCTTCCTTATTGTACTTCTTGTTATTTAAAAAATTGAGAGCTCTCCCCAATCGCCCGAAGGATTTCTTGGCAATTTCTTCAGCCCTGTTCCTCTGAATGTTGTACTCTTTCTGAAGAATTTCTTCAATTTTCTTTTTTGGAAGTCGCGAAAAATATACCCTCTGGAGTCGGGAAACCAAAGGCGGTAAAAGTGATTGTAAATCTTGGGTAATAAAAATGAATGTAATATAAGGCGGACTCTCTTCAACAAACTTAAGAAGGCTGGCCTGGGCTTCCGGAGTGAGATAACCAGCTTCGTTGATTATAATAAGTCTTCTTCTGGACCGAAGAGGTTTTTGATAAAGAAAATTCCGCATTCCCCGGATCTGATTAATACCGACTTTTTTCTTACCTTCTTCGGGCTTGATAAAAACAGTGTCAATTAAAGCTTCCTTGGATACTTCAAACTTTCTATGTTCTATAAAATAAGCTAAATGGCAAGCGAAAGAAAATTTGCCAATCTGAGGTTCTCCAAAAAAAAGATACGCATGACCTAACGTATCTTTTTTAACCAGACTTTTAAAAAGTTTTTTCTTATCCTCGTGGCCGTAAATCATAGATTGGTAATTAGGAGCGCTTGTTTAAAAGTGTTCTTCTATATACGTTGAGATGGTTTAAAATTATAGCGGTGCCTTTGGAAACGCAGTAAAAAGGGTTTTCAGCTCGGTAAGTGGGAACGCCTAAGGAACGTTTAAAGAAATTATCAATTTCACGGAGCTGAGAGCTGCCACCGGAAAGAATTATTCCCTTCCCCATAATATCAGCGGCTAATTCAGGCGGAGTAACATTAAATACCGACTGAACTTCGCTTAAGATGTTAACCAAATGAGAATTTATAGCGCCGGCTACCTCATTAGAGCCAACAAGGAGGTCTTTAGGGAGGCCGGTTTCCAAATCTCGACCCCTTATTTTCATTTCCATCTTATTATCACCGGTTAAAGCAGTTCCAATATTAATTTTAATATTTTCAGCGGTTGTTTCTCCTATCGCTAAATTGTATTTTTTCTTAATATAATCAGTGATTGATTTATCAAAAAGATTGCCGGCCACCCGAAGACTTGACCAGGCCACGATACCACCCAAGGAAATTACAGCAACTTCAGTAGTACCCCCGCCTATATTGACAATCATATTGCCTTCCGAAGAATGAATTGGAATACCAGCTCCTAAAGCTGCAAGTAACGGTTCTTTCACTAAATGGACATCTTTAGCCCCCGCCTCTTTGGCGGCGTTTATGACTGCCCGGAATTCGGTTGAAGTAATGCCGGCCGGTACTGAAATCACAACATCGGGGCGGAAAATGTTAAAAGCGCCGATGCTCTTACTAATGAAATATTTTAACATTCTCCGGGTAATATAATAATCGGCAATAACACCTTCCTTTAAAGGACGATAGATAACGATATTATCCGGAGTTCGCCCAACCATTTCTTTAGCTTCAGTACCAACGGCTAAAACTGAATTATCCTGTTTTCTTATAGCCACAGCAGTTGGTTCGTTAATAACAATCCCTCTGTCGGGAAGAAACACAAGAGTATTGGTAGTACCAAGGTCTATGCCAAGTTGTCGTGTAAACATACTTAAAATAATTAATTTAATCTAATCTCATTTTGCCCTTTAATCACCTCATTTGTCAATTGGAATCAAAAACCCCTCTATTTCAGAGGGGTAAGTTTCACTCAGCTGGTTTTAACAAGTCCTGTATAAACCTTGTGACACTTGGGACAACGAGCTTTTACTATTACCGTTTTAACATATAAAACCTTCCAAATGATTGATAATAATCGCCTGTTATTCCGTTTTTGTTTTATGTCTTCAACATCTAATCTAATATTACATTTCGGGCACATCGACACTACTTCTATGCCATGGTCTTCTTCCATAATATTTATTCTTGCAAGCTTCATAATAACCTCCTATCTGTTTTAAATTTTTAAACTTCTGATTCAATTATACCAGACACTAACATGAACGTCAATCTAATAAAACTTTTTTGGCTAACCAGCAAAAATCCATAAGGTAGTATAATTGTGTGAGAATTTAAATTTCATAGTCGCGAATAGGTTTTCAAAAAGAAGAGTTGACTAAGTATAGTCAACTCTTTTAATTTTACACTCTGGTGCCGTCTGGGTGAATTTGGTAATGATAACCATTTTTCCTTACCTGAGCTAAGCCCTCATAAAAAGAACCCACAGAATCAAACCTTTCTTTATAAGCAGGTTGGCCGTTTGGACGAATATGATATTCTTCACCATCTTTTCTCACCCAAGCCAGACCTTCAATGAAAGAACCAACCGCGTCAAACCTTTCTTTATAAGCAGGCTGGCCGTTTGGATAAACGTGGTATTGCTTGTTATCTTTTATCACCCAAGCTAAACCTTCATTAAAAGAACTAATAAAATCAAACATTCTTTCTAGCTCTTTTCGGAATAATTTTTGTAATTCCATAACAACCTCCTATTTAAATTTGTTAAACTTTCCCGACATTGTCTAAATTTTAATTTAGATACAATGTCGTGGATTCTCGATTTTCTTTCTAAATTAGTAATTTAGAGAAAATCGGAACTGCTTAAAGTATACCAGGTACTAATACAAATGTAAACCTTGTTTAAAAAACCCTCACATACCGATAATATCGGCGTGAGGGTTTAAAGAAAAGTTATTGCTGAGATAACAGCAAAAATAATTTTTCCTTCTATTACTAAAGAGGCTAAGGCGAATTTTTCACCTGCTTCAGCAGTAATAATAAGACCAATAAGAACAACCATAAAAACAGAAGTGGCAATAATAGCAACGATAATAGAAACTGAAGCGGCAAGAGCAATAACAGCCACCGCAGAAAACGTAAGAGCAGCGCCGAAAAAAGCGTTGCTAGTAAGAATATCAACACGGGCACTGCTAATAATAACAGCGATAACAGCGTTAATAAGAGCGGCGCCGGTAACAATATTGTACTGCTCTTCTTTCTGAAGTTTCCATCCTCCTAAAATAAAAAATAAGATGAGGAAGGTTCCAGTTGTAATCAAAATTGCAATAATCTCTCTCAAAACTAACTTTTTCTTATCCATAACAACCTCCTATTTAAATTTGTTAAGTTTCTAATGAAACATTAACAGATATTGGTGTGGGTATCAATACTAATTCAAATTAAATAAGGGACGTTGAATGTCCCTTATAATATTTTAACACAAGCTTTGTTTATCGCTTTCTCCACTGTTTAGCGCGACGAGCGCTTTTAAGGCCCGGGTGTTTCCGCTCTTTCATTCTTGGGTCACGCGTTAAAAAACCGTGAGGCTTAAGTTCCTGCCTCCATTTCTCGTTATGTTTAACTAAAGCCCGAGACAAACCATGGCGAATAGCGCCGGCTTGGGCATCCAAACCGCCACCTTTAACTTGAACGGTGGTTTTAAATTTCTTGCCAAGAATTTCAAAAGGGACAACGGCTATCTTATGCTGTTTCTCGCATGGAAAATATTCTTTTAAATCTTTTTTGTTTACTTCAAATTTACCCGCTTGTGATTTAGGATAGATACGAACCCGAGCTACAGCTGTTTTCCGTCTTCCAATACCCTCAATGTACTTCTCTACTTTATTGCCTGTTTCCTTTTTAACTGTTTCTTTTTTAACTGTTTTCTTTTTAACCATTTTCTTTTTTAATAATCAAATGACTAAGCCGTTCCTTAGCAAGTCGGTTTTTTGGAAGCATAAGTCTTACGGCATGTTTTATAACCCATTCCGGATCTTTCTTAAAAGATTCGGCGTATGTTTTCTTTTTAAGATGGCCTAATCTACCAGCGTGTTTATAATAAATCTTTTGACTGGCTTTATTACCGGAAATTTCCATACCTTTTATGTTCTTTATAATTACTTTAGTATTACCCGATTTATTTGGGGCATAGGTAGGTCTATCTTTCCCTTGGAGAAGAGTGGCTATTTCAGTAGCCAGCCGGCCTAATTTTCTGCCTCTGGCATCCAGCGTATATTCTTTTAATTTTTCTTCACTTTTTTTCATTTTTCTATTTGCTATTAGCTATTTACCGGTTACACGAATTCAATGGTAGCCATTTCAGCTCCGTCGTTAGATCTTCGTTCAGCCATTTTTATAATCCGAGTATAACCACCGTTTCTATCGGCATATCGGGGAGCGATTTCATGATATAACCTATAAGCGGTATCTTTAGGAAGAAACTTTATAAGATGCCTTATACTCTGGAGATCCTGATGTTTGCCTCGAGTTACGAGGTGTTCAACAAACGGCCGAAGTTCTTTGGCTTTGGCTTTAGTTGTTCTAATTTTTCCGTGCTGAATAAGGCTTACCGCAAGAGTATTCAGAAGAGCCTTGCGCTGGCCTTTTTCTCGGCCTAATTTTCGTCCTTTCTTTAAATGCCGCATAAGATTTTAAGATTACAAAAATTATTTAGAGCTCTTTTTCTTGCCCTTTTTCAGCGGTTTATAAATAACGGAAATTTTATCAAAGTGATCTTTTAAGATGTTGGAAGTTTGATAAAGAGCATGCGATGGAAGAATTGAGCCGTCAGTCTCAATGGTTATTTTAAGGCGATCGTAATCAGTATGTTTACCTACCCGCATATTTTCAATAGAGAAATTGACGTTTAGAACCGGAGAATATACACAGTCAAGCACAATAGCGCCGACTGGAAACCGTTTGTCGCCATGGTTTTCAGCAGGAACGTATCCCCGACCCTTTTCAATAAAAAGTTCCACATCTAAACTAGCCTTCTTGTCAGTTAAAGTAGCAAGATGAAGTTTTTTATTTATAACTTCAACTAAAGCGGAGGATTCAATATCTCCGGCAGTAACTTTCTTATCACCTTTAACTTTTAGTTTCAGAACTTGGGGTTCTTCAGCTTGAAAATTAAACTTAACTTTTTTGAGATTCATGGTGAATTCAATAACATCTTCCATCATGCCCGGAATGGTGGAAAATTCATGTTTTACGCCTTTTACTTTAACTTGAGAAATAGCGGCGCCCGCCAGAGAAGATAAAAGAGTTCTTCTAAGAGAATTACCAATAGTAATACCGTATCCAGTATAAAGACCTTCAACGTGAAAAGTTCCTTCAGTGCTAGTCTCCTTAATTTTTTTAATTTTAACAGTATCGCTTAGGTATTTGTAATCCATATTATTGTTAGTTTCTATGCTTTTAGCTTATTAATTTTATTTGTTCCGCTCTCCTCGTTGGGACTCCCTTTCGGTAAGCTTCCTCGGAAGCTTCCTTCAGGTTAGGGTTGCCCTGGGCTTCGCTATGCTTCGCATAAAGCTCCGCCCGTCTCCGCTGTTCGAACACAAGCAGTTGTGTTCTCACTACGCTTCGACCCCACTACCGAGAATAAGCAAAGCTTGTTCTCGGGGCACTCGGAAAAGATAGAAAATTTCATTTTCAATCTTTATCCTCGCTACCGAGAATAGAACTCTCCGACCAAGTTAATATCAAAATTTTCAATAGTGTCTTTTCCGGGTTCGCTAATGCATTTACCTTCCAATTTACCTTTATCAAGTTTCAACCAATCAGGTGTTTTATAATTTTTTAGACGGATTTCAAGGTCATCAAAAACTTGAATCGATCTTGACCGAGGACAAATAGTTATTGAATCCCCTGTTTTAACCCCATATGAAGAAATGGTAACCTTGTGGTTATTTACCATAATATGGCCATGGGAAATAAGTTGGCGGGCAATTCTCGGTGATTTAGCAAAACCAATGTAATAAACAACTCGATCTAATCGTTTTTCAAGGATAGAAATAATTTTTTGAGGGTCTCCGGTATTCTCCTTAAAAAGCTTGGCCATTTGCTTGTTGGTGAGACCATAAATAATAGCAATTTTCTGCTTTTCTTTCAACTGACGAGCATATTCGGAAGGACGCCGATGCCGTTCCTGACCATGCTGGCCAGGCGGGAAAGGCCGACGAATCATAACACACTTAGGTGAGCTGCATCGCTCCGCTTTGAGAAATAATTTTTCGCCTAAAGCTCTTTCCCTTTTTTCTTTTACGTATCGCATTATAAAAATTTAAGATTTAAGTAGGAGAAGGATTTAAACTCTGCGCAGTTTCTTGGGCCGCGGGCCATTATGCGGAATAGGGGTAATATCTTCAATGGCTTGAATGTCAAAACCGTGAGAAGCTAGGGTTTTTATAGCTGAATTTCTACCGGGACCGACACCTTTAACATACACTTCGACTTTTAGAGGATGAGTGTGAGAAAATTTCTCAGCAATGGCCTCGGCAACTTTGGAAGCGGCAAAGGGGGTAGCTTTCTTTGGTCCAGAAAAACCAAGCGAACCGGCTGACATCCAACTAATCACATTGCCATTTTCGTCAGTGATCGAGATATAGGTATTATTATAGGAAACCTTAATATATACCCGTCCTTTCTGAAGTTTTTTCTGTTTAGCGCTTTTGCTAACCCGTTTAATCTGTTTTTCCTCTACCCGCTTTTGTTCTTTAGCAACCTCTTCTTCTGATTTTTCAACAACTTGTTTTTTTCCCATGGTGTTAGTTAGGTAATTAGGATATTAGGTGATTAGTTTGTTATTACTTAAGACTCGCTTTTCGACGACCGCTAACAGCGGTTTTTCTAACGTTACCCCGACTGGTTCGGGAATTAGTTTTTGTACGTTGACCACGGACCGGTAAATTCCTAGAATGACGCTCACCTCGGTAACTACCGATGTCTTTTAAGCGTTTAATATTTTGTTTATGTCTTTGTTTTAGTTCACCCTCAATGGCGTAACTGCTATCAATAGCTTTCTGAATTTTATTAACCTCTTCAGAGGTTAAATCCTTAGTCTGCTTCTCTTCATTAATTTTAATCTTCTTTAAAATTTCAGAAGCACGGTATTGGCCAATTCCAAAAACGTGCGTAAGGGAAAACTTAATTTGTTTATTGTCGGGTATATTTATACCAGAAATTCTCATAAATTTGTTTAATTACCCTTGCCTTTGCTTATGCTTAGGGTTTTTACATATTACATAAACCCGCCCCTTTCGACGGACGGTTTTGCAATCCTTACACATTTTTTTAACAGAAGATCGTACTTTCATGTATACCAGATTACTGGATTCTCGTTTATTAGTCAAGAAATAACTCTTCGCCGGATTTTCTACCACAAGGAAGGCGAGTAAAACAAATGCGAAGTATTTGTTTTGCGAGCCAACGCAGGGGCAGGCTTTGCCTACCACAAGGAAGGTAAGTAAAACAAATGCGAAGTATTTGTTTTGCGAGCCAACGCAGGGGCAGGCTTTGCCTAAAGTCTTCTTGTGATTCTCCCTCGCTCACTTGTTTCATTTGGCATCTCAATTTTAACCCGGTCACCAGCTACAACCCGAATTCGATATTTTTTCATCTTACCGGCTAAATAAGCGAGAATCTCTCGGTTCTGG
>Ga0075124_10000935_pt1 | contig 13584 bp, 2 predicted proteins | sample AntAceMetag02UKS_FD_69809 | JGI IMG/M metagenome (GOLD analysis project Ga0075124, IMG submission 69809) | Saline lake microbial communities from Ace Lake, Antarctica - Antarctic Ace Lake Metagenome 02UKS | ecosystem: Environmental > Aquatic > Non-marine Saline and Alkaline > Saline | place... | reverse complement strand
GGGAACGGATCCGGAGGCGCCCTGGTTTGATATAGACGGTGAAGGCAGACCGGAGAGGGCCGAGGTCGAGATCGGCGCTGATGAATTCGTGGACACCGATTCTGACGGCATCGGTGATTGGTGGGAGATTAAATGGTTTGGCAATCTAACCACCGCGGATGAAACCACTGATAATGACAACGACGGCCTGAGTGATTTAACTGAATATATAAATGGGACCCCCCCTGTGGATTCCGATGGGGATGGTTTATCCGATCCCGATGAGACAGATATCTATGGCACCGATCCCAAGGATCCCGATACCGACGACGATGGAATGCCGGACGGCTGGGAGGTTAATAATAACTTCAATCCGCTGTTTGATGACGCGGGGGAAGATTCGGATGGAGACGGCGTCACCAACCTGGAGGAGTACCAGGCCGGAACCGATCCCCATGATCCGGCGGTCAGGATAACCAGTGACGCGGACATGTCCCACCAACCTGATGTGGCTATTGACTCCAATGGCGCCGCGCACCTTGTTTGGTGTGATGACAGGAGTGGGACCCTGGATATTTACTACAGCATGATGAGTGGGAACGGAAACACTCTCATCGACGACACCTTGATCTCGGAGGATGGCTGTCCTAAAGCCGTGAGCCCGACAGTGGTTGTGGACTCGGATGATAAGGTTCACGTAATCTGGCGGGAAAGCAACACTGCTCTTATATACACAAAGCTTGATCCGTATCTCGATGACAGAGATGGAAGCGCGGCTGCGGATGCCGACATCACGCTGGTCCCTGACGTGTCAGTCAGATCAGAGGAGGTGAGGCGGTTCCAGGTGGCGATCGACTCGGCGGACAATATCCATGTGGCGCTGAATGATAACACATACACTTATTATATGAAGCTCGACAGCATCGGATCGGTCCTGATTACGACTCAGACCATCGGCGCCTCGCGCAGTTTTCCGGATATTACCGTAGATTCCTCCGATAACGTGCATATAGTCTGGAACGCCATTGAGGCCACCACCGAGAAAGAGGTGCGCTACACGATGCAGGCCGACGACGGAACCCCCCTCATTGGACCCACCCGGTTGACGGAAGATGACGGGTCAAAATCCTCCCGTCCGAAGGTCGTCGCGGCGCCGGATGGCAAGGTGACGGTGGTATGGCATGATTGTGGTGGAGAGATCTACTTCATGCGGATCGATCCCGCGCTCGATGACCGGAACGGCGATGCGGCCGACCTGGCTACGATCACGGAGATTGTGGCCACCGCTCTCACCCCGGCTGACGGGCTGGAATCGCGCTATCCGTCGGCCGCGGTTGATCCGTTCGGCGGTGTGCACATCATCTGGATGGATACGGAGGAGCTCCGCTATATCAAGCTTGGCGACGAGAACGAGCAAGTGATTACCACCAAGCTCTATGACGAGTGCGGCCACCTGATAGCTTCAGTGGCGTACGGAGCGAACAAGATCGGCATTGCCTGGAGCGATTTCAGGGATAGCCAATCTGAGTCTGAGATCTATTATTGTGGGTTCATAATTGAAGAGCCGCTTACCCCAACGCCGACCCCCACTCCCGCCGGGAACCCCACGGCTACGCCGGCTAAAACTCCATCTATTCCCCCAACTTCAGCTACAACCCCCACTTCCACGCCAGCTAAAACTCCATCTATTACCCCAACTTCAGCTACAACCCCCACTCCCACCGTCACTCCCATCGTCACTCCCACCGCGACCCCGTCGGTAATTCCCACGGCTACGCCGATTCCCATCGTCACTCCCACCGCGACCCCGTCGGTAATTCCCACGGCTACGCCGATTCCCACCGTCACTCCCACCGCGACCCCGTCGGTAATTCCCACGGCTACGCCGACTCCCAGCGCCAGTCCAACGCCTTTGGTGGCCACCACCGCGACGGTAGTTCCTGGTGATATTAATGTCCAGGTGCTTAATATCAGTGATGAAAATGTAATACCCGGGAGCCAGGGGGCCCACGTGACCCTCTGGGGGGTGACCATCGGGGACTCGGTGGTGATGATGGATAAGGTGGTGGATGAAAGCGGCTGGGCGCGTTTCACGGTGGGAGAGATTGGAGATGTTATCGATGAAGGTTCTTTCCAATATAATATCTTCACCTATCCCCGGGAGGGCCGCGGTCCATACAGTGAGGTGACGAAAGAAAACGGGTATGAGGGGCAATTCATCGCCTATACCACCGCCTGGGGGAAGAATTATGTGGTGTTGAACCCTGCCTCCACCATTCCGAATCAACAGGTAACCTGGCATTCCCAGAGTTCCGCGATAACCCGGGAGATAGATCTGGGAGACCGGGATGACGATTCTCCGGACTGGTATGGCGACTATCTCCACCTGGAAACGGCCCAGCCGCTTCCAGTCAATCCGGATTGGGGCTCCAGTCTGGTGGTGGAGACCGACTGGCTGGACGCTAAATTTTACACTTATACCGATGGCGGGGTCGCTGCCGGGGACTCCTGCTACTTTACTATAGAAAAAGAGTTTGAAGGTTACTCCGAGACTTTTGGAGCGGAGAAATCGGAAGATGGCCGGAGTTACACTTTGTACCTGGCGCAGCAGCAGGAGCGGGAAGGTCCGAAGACTGACGGAAATTACGATCAGGACAGCGATCTTTACACATTCACCTTTGATTCCCGGAGCGTATTTGTCCCGGGCAATGCCTGGACACAGAGTTCCGGCCTGGAGCAGGGCGTGTCTTACTTCGCGGTTTTTTATCTCGATCTGAAAAATAGCCCGGAAATCGGCTTGACCACTAGATTGCGCCCGGGAGATCACTATTCGATTTTCAACCCCATTGTGCTTCTCACTCCGACACCTTCGGTCACACCTACCCCCAGTGTGACTCCCAGCCCCAGTGTGACTCCCACGTCCAGTATAACCCCGACGCCTTCGGCAACTCCCACGCCTACAGCGCCGCCGCCGCCACAGTTAGATGACGGTGATGATGACGGCATGCCCGACTGGTGGGAGATGCAGTATTTCGGCGATCTGGACCAGGATGAGACTACGGACTACGATAGTGACGGGTTAAGCGATGTTAACGAATATCTCTACGGCGCGGATCCGACGAAGACCGACACCGACGGGGACAGTTTGAGCGATGGGGAGGAAGTCAATATTTATCTAACCGATCCTGCAAAATCCGATACCGACAATGATGAATTGCCCGACGATTGGGAGATTGTCTATGGTCTGGATTCGCTGAACAGCTCCGACCCCAACGGAACACAGAGCGATCCCGACGCAGACAATTTAAGCAACCTCCAGGAGTACAACCAGGGCACCGATCCTCTCAATGCCGATACCGACGGCGATGGGATGCCGGATGGCTGGGAAGTTGATAACGGATTGAATCCTTTGATAGATGATTCCGTGGGTGATCAGGATGGAGATGGTTTCCCCAACTACTATGAGTATACCGGGGGAGTAAATCCCAATGATGCTGCCTCCCTCCCTTCCATCTCCATCTATGTGGATTGTTCCAACACCGGGTCGGAGGATGGCAGTGAAACGAACCCTTACAACACTATCCGGGAAGGGATAGATGCCGCCGTAGATGGCGATATCATCCTGGTGAAGGCCGGGATCTACCGGGGCGAGGGGAACCGGGACCTTGCTTTTAGCGGGAAGAAGATCATGGTGATGTCAGAGGAGGGGCCGGAGCTGACGATAATCGACTGTGAGAAGCAGGGCCGGGGCTTCTGCTTCAACAGTGGAGAAGGCGCGATCAGTATCATCAAGGGCTTTACCGTGAAGAACGGACTGGAAGTGCTGGGCGGCGGCCTCTATATCGGCCGCGCGGCGCCGTCTATTATCAACTGCGTCTTCGCGGGTAACAACGCGGCCTTCGGGGGAGCGATTTGCAGTGAGCTCTCATCACCTCGGATTATCAACACGGTGCTCTACGCTAACCAGGCGTCGTATGACGGCGGCGGTTTCTACACCTACTACGGCCAACCCCGGCTTGTGAACTGCACGGTGATCGATAACCAGGCGGGCTACACCGGCGGCGGCCTCTACTCCTACACCGAGAGCGGCAGTCCCCAGGGATCCGGCCCGGCGGTTACCAACACGATCGTCTGGGGTAACAGCGCGCAGGATTCAGCCCAGATCGGCGGAGATTTCTTGGTAACCTACTGCGATATCCAGGGAGGTCATACCGGCACTGGAAACATCAGCAGCGATCCGTTACTGGTCGACCGCGATGGAGGTCTCTACAACCTGACCGTAAACTCGCCCTGTATCGATGTTGGTACGGCAGCATCCGCACCGGATTACGATATAGCCGGCGAGACCCGTCAGGAAGGCGCGGGGTACGATATCGGCGCCGACGAGTACAAAGATGACGGCGACGGCCTCCCGGACTACTGGGAAGAGCAGTATTTCGGTGATCTCTCCCAGGGGCCGGACGGCGACTACGATAGTGACGGTTTGACCAACCTGGAAGAGTACGTAAGCAGCACCGACCCGACCGATAGTGACAGTGACGACGACGGTCTGACTGACGGAGACGAGGTAAATATCCATCAGACCGATCCGACCGATCCCGACAGCGACAATGACTTCACCCCGGACGGCTGGGAGGTTGACAACGGTCTGGAGGCGCTGATCCACGACTCCCGTGAGGATGTTGACGTAGACGGCTACAGCAACTACCAGGAATATATGGCCGGGACCGACCCCGGGTCCGCCGGGTCTTCACCCGCGGGAGCTCGGATCTACGTTTGGGGGTTATGGACGGGGGTAGAGCACGGGACCGAGAGCGAGCCTTTTGACACAATCCAGGAAGGTCTGGATGCGGCAGTGGATGGAGAGCAGGTGGTGGTTCTCCCCGGAACCTATGCCGGGATCGGGAACAAGGAACTTGATTTCAATGGGAAGAAGGTTGAATTGATCTCCCGATCGGGACCTTCGGTCACGATTATTGACTGCGAAGCCGGCGGCCGCGGAGTTTCCTTTGACGATGGCGAGACCCTCCTCTCGATTATTGACGGTTTCACCATCACCAACGGATACAGTGACGACGAGGGCGGCGGGATACTTTGCCTGTCGTCGTCGCCGACGATTATAAACTGTATAATCACCGATAACCAGGCCGTCTACTACGGCGGGGGGATCGCGACGGTGGACACCAACACTGAGCCGCAGATCATCAACTGTATTGTCACCGGGAATGTCTCGGGCTACCAGGGCGGCGGCATCAACTGCGGCTGGCTCTCCTTCCCAACCATCCTCCACGCGACGGTGAGCGGCAACCGGTCCGATGATGCCGGCGACGGGATCAACTGCGAGGAGACCACCGACATGATCGTGGTCAACACGATTGTCTGGGATAACGACTCCGCCGCCGGCGGAGACGAGATTGCCAACCAGGGGACGATCATGGTTAACTTCTGCCTGGTGAAGGGTGGTTACACCGGAGTGGGCAATCTGGGTGATCAGCCGGACCACGATCCGCGGTTCACGGACGCAGCCGATGGGAACTACCATATCCTCTCCGATTCATCGGCGATTGACATCGGATTGGGGTTAAGGTACCCTGCTGCCGACATCGACGGTGGGGAGAGGCCGAATGGTGGTGGTGGTGATATTGGCGCGGATGAATATTATCAGCCGGTCGCGCCCCCGCCGCCGGCTCCATCAGTTACGCCGACTTCTACGGTGGCTCCGTTGCCTTCAGTCACTCCGACTCCGACTCCGAGTGTGACACCGACACCAACACCATCGGTTACGCCGACTTCTACGGTGGCTCCGTTGCCTTCAGTCGCTCCGACTCCGACACCGAGAGTGACACCGACACCAACACCATCGGTTACGCCGACTCCCTCGGTCACCCCCACTCCGAGTGTGACACCGACACCAACACCATCGATCACTCCGACCTCTACGGCGACTCCGACTCCATCTCCGTTGCCTTCAGTAACACCGTCATCGATCACGCCCACACCCTCGATTACGCCTAAACCGCACTATTGTAACGATGCTTTAGAAATTGCTGATGTGGAAAGCTTGTGGCTGGCCCAAACCCGTGCTGCAGTTACTGACGGCTGGATGTACAGGATTACCAAAGCCGCGGCAACCTCTGATATCTATGGAACCATTTATGATAATGCCAACACTTTTGACAATCAGACCGATTATCCTAATCAGCCGGTCGCATTGCGGATCAGCCGAGTAAGTGAAGATGTGAAGATCCAGGAGGGGGACTACCTTGCGGTTACTTATGACGGAGATCAGACCGTAAAAGTTTACCCGCCGGCATTGAGCGGGGATATCGACACTTACTATTTTATCGGATCGGATGGGAGTACCTACAATGACCGGTGGTTATGCGAGCTGGCCAAACTGGTTCCGACCCTAACTCCGATCCCATCGCCGACCGCTACGCCCTGGCCATCAGTGACCTCTACTCCCACGCCAAGTTTGACACCTACATCATCGGTGGTACCCAATACCAGTCCGACAGCGACCCCCTCAGTATCTCCCACTTTGACCCCCGCTGTAACCCCGCCGCCCACACCCGAATATCTGGTGCTTTCGTCAGGGGATTATGACGGGGACGGAATATCAGATATTGCCATCTTTAGGCCGGATAGCGGATTATGGGCGGTAAGGGGTTTAGGCCGGGTCTATTTTGGGACCAGCGGGGATGTCCCGGTCAGCGGGGACTACGATGGAGACGGTATCGCCGATGTCTCCATCTTTCGGCCTTCTTCCGGACTTTGGGCGGTCAAAGAGACTACCCGTCTCTACTTCGGTGGTTCGGATGACATCCCGGTCCCGGGCGACTACGACGGGGACGGCACCTGTGATCTCGCCGTCTTTGGGAAGATATCAGGCCGCTGGGCAGCGCGGGATATAACCCGGGCCTACTACGGGACGGTCGGCGATCTTCCGGTTCCGGGAGATTATGACGGAAGCGGTCTATCGGGGATCGCCATCTTCCGGCCGGCCAGCGGCCTCTGGGCGGTTCAGGGCGTCACCCGCGTCTACTATGGGACCACCGGCGATACTCCGGTCCCCGGTTTCTATCAATGGTATGGCACTGGAAAAGAGGTCGGCTCATGCCGGACCCAGCCCGCGATCTTCCGGCCGGCCACCGGCCTCTGGGCGATCCGGAGCTATCAACGTCTCTACTTCGGGACCACGGGAGATATCCCGGTGATCGGCGACTTTGACGGAAGCATTCTCGATAATATTACCATCTTCCGGAGAAGCTCGGGACTCTGGGCCATTAAGGGAATTACGAGGGTTTACTATGGTTCAAGCAATGATGTTCCGGTAACGAGATAGTCAAGTTATTTTACTGATCACTGCTTACTGTCTTTAATCTGGGCGATCCGGGGAATTACCCGGGCCTATTACGGTCGGACCGGGGATATCCCGACGACGAGATAAGACGGTTGACGATGGTTGAAGATAACGGAATTGATGCCGTACGAAGAGTTGGAGGAGGGAAACTAGAAATAAAAAAGATGGCAAAAGTAAAAAGGGTCATGCCGATTGTGCTTGTGTTGATCATGCTTATATTGATGCCGGTTCTGGCGCGGAGTGAGATCTCTTCTCCAACACCAACTCCATCGGCTGTCCCGACGCCGAGCGTACCACCGGTATCGTCTCCGAGCGCGACCCCGATCCCGCCTTCCGTATACGTAGACTGTTCTAATACCGAGTCGGAGGATGGCAGTGAAGCATATCCTTACAATACCATCCAGGAAGGGATAGACGCGGCGGTAGATGATGACATCATCCTGGTCAAGGCCGGAACCTATACCGGGACCGGCAACAAGAATATCCAGTTTAACGGGAAGAAGATACTGCTGCTTTCCGAAGCCGGCCCGGAAAATACGGTTATAGACTGTGAGGGGTCCGGCCGGGGCTTTTACCTGGACAATACTAATGAAGGTAAACTGACTATTCTCAGTGGATTTAAAATCATGAATGGCTCTGATAGTAATGGAGCCGGTATTTACCTTTACTATAGTTCTCCCACGATTAAAAACTGTATATTGAAGAATAACGTTACCAGTGGTAGTGGAGGCGGTATTTACAGCTATCGGTCATTGTCTGTCATAGAGAACTGTGTCTTTACTGAAAATGAAGCAAATTACGGAGGTGGTATACTTTCCTGCCTTTCAACTCTGAAGATAATAAATTGTACAATATGTAAAAATAACGCCGGCGACTATGGTGGAGGGATATCTTGCAACTACTCCGACTCGATCATTATTAATAGTATTATCTATTCTAATACTTCCACCAGCAGTGGCCCTCAGATTCATGGGGTGGGTAGTCCTTATCCGACTTTGAGTTATTGCGACATTGAAGCTAAAGACAGTGGTGGAATTTCCGGAGGCGTTACCCGGGGCGCCGGCAATATTGTTTCCGATCCTCTGCTTATACCTGACAATTATCATCTGAAAAGCGGCTCCCCGTGCTGGAATGTGGGGACGGACCAGGATATACCTCTGGTTGATATAGATGGTGAAGCCCGGCTTGAGGGAGGCGGGGTCGAGATCGGCGCGGATGAATTTGTGGACACCGATTCTGATGGCATCGCCGATTGGTGGGAGATTAAATACTTCGTCAATCTAACCACCGCGTATGAAACCACTGATTCTGATGAAGATGGTATAAGTGATTTAGACGAGTATATATATATGACGAATCCTGAGGTACCCGACACTGATGGTGATGACCTCACTGACAGTGAAGAGATAAATACTTATGGCACCGATCCTACCAATCCGGATACCGACGGCGATGGGACGCCGGATGGCTGGGAGGTTACTAACAGCTTTTATCCTTTAGTGGATGATTCCTTTAAGGATCCCGATGGAGACGGTTATCCCAACTACTATGAGTATGTTGGAGGGACAAATCCCAACAATGGTTTATTGCTTCCTTCTGCTTCAATCTATGTAGACTGTTCCAATACCGGGCCGGAGGATGGGAGTGAAGGATATCCTTACAACACCATCCAGGAAGGGATAGATGCGGCGGTAAATGGCGATATCATCCTGGTAAAGGCTGGAACCTATACCGGGACCGGCAACAAGAATATTCAGTTTAATGGGAAGAAGATAATGCTGCTTTCCGAAGCCGGCCCGGAAGATACGGTGATAGATTGTGAAGCGGTCGGTCGGGGCTTTTACCTGTCCCACAGTTATGAAGGGAAACTGACTATTCTTAACGGATTTAAAATTATGAATGGCTCTGATGATGGCTCTGATAATGGAGCCGGCATATACCTCCGCTATAGTTCCCCCGCGATCAAAAACTGTGTATTAAAAAATAATATTGCAAGTGCTTTTGGAGGGGGCATTTACAGCCATTGCTCGGAGGCTGTCATAGAAAACTGCATCTTTACTGAAAATGAAGCATATTATTACGGAGCCGGCATATATTCTGATAGTTCATCTCTGAAGATAACAAACTGCGCCATATCCGGAAATGACGCCGGCTCCTATGGTGGAGGGGTATATTGCTCTCAGTCCAATCTGAGTATGATAAATAGTATTCTTTATTTTAACACTGCCGGAACTTCAGGGCCCCAGATGTATGTGGTGTTAGGTAGTACTTATCCGGCAGTAAGTTATTGCAATATCAAGGATAAAGATGGAACCGGGATTTATGGTTCTGAATCTGTCAATTGGGGCGCCGGCAATATTGATTCCGATCCTCTGCTTGTAGGTGGCGATTATCACCTGACCAGCGATTCGCCGTGCTGGAATATGGGAACGGAGCCGGACGCGCCCCGGTTTGATATAGATGGAGAATCCCGGCCGGAGGGAGGCGGGGTTGAGATCGGCGTGGATGAATTTGTGGACACCGATGGAGATGGTCTTGCCGATTGGTGGGAGATCAAATGGTTCGGCAATCTAACCGCCGCGAATGATACCAGTGATTATAACGGCGACGGCGAGAGCGATCTGGATGAGTATATGCAGGGACTTGCCCCCTTAACGACCCCGTCGCCGAGCGTGACCCCGCCGCCGACTCCATCGGTTACGCCGACTCCATCGGTTACGCCGACTTCTACGGTGGCTCCGTTGCCTTCAGTCATTCCGACTCCGACACCGAGCGTGACGCCGACGCCTATTCCGTCGGCCACGCCTACCTCTACGCCGATGACGCCAGTCACCCCGACTCCGTCGGTGGTTCCGTTACCTTCAGTTACTCCGACCCCGATCACGCCGACCCCGACACCGAGTGTGACCCCGTCGCCTACGGCGACTCCGTCACCGTCACCTTCGGCGACCCCCAGCGCCACCCCGACGTTATCGGTGACACCGACGCCGGACATCTGCACGCGGGTGGATGAAGGTTTTGATGATTTCCAGACCGGCGCCCGGCCCGATGGCTGGAGGTTCACCAACTGCTCCGCCGACAGCGATACCTATGCCACAGCGGGCGATTACGGCCGGGTGGCGCCGGCGATTAAACTTGATGGGAGTGAAGATGTCATCGAGACGGCCGAGTTCGGGACACCGGAATGGCTGAGGTTCCGGGTGAAGGGTCAGGGGGAGATGGGAGCGAGCAGCCTGCTGGTGGAGGAGAATTACGCCGGCTGGAGCACGGTTACCAGTATTACCGGTCTGCCCACCACCATGACAATTTTCGGTCCCCTGAGTCTGAACTCACACACGACCGTGTTGAGGTTCAGTTATACGAAAGTCATCGGAGACCTGGCCTTTGATGATGTGATGGTGAAGTGCCTCTTCACGCCTACCCCCTCGGTGACACCGACGTCTACACCCTCGATGACCCCTACACCAAGCGTGACGCCGACGCCTACTTCGTCGGTCACGCCGGTTTCGACCGCCACCCCGACACCCCGATACCCCGTTACTCCGATACCTTCGGTTACTCCGACACCCCGATACCCCATTACTCCGATACCTTCCGTCACCCCGACTCCGTCACCCCGAGACACCGTTACCCCAACCCCCGAAGCGACACCCACTATCTACCCCATACCGGAGTACCTGGTGCTGGCCGCCGGGGACTATGACGGCGACGGCATATCGGATATCGCCGGATTCCGGCCGGATTCCGGCCTCTGGGCGGTGAGAGGACTGTGCCGGACCTACTTCGGCACGGGCGGGGACATCCCGGTCGGTGGTGATTATGACGGCGATGACATTACCGATATCGCCATCTTCCGTCCCTCGACCGGCCTCTGGGCGATCAAGCAGTTCACCCGTCTCTACTTCGGGGGTTCGGATGATATCCCGGTTCCGGGCGACTACGACGGGGACGGCACCTGTGATCTCGCCGTCTTCGGGAAGACATCCGGCCACTGGTCCGTGCGGGATATAACCCGGGCCTACTACGGGACGGTCGGTGATCTTCCGGTTCCGGGAGATTATGACGGAAGCGGGCGATCGGATATCGCCGTCTTCCGGCCATCCAGCGGTCTCTGGGCGGTACAGGACCTCACCCGCCACTATTACGGCGCCGCCGGCGATCTGCCGGTCCCGGGGATGTATAAATGGTATGGCGCTGGGAAAGGGATCGGCTCGTACCGGACCCAGCCCGCGATCTTCCGTCCCTCGACCGGCCTCTGGGCGATCCGGGGCTATCAACGTCTCTACTTCGGGACCACGGGAGATATCCCGGTGATCGGTCAATTTGATCTTGACTTCCTTGATAATATCGCCATCTTCCGGAGAAGCTCCGGCCTCTGGGCGATTAGAGACATCACCCGGGTGTATTTCGGAGGATTAAACGACATTCCGGTCACGCGGTGAAAGAATAAACTACAGAAACCAAAGATGTGTTACGTTTTTAATCAGGAGAACCTGTGTCGGTGGATTGTGGGAGGGGCATTTTAACCCGGGGCGACAGAGTCACTTTTTGGGTCTTGCCCCGACAATCGCACCACCTATATTTATTTGTGCCATATACCATCCTCCGTACTTTTTCCGCGCTTTTTACTAACAACGTCTCTCCAACTCCTCTTTCTAATCCGGCAGGTGCGGAAGCTGCATGAGAAATGTGATTGAAAATTATTATGAACTTTTCGGCGTCCCCTTGGCCGTCATTTATGCCCTCGTCCTTCTAATCTGGCAGGTCCGAAAAAGAAATCATTTTATAGATGGATGGTTTATTCAGATTGCCGAAAAATTTCACCTGAAAGCAAGCCCTCGCGCCAGGAAAATCATTGTGATCTTCCTTTGCGTACTCGCGGTTGGAGCCTGGGTCTATTGCGTTTTCTGCGGAAAGAGTATCTCCGAGAAGGCCGCTCATGACGCTTCTTTTTTTCATATCCTGGTAAGTTTTACCATCCGCGTTTTTCCTTATTTCGTGGCCGGATGCGTCATCTCGGGGTTCATCGAAAAAGTGTTCAGCAACAACCACCGTTGGCTCCCCCGCGGCATGATCGGGGCCGGCGCGTTAGCCTCCCTTCTTCCTATCTGCTCCTGCGCGGCGGTTCCTTTCTCCTACAGCCTGATGGCGACCGGGAAGATACGGTTGCGGGCCGTGGTCACCTTTATGATGGTGGTCCCGGTGCTCAACCCCTTCGTGATTGTTTTTGCCCAGGGAATGATTGGATGGGAGTATGTTCTTCTCCGGATTGTTTCCATCTTCGTCCTGGCCATGGTTACCGGCTCTTTAGTCGAGTATTTCCTGGGCGAAAGAGAGCCGGGCAATTTGAAGAAAGGGTGCTTTTCATGTAAGGGGTGCGGTAATGGTGGGGCAACGATGAACACCGCGGCCACCTCCCTTGAGGCTGGATACAACCTGATGGCCTATCTGACACCCTATATAATCATCGGGGTCATCATCGGCGCTTCTTTTTCGGTTTTCATCACACCTCCCATGGTGGGCAAGTACCTCTCCTCAAATGTTACCGGACTTTTCCTGGCGGTTCTCATCGGGGTGCCGGTGTTTTTATGCTCCGGCGAGGACGTGTTAATCCTGGCGCCGCTCCTCGGCAAGGGGCTGCCGATGGGCCATGCCATTGCTTTAACCCTCGCCGGCAACGGCATCTGTCTTTCTTCAATCGCCATGCTGATCCCCTTGTTCGGCCGGAAAGCCACTATCTGGATCACGCTGGCATTCTTCTTCGGATCAATTGTAATCGGCCTGGTAATTAACCTGTTGATGTAGTATTATCTAAAGTTTTCCCATTTTTTTGACCTTGAACTAAAAACAAGAGCCATAATTGGACTTATTTGAAGCTGATGGCCTAAGGAAATTTTTTAAATTATTTTTATTTTTTTTCGGGCGTTTTTGGGACAAGGCAGATCAAGGCCCGTAACATATCAGGCCATTCCAGCTCCGTAGACCCCCGAGAATCAATTTAAAGGAGGATAAGAGACATTTTTTGCAAAAAGAGTGAGAAGAGGCGGCAGGAGACATATTACGATGTCAAGTCCTTTGTCATAACCGATTGATTATCAAGCAGTTATGACAATGCGGCCACGGGCCGATATGCTATACTAATAATAACCAAAAGGCAAAAATTAATTTTGCCAATCCCAACCAAAGGAGGTTATTATTATGAATCGTATAGCATACCGACAAGCCGCATCCTTTAATGACAT
>Ga0075124_10000934_pt1 | contig 13602 bp, 9 predicted proteins | sample AntAceMetag02UKS_FD_69809 | JGI IMG/M metagenome (GOLD analysis project Ga0075124, IMG submission 69809) | Saline lake microbial communities from Ace Lake, Antarctica - Antarctic Ace Lake Metagenome 02UKS | ecosystem: Environmental > Aquatic > Non-marine Saline and Alkaline > Saline | place... | reverse complement strand
TAAACCTGAATTTAAACCTGAATTTAAACCTCGTGAAGAGCGGGAAGAAAAGGTGCAGCATGGCAAGCCACAAAGCTGGGCGCAGAAACCATTAAAGAAGGAAAAGAACCTGCGGGATAAACTGGAAACAGAGGCAAAAAGATTACATGGACAATTAATCCGTAATAAGCTGACTTTGAGTCTGGCAGAATCATGTACGGGTGGAATGGCATGTGAATATATTACTGGTCAGAGTGGTTCTTCGGCATACTTTCTGGGTGGAGTGATCAGTTATTCCAATGCAGTGAAAAAAAGTTTGCTGGGAGTATCAGAAAAAACATTGGAAAAGGATGGGGCAGTAAGTGATGCCACAGCCCTGGCAATGAGCATTGGCGTTATGAAGATACTGGGCAGTGATGTGTCTGGAGCAATTACGGGCATCGCAGGTCCAGAAGGTGGAGAGCCAGGCAAGCCTGTGGGTACGGTTCATATCTCAGCAAGATATCAGGAGCGGAATTACACTAAAAGACATCAATTAAAAGGCAATCGTCAGGAGATACGCATGAAAAGCAGTCTGGAACTTTTTAGAATGCTATATCGGGTCGTTACTGGGGAAGAAGTATAGAAAAATGAATACAAAATGGTTACTCCTTGTGATTACAGTGTTTATATACTGTCATTTATCTGCAGGTGTATTTGAAGTATTAGAATCAGATGCAGATGAACTAACTGTAAAATTTACACTGCCAGACTGGGAATTGCAAGAAATAGAACGAGGTGGAGAGGAATGGGAATACATCAACTGTGATGGAAGCAGCATCACAGGAGAGGCAGGAAAACCAGAATTACCTTATTTTACCGGTAGTGTGGGAATACCTGTTGATGGTGATATTGATGTAGTGGTACTGGGCAGTAGTCCAGAAAGCCATAATCAGGTGAGAATAGTACCAGCACTAAGAGATTATCTGAATGGCGATGAACTTGCTTACGAATATGCGATTAATGAAGATATATATACCCAAACAAATAATTATCCCGGATCGATAGTAGCAAAGGGTTATACTGCTATGTCAGGAGACAGGAGATTTTACAGTTTCCAGGTATATCCATTTCAATATCAGCCAGAAAATGAAAAATTAAATATTTATGATGAGATAGTGATCAGAATTATTATATCAGGAACGAAAGAAGACTTTAGGGGTGACCCAGCTGGCAGTATTCTTGATAAAGTGGGCACAGACTTTGTATTAAATGACCAGATAAGCCATAGCTGGCGAATGGCAAGGGAGCCGGACAATAGCCTGCCTTTGCGAAACAGTGGTGTAGTGGATACCTACAGGCTGGTGGTTGATCAAGAAGGTATTTATAAAGTGACCTATGAATATCTGACATCAGAATTGGCGAATCTTGAATATGATGCTGGATTCAGTTGGGATAATATTAATCCGCGATATCTGGAATTGCGGGATGAAAATGGGACAGTATCTCTCAATTTTATTGGGGATTCAGACAGATCTTTTGATCCCGGAGATTATTTTGAATTTTATGGGGATATTCATCATGGTGAGACCACCTGGTATGATGATTATACCTCGGAAAATGTATATTATTTGAGTCTTGCGGATCACCTTGGCAGCAGAATGATGGTAGAAAATGGTGGTCTGGTGGAATCCAATAGCAGTAATTATACATTACCGGAATCATTTGAGCAGACGCGGCATATTGAAAAACAGAGCAAATTGGTGCCATTGGGAGCTCAATCACAGTATCAAGGCAACATGTACTATTTCCGGGAGGATATCTGGTGGTGGGGAGAGCTTTCTGCCCCGGATATGTGGGTATATCCATTTGAACTGCAATATCCCCATGCATCAAATATTCGCAAGGCGTCAGCAAGTGTATGCTTGTTTGGATTAACTTATGATGGTGACAACCTTACAGCATTTACGGTTCAGAACAAACATCGGGCAATAGTGCGGATAAATTCGACCTTGATTGATGATATTGGCAGTAACTGGGAGTGGATAGGTCAACATGAGAAGATGTTTGAGAATCTTGATGTTACTGGGAATCCATCTCCAATTTTGAATAATGATTTAGTTCATGGAGAAAATGTAGTATCGATCAGTTTACCCAATCTTGATAATATCTACGAGAAGGTTTTATTTGATTATCTTGATCTCACTTACTGGCGAGAATATAAGACAGACGAGGACTGGATAAAATTTCATAAACCAATAAAAAAGCCTATTGGGACGCCGCAACCTTTTGGATTATTTCAATTTGATCTTGATGGGTTCAGTTCTGATGAAGTAAGTATATATAAATTAGGTTCCAGTGTTATTGATAATTTTACTGTGATATCATTAAGTGAGGATGGATTAGCACCATATCGTATCAGCTTTCAGGACAGTGTACTTACGGATGAGATGGATTATTATGCAGTAACAGAGTCCCAAAAGCTTAGTGTGAAGGGGATCTATCCAGATTATCAGTCTAACTGGAAATCATCCGCTAATGGAGCAGAATATGTGATAATTACAGTGGAAGAGTTTGCTGAGATGGCAGCAGGATTTGAAGAATTCTGGGAGGAACAGGAGCCGGGATTGAATGTGGAAATAGTAATTTTGCAGGATATATTTGATGAATTTAATAACGGTATACGGTCAGCAGAATCCATAAAAGATTTTCTGGAATATACTTATAATAACTGGTCACCACGTCCGAATCACTGTCTATTACTGGGTGAAGGATTGCTTGATGAGCGCGATAATAGTCCCTACAGGTGGGCAAATAAGATCCCCACAAAAGTAGTGTGGCTATATGCACGTGGAGCTACAGCCAGTGATAACTGGTATGGTTGTGTGGCAGGAGGCGACCCGGTATCTGATATAAGTATATCGAGATTGAATGTAACACAGGCAGGTCAGATATCCACAGTAATAAACAAAACTGAGAGGTATATGACCCAACTTAATCATGATGACAACTGGCACAGCTCAATAACACTTGCCACTGGAGGAAAAGCCTCAGAAGGTAATATATTTTCAAAGCAGAGCGAGCGGATACGCAACAATTCCATACCGCCAGAATACAGGATAAGCAGAGTATATTGTAATGTTACGAATATGCCTCAGCAGTATTCAGGTAATACCACAACTTTGATAAACTCGATAAATGATGGGACACTATATGTTCAATTCATGGGTCATGGAGCGTCAAATCAGTGGGATGATTATGATCTATTTGATATTTATGATGTGAATAATCTTAATAATGACAATCTATTTATAGCCAGCAGTATGAGCTGTTATGGTTCAGCATTTTTTGATGGGGCAGGGATATCCTGCATAGGAGAGGCACTCACGCTTGATTCTCAGGGAGCAATAGGTCAGATCGGTTTTACAGGCTTTGGGTTTTTATACCAGGATGAAATATATTCACAGGCATTACTGGCAGCAATAACCCATCCTGCTTTAGAGACTTTGGGAGATATAATAGATTACACTAAAACAGTGTTTTATGCAGAAGCCGGAACTGGTGTTGTGGCATATTCACTATTAGAGGGAAGTGCTTTACTTGGTGATCCTTTTGTGAAGATAAATCGTCCTGAACCTGGTACAGAGATAGGATTGAATAAATTTAATTATGCGAAGGGAGATTCCCTGATCTTAACTGCTCAGGTGGGAGCAGATATAGAAAGGGGCAAATTCTTTGTCTATGATGAGAATGATTCACCGGTAAGTGCAAATGAATTTTATCCCTTCAGTTATGATGCAATTGATGGAGAAGTTGTACGTGTAGCAACAATCCCGGGGAGTGATATTCTACCGGGAGAAACTTATAACCGAAGTGTAAAATTCAGTGGATTTTCACAGGAACGCGAAATAGTTGGCAAAGCAAACTTTTCGATAGGTTTGCCTGGGGCATATAATATAAGCTGGGAGCCAAAAGAGCCTGATCCTGATGACGATATATATATAACAGCAAACTTTTATGATGATGATGGAGTGGATAGCGTAGCCTGCCATATAAAAATATATAACACAAACGCTAATCCATTTAATGAGGCTGGTTACTTTTCAAGTCATTATTACAGTGAAATGGTGAGAGATGACGAGACGGGTTTATATCATCTGGAAAGCCCAATTCAGAGTCTGCCTTATAATTACTGTATCCGCTTTGATTTTGTGATCACGGATAGTTTGCAGAATATCAGTTACAGCAGTCAACTGCCGAATGAGAATTTTATTAGGATACGTGGTGTAAAATTCAAGTTTTCCGATTTCAGTATTACAGCCCAGGGTAATCAAGCTCAGATAAGAATAGCATTATTTAATAATGGCAATATCGAAAGTGGTGAATGCAGTCTGAAATTATATCTGGGTGGTGAAATGACCCTACTGGATTCAATTCGAATAGAACCGCTTGGAGTAGGAGAACAGCGTTGGGAATATCTGGATTTGCCTTTATTAAATGGTAACTATTCATTTACTATAAAAGTGAATGAAGAAGAGGAATTCTCAGGATCAGCACAAATGAATACTGGTGCCTATGACATTCAGCTATTTGAAGCTGGAATTGAAGCCGTAACGGTATCATCTCTGGACGGAAATTTAAGTTGTGCTTTCCCGGCTGGATTATTAAATGAATCGGCAGTCTTTTCACTGGTCAAAGAAACTGGATTAAATGCTATGAATCAACCTGATTTGACAGGTATAATGCTGCAAAATGGAGCATTATCGCCAGCATATAGTTTAAGCTGTTTAGATAGTGGAGCGCTGGTAGATAGTCTGGTAGAATATCCCGGAAATGGCAGAGTGGAATTAAGCTTTTCTTATGGAGCTGCTGATAAGAGAAACGGTAAATCACGAGATGTATCCCGCTATTCTGTTTACAAATGGAATGGAGACTTTCAGAAATGGGTATTCCAAACAATGGGAGCCAATAGCGGAGAGGAGACAATTAGTTATTTGAGCGATAAAACCGGAATTTACAGTGTTTTTGATAATCAGGATCAAACAGCACCTTCGATTGGTGTCAATGTGGAGGGGCAGGAATTTACTTACGGTGGATATGTATCAGAGAATGGATTGATATCTTTCTTACTGGGTGATCAAAATGGGGTTGATATCATCGAAAATGAATTATTATTTATCATAGACGGAGTAAATGTAGAACCTGAAAATTACAGCATTAATGCCGCTTGCGGGAGATTATCAAGTGTTCCTGTGAAATATCAGATGCAGTCAATGCTGGAAGGAGTCCACTATTTGCAGATGTCATGTCGGGATTTCAATGGAAATGTGTTTGATCGAGAACTTTCATTTGAAGTAAAAGCAGATTTTGATCTGATCAAGGTGGCTAATTATCCCAATCCGGTGAAATCGATGACTATTGATCCGATAAATACAGGAAGAACCAGATTTACTTATGTGCTTACTGATGATGCAGATAAAGTTAGGATCAAAGTTTATACGGTAAGTGGAAGACTGGTGAAGACTTTTTCTGATCTTCCTGCTTCCATAGGTTATCATGAATATCCCCAAAGTAATATTGGCTGGGATTGCCGTGATGAGGTGGGTGATTATCTGGCAAACGGAATATATTTTTATAAAGTGATTGCCCATAAAGACGGCAGTAAAATAGAGAAAATCCAGAAGATGGCGATATTAAAGTGAGAAGTGAGAAGTGAGAAGTAAGCAGAAAGTTAATTTGATAATGTTAATGCTTTTGGTGTTAATGCTGATACCTCAGTTATGTATAGCAGGGAAGTATACTGGGGATTTTATGTATATTGGAGCAGGAGTTCGTTCATTAGGAATGGGTGGAGCGGTTGCTTCAGTTGCTGATGATGCTTCAGCAATTTTCTGGAATCCCGCAGGGGTTTCTCAGATCAGGAAAACAGAGCTTGAAGTAATGCATGCATTTTTGTATGAAAATCTGGCTTATTATGACAACGTATCAATATGTCAACCGCTACCCAATGAAGTAACAATTGGTTTGAACTGGACTCGTTTGACCATTCCTGATATTCCAGTATTTTTGGAGGATTATCTGATCGAACACCCTAATGTGGCGGAGCGCAGTTCACGATTGGACTGGAACCTGCCTGGAGTAGCAGACAGTTCATTTACCAGCTATGATAATCTATTTCAATTCTGCTTTTCGAAACATCTTAGAACAAAACTGGATTTTGGCTGGGCTTTTTTTGAGGTTCCTTTAGATGTGTATTTTGGTGGGAATATTAAATATATAAAAAGAGAAATATTAAATAATTTAGGTAATGGTACTGGATTTGATGTTGGAGTACTATTAAGATCACCTTTGGCTGGACTGGTGGATATTGACTGGCTGGGAGATTTTAGTTTTGGCTTAAATATGCAAAATATTGGAGGAACCACTATTACCTGGGATACTGAATCACAGAATCAGGATGAAGTGTTATTCAATACCAAATTGGGAATGTCCCTTGAGCAACCTTTGCCCAGACAGCATTTGAACCTGATACTTGCGATGAACACTGATTATGTGTATGATGTAACCCATAATTACGGTATGGAAATTCAATATAAAAGACTATTGAGTGCAAGAATGGGATATTATCGTGAAGAATATACAGCAGGATTGAGTGTTAATATTTATGAATTCATTCTTGATTATGCTTTTGTGACAAATATTCTTGGTAATACTAACCGGATAGGGATGAGGTTTAATTTTTAAAATGAAAAAAATGATGATCTATTTATTAATAGTCGTTTTGCTGGTGATATTAAGCTGTGCTGGAACGACAGATCCCGAAGCTGATGAAGAAACGGCATTTATTGCTGATCTTATTGAGCATACAGGTGATACTGGAAATATACTCAAAAATAGTCATGGTATAATTACTGACACTCTTAATTGTTATTTTGGGAGTGACAGTACATTTTATGAATTGGAAAATAATGGAATTGATGCCTATCATGAGGGTGATTGGATATTAGTGCCATGGCGTCATGTCAGTGATCCTAAAACCGTAGCCCTGGAGCTGTTCCGCTTTTCTTATATGGATTATCAGAATAACGTGGAAGATTATATATCTTCAGTGGCATTTATTCCATTTAATAATTTCACAAAGGATCATTATATTGATACTTTTGATGATGAGGAAGAGGCAGTTGATAATACCTGGTTTTATTTTTTGAAAACCACCAACGCAGATGGCAATACAGCACTTTCTGATACAGTGGGTTATCATCTAATAAGTAAACCAATCCTGCAAACACCGGCAAATCAGGCAGGATTTACACCTTCAGACAGCCTGATTTTTGAGTGGGATCAAAATACTACCTCATCGCTGGTTAAAAACCGGTTACTTATATTTGATGAGAATTATCACCTTATCTGGTTTTATAATTTACTATCAAATGAAGAACCTGTCATCAATTTTGACGAATTATCAGGATTCGAACTTGAACCAGGTAATTATATCTGGCGGGTAGATGGGATCATTGAATGGGTTGATGAATTATATATTGATGGGAAGCAAATGAATATTTATAGTGGTTCAGAATCTATGGAAAGGTATTTTACTATAACTTTGACAAGGGAATAAAGAGAATACTTGACTTAATGGATAAGATAATAAAGATATAAATTGAGGAAAAATTGATGAAAAAAATAGTGCTTATTTTATTATTGGCAGGGGTTATGAGTCTACTGGCACAGGAAAGCTCAATGAGTACATTTAATCCGGGTTCTGTGTATCAATATCCGGGCTCAAGTAATGAGCAATTGATGATAAATACCTATATCTGGGGGCAAGTTAGAAGTCCAGGTTTATATCAGATACCAGACGATACAGACCTATTGACATTGTTATCTTCTGCTGGTGGTCCTACAGAAAATGCCAAACTATCTAAAATAAAGATAATCCGACCTACAGCACAGGGTGAAAAGATCATTTATGTGAATATGCAGGAATATATGAAAACCGGAGATATAACATTGATACCGATCATGCATCCGGGAGATACAGTGTTTGTAGCGGGTACGGCATTCTATGCAGTGGATCGGGTAGCAGGATTTTTGGGTACTTTGATTACTTTTATCAGTTTTTATACCTTGATTACTCAATCAAATTAGCAGGAAATTAATATGCAAAATAACCAGTCTCAACAAAACAATGTTAATCCCAATATCAGTGCTATCTTTGAAGATTCAGATCTGAAAATCACTGATTATATAAGTATCCTTCTACGTTATAAATGGATTATAATCTTCAGTTTTCTAATTGTGGTTTCCTTTACGAAATATCAGGTTTCACAAATGCCCCGGATTTATCAATCCAGCTCAAAAATACTATTGGAAGATACGTCAAATGCCAGATTTATCTTAGGTGCAGAAACGAGTAGGATCAATTCTTCTCTTAATAATAATATTGAAATCTTGAAAAGCCGTCCCGTAATGAAATTAGCTTTGGATATACTGAAGGAAGAAAAAGATTTCAGTCAACTTCCCCTTAGCAGGTCATTGAACCCTGTATCCCGCCTAAAGAATGGAGTGCAGGTAAGTTCACGAACTAATACAGATATACTCACCATCAGTTACGAATCAACTTCCCCACGAGAATGCCAGGCAGTAGCAGATGCTGCAGCACAAGCCTTGATGGAGCAAAACACAAATTATGCCAGATTGGAATTGCGAAATACCAGGGAATTTCTGTCGGAGCAACTGGAAGAATCGGAACGAAGATTGAGGATTTCTGAAGAAGATCTGCGAATCTACAAAATTGAAAATGGTATTTCTGTGCTCTCTTCAGAAATTCAGAATCTAATAGGCAGGGCAGCCTCCCTGGAAGCAATGCTGAGTTCCACAGAAATTGATTTACAGGTTAATGAAAATCACCTTGAGTATCTTTATACGGAGCTGTCTCGTCAAGATACGCTTCTGATGGATATTAATGTGGTATTAACATCTCCGCTTTTAAGTCAATTACGTTCAGAAATTGTGGGAAATCAGACTCGCTATGTATCGCTATTAACAAAGCCTGAATATACTGAAGATCATCCTGAATTGATTTCCTTAAAAAACAAGATTGATATTGGTAAAAAACGTCTTTCGCGTGAGATAGAAAATATTATTTCCGAAGAAGCCGCTACTCAGGATCCTCTTGCCTTCAGATCTTCTCTTATAACAGATATTTCATCAACCAAAATGGAAAATAATATCTTAAATGCCAAAATAGAAAGTTTAAAAATGGCTATAAGCACTTATAGTGGGAAACTTTCCGTATTGCCTGATACTGAAATCCAACTGGCAAGACTGGAACGGACAAATTCCATAAATGAAGAAACCTACTCAATGCTGGTATCCAAATATGAAGATGCCAAAATTGCCGAAAGATCAAAAATAGGTAACGTAAGGATTTTGGAAAAAGCTCAAATTCCCAGCTTCCCGATCAAACCTGACGCTAAGAAAAAAATGATGACTTCAGCCCTGATTGGGTTAGCTATTGGGATAGGTTTGGCTTTACTGCTTAATTCCTTAGACCCCAAGATCAGAACATTTGAGGATGTGCGTCGTAATGTGAAATTACCAGTAGCCGGAACGATACCGCATATTTATGTCCATGATAATGATTTGGATATAATAGAGTCTGAATTGGCAGAGGCAACCGAATCAGAAAAACCTGAGCTGGAGACACTGCTGCATCAGATTGAAGGAAGACTGATCTCCAATTATGCTCCCAAATCTTCCACTTCTGAATCATTCAGGATATTGAGAACTAATATTGTGGCAAAAAAAGTTACTGGGAAAGCTCTTTCTTTGATTATTACCAGTTCAGGACCCAAAGAGGGTAAATCAACTATTGTTTCTAATCTGGCAGTCACATTGGGACAATTAGGTGATAAAGTTATCTTGATTGATCTTGATTTACGCCGTCCGATGATCCATAATCTATTTAATTTTGAAAAAGAAAATGGGATAAGTGATTTTATTTCTGAAGCACCGCTGGAGTATAAATCTTATATCAAAAGGGGATTTGCCCACAATCTCGATATTATTACCAGTGGGATGATCCCACCTAACCCATCAGAACTTCTTGCTTCTAAGAATATGAATATCTTATTGGAACAATTAAGAAATGAATATGATTATATTTTGATTGATTCTCCTCCAGCAATAGCCGTAACTGATTCTATGGTGCTTGCCTCAAAAGTTGATTTAATGCTGCTTGTGGTAAGAGTGGGAAGAGCTGATAAGGAAGTGATAAGACGTGCAAAGGAAATGTTACATAATATCAATGTTGAAATAGATGCAGCTGTGATCAATGGAATAAAACCTCATAAATATTACAGTAGCTATGAATATAATTATTACTACTTATACTATTATGGCAGAAAAGGTGATGGAAAAAACGATAAAGTGTAAATCCTATGCAAAAATCAATTTATTCCTTGAAATTTTAAAAGAAAGGGATGATGGATATCGTGAAATTCAGACAATCTTTTCTCTGATAGATGTTTATGATAGATTGAATTTTACTTTGACAAAAAATAGAGGTGTTAAGATTTTGGCTGATACAGATTTTCTTAAAGAAGAAGATAATCTGATATATAAGGTTGCGGTCTTTATAAAAGAAAAATATAACGTGAAATTAGGTGTAATAGTAGATTTAGAAAAGAAAATTCCAATTTCTGCGGGACTTGGAGGTGGCAGCAGCAATGCAGCTACAACAATAATCGCATTAAATAATCTCTGGAATTTACAGTTCTCTGATCATGAGCTGCATGAAATTGCTGCTCAATGGGGAAGTGATATAAATTTCTTTCTGGAAGGATCAACTGCATTGGGTGAAGGTAGAGGAGAAAAAATATCCCTTCTTCCTTATCAGGCATTTGACCATATATTCCTGGTAAATCCTGGATTTGGCATACCCAGTTCAGAAGCTTACAATCTGGCAGAAATTGCCAGGGATAAACAGGATTATCATGAAATATTAGCCATAAAGGATCCTCGCGGCTGTTTCAACAGGCTGGAGAGTGGTGTAAGAAAGAACTATTCAGAGATAGATGATATCATCAGGTATCTTGAATCAGAAGGAGTGATTAAAGCAATTCTTTCTGGAAGTGGAGCAACAGTCATTGGATTTTGTCCAGATGATGCAACAGCTAATAAACTAAGCCAGTATTATACACAAAAAGGATACTGGAATACCATAACAAAAACAAAAGGAGAACCAAATGAACATTACAGATGTTAAGGTTTTTATTCGTGAAAGCAACCAGTTAAAAGCTTTTGTCAATATCGTTATTGATGATGCTTTTATAATCAGGAACATCAAAGTTATCGAAGGAGATAAGGGTCTCTTTGTTGCCATGCCTTCCAGACGTGTTTCTAGTGGAGAATATCGTGACATAGCTCATCCTATTAACACAGAAACCCGTCAAATGCTGGAAGAACGTATCTTACTGGCATATAAAGAAGAATTGCAGAAAGCCCTTAGCGTTGTGGAAACAAGTGACGACCCTGTAGAATAATTCTATGTTTAAAAAACTCAAATTGTTTGCTGGCAGAGCCAATCAAAACCTGGCTGAGGAAGTATCACGGTATACTGGTATTCCTCTCGGAGAATTAGATCTTTTCAAATTTCATAATGATAATAGTTTTGTTAAGATCAAAGAGAATGTCAGAGGAGCAAATGTTTTTATATTACAACCCATCTGCCGACCAGTTAATGATAATCTGATGGAACTATTGATCATGATAGATGCATTTAAGCGTGCATCTGCAGCCAGGATTAATTGCGTGATCCCATATTACGGTTACGCCCGATCAGATAAAAAGGATCAGCCTCGTGTACCAATCACAGCAAAGTTAGTGGCAGATTTGATAACTGTAGCAGGAGCGGATAGAATTGTTACTATGGATTTACACAGTGATCAGATACAGGGTTTTTTCAATATTCCTGTAGATCATCTTACATCTCAATTAACTTTTGCCCAATACTTTAGGGAAAACATTGATCTTTCTAATGCAGTAGTGGTATCTCCTGATGCTGGGGGTGCTCATCGAGCCAGGTCTTTGGCAGAAAGACTGAAGCTGGGCTTAGCAATAGGAGATAAAAGACGGCTGGACAATTCAGGTTCAGCTGAAATTCTTAATATTATTGGTGATGTGAAAGGAAAGACAGCGATCATGTTTGATGATATTCTTGATACTGGAGGTAGTTTGACAGACGCTGCCCGGACATTAGAGAAGTTTGGTGTCAGTCGGATAGTGGCAGCATGTGTACATGGAGTATTATCAAAAGATGCAGTCGATAAGATCAACAATTCCCCGATTGAAAAGCTTTTCATTACAAATTCCATACCGCTTCCAGCGGAGAAGAAAAGCGATAAAATCGTCCAGATATCGATTGCAGAAATGCTGGCAGTAGCCATCAAGAAGATACACGCCGAAGAATCGTTGAGTATCTTGTTCAGATAGGGAATAACGGAGGAAGATAGTATGAATATCAAAATCGAAGCAAAGAAACGTGAAACAAAGATGAAATCTGACCTCACAACAATGAGAAACGCGCAAATCATCCCGGCTATAATTTATAAAGCTGGTGAGGAAGGATTGGAAATCAGTATTGTAGAAGCTGATTTTACTAAGGAATACAAGAAATCAATTGGTGAGATTTCTTACTTTTTAATCAATGTTGATGGTAAAGAATACAAAACTATTATCAAGGAAAAACAGATTCATCCTGTTAGCCGTAGGGTTCAACACATTGATTTTTTAGAATTAGTACCAGGCAACAAATCATCTCTTAAAGTTCCACTCAAATATTCTGGTGAACCTGTTGGTTTAAAAGAAGGTGGAAAACTGGAGATTCTTATTCGAGAAATTACCATAAAATGCCTACCGAAAGATATCCCAGAAGAGATCAAAATTGATTTAACACCTCTTGCTGTTGGGCAATCTATATATTTCAAGGATTTGGAAATGAAAAATATCTATTCCAGTCTTCCAGGGAATACAGCTCTTGCTCAAGTCAAGGGTGCTAAAATAGTTTTATAGAAATTATTAGCTGATGAAGCTTGTAGCAGGCTTAGGAAATCCCGGAGGCGGTTACAGTTTGACCCGACATAATGTCGGGTTTAGGGTATTAGATTACCTTGTAAAAAAGAGAGGATTGATCTTTAAAAAAAAGAAATTGTATGAATTTGTGGCTGATACTGATTTTATCATGATAAAGCCCCAAACATACATGAATCGAAGTGGACTTGCTTTCACTTCAGTTAATACCAGTTATCTTATTGATGAAATGCTGGTAGTTTATGATGATGTCAGTTTACCTTTTGGTGAAATCAGGTTTCGCCATAAAGGAGGTGCTGGCGGTCACAATGGTCTAAAATCTATCCTGTCAGATCTGGGGACTACTGAATTTAAAAGATTCAGAATTGGTATCGGAGCACCTGATATAGATACTGACCTGTCAGATTATGTGTTGAGTAAATTCAATGCTGAGGAAAGTGAATTTCTACCAGAAATTATTTCTTATAGCGCCAGATTACTCGACTTTTATCTTCTGGAGGGTTTTGAAAACCTTCTGGATTATCACAGTAAAAATAAGAAAACCTATTCTGA
>Ga0075124_10000933_pt1 | contig 13612 bp, 9 predicted proteins | sample AntAceMetag02UKS_FD_69809 | JGI IMG/M metagenome (GOLD analysis project Ga0075124, IMG submission 69809) | Saline lake microbial communities from Ace Lake, Antarctica - Antarctic Ace Lake Metagenome 02UKS | ecosystem: Environmental > Aquatic > Non-marine Saline and Alkaline > Saline | place... | reverse complement strand
CGAAGATCCCTGTCAAATGACCTACACAAGCGGTACCGAATCACTGCCCAAAGGGGTAATCATCGGAAATCAGGCGCTCATGGCCGAATATATGGGGTGTATCATCGACGGGAACTATGATGCCGATGATGTATGTATCAATGCGCTGCCACTCTACCACTGTGCCCAGCGGGACTGCTTCATGAATCCGGTCTTCTGGGTGGGGGGAACAAACATACTGATGAGCCCCGATATCGGACAGATTCTCGCAAATATCGAAAAGTACGGGGCCACGATGTTTTTTGCACCCCCCACGGTATGGATCGGTCTCTTGAGACATCCTGACTTTGAAAAGTACGACCTTTCGAGCCTTAAAAAATGCTACTACGGCGCATCAATAATGCCCGTAGAAATTCTGAAGGAAATTATAGAAAAATTCCCCGGTTCAAAGATCTACAACTACTACGGCCAGACCGAACTCGCCCCCTATCATACGGTCCTCAAGGCAGAAGATGCCCTGAAAAAACTGGGTTCCGCCGGCATGGGCGGTATCAACATGGAGACAAGCCTCGAAGATGACGACGGGAATCCCATCGATACGATTAAAACCCCCGGCGAGATCTGCGGCAGGGGTCCACACGCAATGATCATGTACTACAAAGACCCCGAAAAAACCGACGATGCCATGAAGGGCGGATGGTTTCACTCGGGTGATATCGGCACCATGGATGAGGACCGATATATCGAGGTGGTCGACAGAAAAAAAGACATGATCAAAACGGGCGGTGAAAATGTCCCGACAAGCGAGGTAGAAGAGGCGATCTATAAAGACCGACGTGTTCAGGAAGTAGCCGTGGTCGGTATTCCCGATCCCAAGTGGGTTGAAGCGATCACGGCGGTGATAATCCCGCGCCAAAATGAAAAGATGACAGAAAGAGAGATTATCAAGCACTGCAGGGAGGAACTTGCCATCTTCAAGTGCCCGAAGCATGTTGTCTTTGTCGAAGAGCTTCCCAAGACCCCAAGCGGAAAGATCCTCAAGCGTGATCTGCGCGAGACCTGCAAAGAGATCATATCAAAAAGAACGGCCGACGCCGCTTAGACAAAAGGGGCGGGATCTTCACCCATGAGATTCCGCCCTCTCATTGTTATTATTTTTCAGTATCATATAGGTTGCAAGCCCCTTGGCAATGAGATCTCCCTTGGAATTTCTCACCTCCACATCACCCAGGGCTGTTTTGCTTCCCTTATAGACTATTTTAGCCTCGGCAATAATCTCACCCTCCTTGAAGGGAATCAGATAATTGATCTTCATCTCAACGGTGGTAAAGATCTCGTCTTTTTCCACCAGGCCAATCAGGGCCATGGCCACCGCCGAATCCGCCGGCGAAAAGATCGCACCCCCGTGGGCGATACCAAGGGGGTGAACGAGTTTCGAGTCAAAGGGGAGTCTCACCTTTGCCCATCCCTTTCTGACGTCAAGGAGTTCCATCCCGAGAAGCGACCAGAATGGCGATTTCGTCTTCATCGTATCAATCAGTGCATTTTTGAAATGAGGCTCAAGCTCTTCGAATTTCATCATCTTCCTTCTCCTTTTTTCCCATCTGTCTACGAACTTCTCATCAGATAGTCCGCTTCTTCTTTCCCCTTTTTCTCATCAACAAATACAAAAACAATGCCCCCCGCTATAAAGAGGAGCGCTACCGACGATATGCCAATGCGGGACGCGCTTTGGCTCGCAAAACCCCAATTTCTTGCCAGAAGGGCAACCATCCCGATAAGAACCGGTCCCAGTACAACGGAAAACTTACCTATCATATTATAAAACCCGAAATACTCGGCAGATTTATCGACGGGTATGATCCTGGAATAAAAGGAGCGGCTCAGCGCCTGGACGCCCCCTTGCACGAGGCCGATGGCAACTGCAAGCATGTAAAACTCTTCCTTTTCCCGTATGAAGGCACCCCACAGGGTAACGACAATATACACGGAAAGGGCAATCAATATAGCGCGCTTTGTCCCTATTTTCCCCCCGAGATAGCCGAATCCGAGGGCAGCGGGAAATCCCACAAACTGCGTCAGAAGGAGGGCAAGGATAAGATCCCGGTGATCGAAGCCTATCGACATTCCGTAATCAACGGCCATACGAATAATCGTGTCCACGCCGTCCATATAGAGCCAGTAGGCAATGAGAAAAAGGAAGATGGTCTTGAGGTGACGCACTTCCCGGAATGTTTTTCTTATCTGATCTATCCCCTCTCCCACTATTTTCGGTACCGATTTTTTCTTCTCTGACCCCGGCTCTCTGACGAAAAGAAGAATCGGCATCGAAAAGACAAACCACCATATCCCCACACTGATAAATGAAACCCTGACGGCCTCGGTACTATTGGCAAACCCGAATAGTGTGGGGTTCAGGGTCATCCACACATTGAAGGCGAAGAGGATTCCGCCCCCCAGATAGCCGAGGGAAAACCCGAGGGCCGAGACAAAATCGACCTCCTTTTCGGAGGCAACAAAGGGGAGGAAGGCATCGTAGAAAATATTCCCCCCTGAAAAGCCAATAATCGCAATAATATAAAGAATTACAGCAAGGTACCAATCTCCAACAGACACGAGGTAGAGAGACGAGGTGGCAACGACCCCTGTTAACATAAAAAGAATGAGGAGTTTCTTCTTTATGCTCCCCCTGTCCGCTATCGCCCCGAGGACCGGTGCAAAAAGGGCAACGAAAATTCCCGAGACGGAGTTTGCAATTCCCAGCCGTGCCGTACTGGTAACAGGATCAACCCCTGCGCAGCAGACCTTTTTGAAGAAAACGGGGAAGAACCCGGCCATTACCGTAGTCGCGAAGGCCGAATTGGCCCAGTCGTACATGGCCCAGCCTGCGATCGTCTTTTTATTATCTCGCGTTTTTGTCATCTATTATAATTGAAAGGAATCTCCCCCCGAAGAGCTGTCAGTGACGGAGCCAGTTTGCCGTTCTATTCAGGATTCGCTCGTAGACCTCGACCTCTTCGGTTTCGGCAGACTTCGGCAGGTGAAAGGAATGGTCTCCCCCCTCAATAACCTCGAGATCCCAGGAAGCGTCCAGTTTCCCAAGCACCCCCTTGAGTTCTGCAAGATCGCAAAGCGTATCCCTCGTGCCGGCAAAAAAGAGCATCGGTACCGAAATCTCGTAAAGATGTGCATCCCGCAACTGTTCTCTTTTCCCCGGCGGGTGGAGGGGGTAGCCAAGAAAGACAAGACGGTCTGCGGGCAGGCTCCCTTCAGCCACCATCTGCGATGCCACGCGTCCTCCCATTGATTTCCCGGCAGCTACGAACCTGTCAGGCCTCAATCCCGATTCTTCCATCAGAAATCTGAAAACGCATCCCCAGGTATGAACAAGTTTCTTCTGGGAATCGGGAGCCTTTTGCCCCCTTTCTCGATATGAAAAATTAAACCGCAGTGTCGCAAAACCCTCCCCGGCCAGGCCATCGGCCAGATATACAATGAGAGGGTTTTCCATATCGTTGGCCGCACCGTGGGCAATCACCACACAGGTTGACGGGCCCTTCACATAATCATCCGGGAGAGAAAGCATGCCCGGAACGGTTTCATTTTCACCGATGGAAATTGCCACCTTCCTGACAGTCATGCTGACCGGCCTCCTCCCCTTTTTTTTCAGGATTCCGCTCTTATTTTCTATAGGACGGAATCAGATCGAAAACCCTGCCCGCGATATGATCGACAATAGACTGCAGCCAGACCGTGCCTTTTTGCTTCTCCTCGGCGCCGAGAGATTGAATCGTCGAGAGATACCCCGTCTCTCCTTCCGCTACCCTTTCCCTGATAATCGCACAAAAGGCGTCCCTTTCATCGAGGGCAGTCTGTTCCTCGTATTTTCCGGCAAAGCACTCCTCAATCCCCGACCAGTTATTCGAGAATTCCCGCTTCAGCCCGATGAGATCTTTGGCAGCCTCACCATCGAAAATACGACCTGCTATCGAAATCGATTGCTCCATTTTTTCGGAAAGTGCCGCAAACTGCTTCAAACGCTCTTCGATCGCCATATCAAGCTTTTCTCTCACGCCCTCGTAAAGCTCGGCGCCGAATTCCTGCAGCTTGAAAAAGGGCTTTCTCACATGAATGTACCACTCTTTCAGCGCCAGAAGATTGGCAAGATAGAAGATATTGTTGCTGACCCTTCTTTGAACATCGCCGTAGAAACCGGGATGGAAATTCTTTTCAACAATACTGTTCCCCTCACTCAGACGTTTCCCCCCTTCGGGACAGTCCCCCCGGTAGACGCTTCCCGCCGCAATGACCGTTCCGTAGCCTATTCGAGCCGGCCCAACAAGTCCGCCCTGACCACCGAGGAAAATGGGAGACTGATCGAGCATGACACCCCTCGGCACGTCACCGATCAGCGAGGCCGTCGCTTTGTCCTGATTCGGCGTGTAGTTGAAATGGATATAGGAACTCCCCACTTCGCTGTGATTTTTCCTGCTCGTACCACCGGCCATAAAACAATCACAAAAATTGATTAGGCTTCCCAGCGTTACAAAGGGAAAGAGTATGGTCTGCTTGATCCCAACCGTATGACTGCCGTTGGCCTCCTCTTCAAGTATGCACCCTTCTCTTACCTGTGCCCCCGAGGCCATATTGGCCTTTTCAAGAAAGACCGACTTTTTGAAAAATCCCCCCTTCAACTCCACTCCGGGACCAATCTGACAGTCAGAAAGGGTGACCGGCGCCTCATATCCGAGCCTTGTCCCCGCACATATGAGTGTCGATGATCCGTAGATCTTCGTGCCGCTGTAGAGTACTATTCCATCCCTGGAAATTCTCTCAATTTCAACATCATCGCCAATCTCGACTGAAGAGGGATTGGGGATTGACACCCCCCTTTCCATCAGCCGAATCACTGTGTCAGAAAGTCTCTTCTCATCTCCCATGTACCGTCTCCTGTCGTTCGAAAATTTCTCTGGTTTTATCAGTTTTCCCTGGAAGCGCGATTGTTTTCGAGCTCCATTTTCTTCGCATGAATGAGGACGGCCGTCAGGGCTGCCTGCGTCATACCCGGAATCCTCTGGGCCTGGCCAAAGGATGCGGGTAAAACGGCCGCCAGTTTCTTCTGCAGCTCGCTCGAAAGGCCGGGAATTTCGGAATATTCTATTCCCGGGGGTATTTTTTTCTCTTCCAGGTTCCTGAATTTCTCGACTGTCTCTTTCTGTCGTTTGATATACCCTTCGTATTTCGTTTCTATCTCTATCTGCCTTTTTACCTCGCCGTCTTCTATCTCCTCCCACCCCTCGAAGACACTGAGATCATTATAGGTAATCGCCGGCCTTTTCAAAAGCTGGTAGAGCGTGGCGGGGTTCTTGATCGGCGCGGTGTTCATTTTCTCAAGTATCGCGTTCGTCCCGGAAACGGGATAGATTTTATGTGAAGAGAGATTCCTGATGCCCGCCTCAATCCGGTAGACCTTTTCCTTCAGGTCCCGGTAATCGTCATCCGGTATGAGCCCGAGTTCGTGCCCCTTTCCCATGAGTCTCATGGCGGCGTTATCTTCCCTCAATATGAGGCGGTACTCCGCACGGGAGGTAAACATCCTGTATGGTTCATCAACACCGCGTGTCACGAGATCATCGACAAGGACTCCCATATAGGCCTCGGAACGGTCAAGGATAAAGGGTTCCCTCTTCTGGACCGCACAAGCGGCATTGATTCCGGCCCACATCCCCTGCGCAGCAGCTTCTTCATAACCGGATGTTCCGTTGGTCTGACCCGCCAGATAGAGACCTGTGATGAGCTTCGTTTCAAAGGTCTGTTTGAGTTCGGTGGGCTGGACAAAGTCATACTCTATTGCATAGGCGTTCCGCATTATCTCTGCATCTTCAAGGCCGGGCACTGAATGGACCAGTTTTTCCTGAAGATCCAGGGGAAAGCTGTTTCCAAGACCCTTGGAATAGATCTCTTCCGTTTCAAGGCCCTCAAACTCCAGAACGACGGGGTGGTGCCCCTTGTCTTCAAAACGCATCACCTTATCTTCCAGGGAGGGACAGTACCGGGCGCTCACCCCCTTGATTGCACCTGAATAGAGGGGGGATTGCATGATGTTTTCCCTGATTATTTTATGTGTTGCCGCCGTCGTTGCGGTAAAATAGGAGGGCAATCTCTCCTCGCGTAAAGTCTTCGTAGTATAGGAAAAAGGGGTTGGATCGGGGTCACTGTCCTGTCGTTCGAGGATTGAAAAATCAATGGATGAGGCCCGGAGCCTCGGCGGTGTCCCCGTTTTCATGCGCCCCATCTCGAATCCGAGTTCTTTGAGATTCTCCGCCAGGCCGATCGAGGCGATTTCGCCCGCCCTCCCCGCCGACTGTCGGGACACACCCACATGAACGAGGCCGTTTAAAAAGGTCCCCGCCGTAATGATCACGGTTTTCCCGTCGTAATAAAACCCCGTATTATCCGTCACCCCTTTTACAACACCATCTTCGATGACGAGTCTCTCCACGAGGGCCTGCCTGATGTAAAGATGTTTCTCGCGTTCCACCACCTCTTTCATTGCCAGACGATAGAGCTGTTTGTCGCACTGCACACGAGAGGATTGGACGGCGGGCCCCTTTGAACTGTTGAGGAGTCGGAAATGACAGGCCGTTTTGTCGGCAATCTTTGCCATTTCACCCCCGAGGGCGTCAATTTCCTTCACAAGCTGCGCCTTTGCAAGGCCGCCGATGGCGGGATTGCACGACATCAGCGCGATGGAATCGAGATTGATGTTAAAGAGGAGCGTTTCGCACCCCATCCTCGCCGCGGCAAGGGCCGCTTCACAGCCCGCGTGTCCTGCCCCGACGACGATTACATCAAATTTCTTTGGCAAGCTCATACCCTTCTCCTTGAACTACGGACGATAATTTAATAACATAGCTCTTGAAAAGACAATAGAAAAATGAGGTTTACGTGTCAAAACCGGATTTCTGGAACAATACAAAGCGATATTACGACTTCAAAAGTTTTCTCGTCAATACGTTTGGATGCCGGGTCTATAAGCTGCAGATCGATGCTGGATTTACCTGCCCGAACCGCGATGGTAAAATAGCGAAGGGTGGCTGCATCTACTGCGACGGTCGGGGCTCTCGCCTGAGACAGGAAGGCCCCCTCCCCATGGTAAGCGAACAGATAGTGAGGGCGAAGCAACTCTTCCGACGCCTCAGGGGCGCAGAAAAATTTATCGCGTATTTTCAGACTTTTACCAACACCTATGCCCCCTACGAAATATTGAAGAGACTCTATGACGAGGCGCTCCGCCAGGAAGACATAATCGGTCTCGCCGTGGGTACCAGGCCGGATTCTATTTCCGATGATGTTATCGAGCTCTTTTCCGAATACGCCCGGGACTCCCACGTCTGGCTCGAATACGGTCTCCAGTCGGCACACGAAAAGACCCTCAGATTTATTAACCGCGGGCACGATCTTCAGACTTTTATTGATACCGTCACGAAAACGGCGGGCCGAAACATTTATATCTGCACCCATATCATCGTGGGGCTCCCCGGCGAAACACACGATGAAATGCTGGAAACGGCACGGCTTGTCGCATCTCTCCCGATACAGGGAATCAAGATTCATCTCCTTCTCGCCCTCGAGGGAACAGCCCTCGGCACTCTTTACAAGGCAGGTAAGATTGAAATGATCGAAAAGGAAGAGTACGTCAACACGGTATGCGATATACTCGAAATACTGCCCCCCGAGATGGTAATTCAGCGATTGACGGCGGACGGCTACAGGGATATATATCTGGCACCCGAATGGGGGAAAAGGAAGCTTACAGTCATCAATGCAATCGATCGCGAGATGGAGAGACGGGATTCTTATCAAGGTATAAAATTTGCTCGCTGAGAAGCACTGTGAGGTTTTCTTCTATATTTGAAGAGGATTGCATAACTGTTTTTCCGGTCATTGCGAGGTTAAGCCGAAGCCGCGAGGAAAGAATTGGGAAAAGCGAGAGATTGCTTCATCCCGATTCCATCGGGATTCGCAATGACACTGATGGTATTATGCACTGATGATCATTTATTGAGGGGAACATGATGCCCTCTCCAACATCGGATGGGAAATTAATATGAAAGACCACAATAACCCGGCTACACAGAGCCTTGAATTACAGGTACAGGATCTCGACAGACTTTCCGGAGGCGATATCACGAAGAGTATTCTTGAATCCGCCACTCCAGCAAAGACCGTGCAGTCCATCTCGGAGCAGGACTTTTTCTGGCTGATGAAAAAGGCAGGCGAGGAGGAGTACCTCCCGCTTTTGAAACTCGCCTCGACAGAGCAGCGGCAATACATACTGGATATGGAGTTATGGACCAGGGACCAGCTCAAGGGAGACGTCACATTTGAGTGGCTCGAGAGGTTGAGAGGGGCCGATCCCGATCATCTCGCCTGGTGGCTCTTCCACGAGGGACAGGATCTTGCCCACCTTATACTCTTCAGAAACATCGACGTCATTGTTAAAGGACCCGATGAAGAGCTCGATCTTCCCGATGAATTTTTTACCAATGACGATGTTATCTATATCCGGGTCATCAATTACAAGCACTATGACACGATAAGGAAAATCATTGAACTACTGTTCCGTGAGGACGAAAACTATGCGAGAAATCTGATAGAAGAAGTGGCCAGTATCATACCCGCGGAAATGGAAGAAGATATGTACCACCAGAGAGCCACCCGTCTTGCCGAGGCGGGATTCCTCCCCTTTGACGAGGCATCCGCCGTCTTTTCTCCCCTCGGCCAGGAAATTCTTGAAACAGGTGAAACGCTGCCGCAGCGTTTCACCCGAACCGACAAGGAGATTCAAAGCTCCGTTCCTGTACTTCCCCTCCTCAATGCCGGGGCGGAAAACATCCTGGTGCGGGCATTATCGGATATTGGCGATACATCTCTCATCGACCGGGCGCGGCTTGAGTTTGCCGGTCTTTGCAACCGGATAACAGCGGCCGAGGGTCTCGGCGATCTCGATCCCGACATACTGCGGGAAAAATGCCGGAAAGCCGGAGGATACATAAATATCGCCCTTGAAAAAGTGTGCGGAGCCGATGTCGGGCAGGCGGAAGAACTGATACAAAAGAATTCTCTCGAATCTCTCTTTCGTGTCGGTTTCGGCTATGCCGTGAAGCTCAAATGGAAGGCGGAATCCTGGATTGACAGAAGTTGGTTCAGGTCACTTGGTCTCGACACACAATTCTGGGGCACCTCCTGGGGCCTGGCCCTCACGGGCCTGACGAAAGAGAAGCCCCTTTTCTATACCGGGTTTGAGGAGGAGGAATACCGTGGTTTCGAAAAACTTCCGGAGATCAATGCCGCCGAAAAGATGCTTGATCGCCTCATGGTGCTCGACGATCTTCTCAGACATCTCCATAAAAACTACGATTACGATCGGAGTCTTTACGAGGGGAATGACTTCGAGTTTTATCCCCTTATTTTCAGCTTCTGGGCCCGACTGGTCCTGAATCTGAAACCAAGTTTTTCAGGAATAACCATTGAAGAGGCAAAGACCTTTTTTGAAACGCTGAGAATGGAAGAGGACGAACCTCCCTATAAGATGGCAGGATTTTACGAAAGGTTCCAAGCGGATTTTTTGCACTACGCCCCCCCACTCGAGCGGAAAGGCCTCGATGTTTTCGAGGAGACCCTCTCGATTATCTGGCAGAAATTTCAGGAGGAATTCGAATTGGTTCCGACGGAAGCCCTCGACGTACGTTTTTCACGATTCATGTTGATCAGAGAATAAAGGTAGGGAGAAAATAGCTATATACCCTTGATATTCTTCGTGAAACTGACACCTGAATGTTCCATGCCTAAGATTGACAGTCTCGTAAAAAGTCGATATTCGATGGCAAAGTAAAAAGCTTCAAATAGAGGCGCACACCTTGCAGGGCTGTGCACCTCCCGGCAAGGAACATTACGTTTATATTACATCCCTTCGGGATGCCTCCGGTCAAGGCGCGCAAATCTGGAGGAATGAGGCGTACTTACGGTACGCTGCAGTGATGAAGGATGCAGCGCAACGCAGAAGTTGGATTTTTTACGAAGCCATCAAGGTTATGAAACTTCCTATTTGACAGCCTTAATCATGGAAAAGATTTCATCGATATGGGCGGTAAGGAGACAAATGTGCCCGTTCGCCTGAGTGGCGCTTTCGACCTCCTGACACCTGATGCATCGTTTCCAAAACGCGGAGATGTATCGGCGCACATCGGCAGCAAACCATATTTTGCTAAGGGTGCCCTCCCAAGGGCTGCAGATATACTCAAGAGTATAATCAAATATTTGTAGCTTATTATCAAGATATTACATATAACAAAAAAAACAGAGCCTGTAGACGTGCCATCTCAAATCCGCCTGGGTGCACCCCAAGTCAAGAAGCGAAACCAAGCAAACGACTCCAAGGAGATATGAATGAAAAAAATTAAAATTGCGTGTATCGGGAATTACCCCCCGCGGGAATGCGGGATTGCGACCTTTACGAGGGATCTGGTCGAATCGATCGAAAGAACCGATCGGGCCGAGTGCTCCGTTATCGCGATCAATGATCATGACCAGGACTACCCGTATCCCGAGAAGGTGCGACATGTCATCAGGCAGAACCATCAACGGGATTATCTCAAGGCGGTCAAATTTATCAATTACAGCGACGCCGATGCCTGTGTGCTGGAACATGAATTCGGGATATTCGGCGGTGACAGCGGCATTTACATCCTCCCGTTAATTCATCGGTTGAAGATTCCACTTATTGTTACCCTGCATACAGTGCTTGAGAAACCTTCCTATAACGAAAGAGCCATCATCCATGAGATCGGTGATAAGGCTGAGAAAGTGGTGGTGATGAGCCATCGTGCGATTAAGTTCCTGACCGAAATCTATGATGTGCCGCCGGATAAGATTGAACTTATTGAACACGGCGTCCCCGATCTCGATCTTGTTCAGAGAGATGAATATAAAAGCAAGTTTAACCTGGAGAGCAAAAAGGTCATCTTTACCTTTGGCCTTCTGAGCCGAAGCAAGGGGATTGAAACAGTACTTCAGGCTCTGCCGCAGGTTGTCCGTAAACATCAGGATGTTGTTTTTATTATATTGGGTAAAACACATCCGGCCGTGTTGCGCACTTCGGGCGAGGAGTACCGGAATTATCTGCGACGCCTGGTCGAAAAGAATAATCTGAGAGAACACGTCTATTTTTATAACCGTTTTGTCGGCGCGGCGGAACTGTTTGAGTATCTATCCGCCATCGATATCTACATCACCCCCTATCTGAATGAGGCTCAGATTACCAGTGGGACCCTCGCGTATGCGGTAGGAGCAGGGGCGGCTGTAATATCTACGCCCTACTGGCACGCGCAGGAACTCCTGGCAGACGGGAGGGGAAGACTGTTTGGTTTTCATAATTCAAAGGCCCTTGCCCGCATCCTCAACGAACTGCTGGATAACCCTTCCACCCTGCTCGAATTGCGACACAAGGCTTACGCCTACGGGCGGCAGATGATATGGCCCGTTATCGGGGAGAAATATGCCAACCTCATGTACGATGTGGCGCGATCCTATCCGGAGGTGAGCGCCATAGAGGAAGCTATCGTCGACCCGTTGGTTCTCCCCCCCTTCGATCTGGCCCACGTCAGCCAGCTCACCGACGATACCGGTATTATCCAGCATGCGAACTACAGTGTGCCGAACCGGAAAGAGGGATACTGCCTGGACGATAATGCCCGGGGGCTCTTGATGGCGGTCATGGCCTATCGCCAGAAGAAAGACCCGGTGGCCTTGAATCTTCTGCCCACGTATCTCAGTTATATCGATTATATGCAGCGCGATGACGGTTTATTCAGGAATTTTTTAAGCTACAATCGAAATTTTCTTGACGAGATCGGATCAGATGATGCTTTCGGACGAACCATATGGGCCCTGGGATACCTTATCCGTTTCTCCCCCCACGACGCCTTCTTTCAACTGGCCAACCAACTCTTCTCCAAGGCGTATCCGCATTTTGAGAACATTCGTTCCATTCGGGGTATTGCCGACACGATCATTGGTGTCTGCCATTATCTCCACCGCTATTCGAGTGATGAGGGGATGAACAACACCCTTAAGGAAATGGTACGGAGTATCGTCGCACAATACAAAGACGAGGCCGATGGAGAGTGGCACTGGTTTGAACCAACGGTGACCTATGACAGCGGCATTGTCCCGCTGGCCCTGTTCCATGCCTATGAAATAACCGGTGACGAAAAGGTCCTGGCTATCGCCCGTGAGATGGCGGACTTTCTGGAAGGAATCATTTTTAGAGACGGGTATCTTGCGCCGGTGGGGTCCGACGGTTGGTACCAGAAGGGGGAACAGTGTGCGCGGTATGCGCAGCAAGCCATTGACGCAATGGCCATCGGGATGATGTTCTGCCAGGCCTCTTTCGTGACCAAGGATAAGCACTACCTTGACCGGATGGTTGCATCCTTTATGTGGTTTCTGGGTGAAAATGATCTGCGGATCCCACTCTATGATTTTGAAACATGCGGCTGCTGCGACGGCCTTGAAAGCCACGGGGTAAACCGGAATCAAGGTGCGGAGAGTATCCTGGCGTATCTCATCTCCCACCTGACCGTCCTTCAGGCCCATGAGCAGGAGACTTACTGGCAGTAATGTCTTGATTGAAAGCTTGATCATGTCTTGCTCTCACAGGGAACTATTCCGGAGAAAGCCCTGCCGCATACAACAATGTAAGGAGTTTGTAAATGCCGATTATTCGAAGATATGAAAAGAATCCAATTTTAACCAGAGACGACGTACCCTATACGGTCGCAACAGTTCATAATGCCGGAATAACCAGGTATAACGGCAGGTACATAATGATCTTCCGCTCGCATTTAACCAGTGGTCGCAGTATTTTGGGACTGGCTGAAAGTGATGACGGGTTTAGGTTTAAGGTTGCCGAAAAGCCATTTATGACCCCGGCAACACAAGGGATATTTCAACTATATGAAGAATATGGTCTCGAAGATCCCCGTATCACCTGTATCGATGATGAATATCTGATTACCTACAGCGCATATTCCAGGTATGGCGCGCGCATCGCACTGGCCAAAACAAGAGACTTTAAAAAAATAGAACGGATCTCTTTAATCACTGAAGCAGACTCTCGCAACCTGGTTATTTTCCCTGAAAAAATAGATGACCTGTATGTCCGTCTGAACAGACCCCATTCGGGAATAACCCCCTGGTCCATCTGGATATCCTATTCTCCCGATCTGAAATACTGGGGGGACGCCAGGCTGATTATAAAACCGGCTCAATATCACTGGGATGAGATGAAAATAGGTCCTGGAGCGCCTCCCATCAAGACCGACCAAGGCTGGTTGAATATTTACCACGGCGTCTTTCAGACCATGGCCGGTTGCGTCTACCGCCTGGGGGTTGCCCTGCATGATTTAACAAATCCCTCTATAATAAGGGGGGTCAGTGACGGCTGGATCCTTCAGCCGGAAGAAGAATACGAGGTCACCGGTTATGTCCCCAATGTTGTATTTACCTGCGGGGCGGTACCGGAACCAGACGGCACGCTTAAAATCTACTGGGGTGCGGCTGATACCGT
>Ga0075124_10000931_pt1 | contig 13627 bp, 10 predicted proteins | sample AntAceMetag02UKS_FD_69809 | JGI IMG/M metagenome (GOLD analysis project Ga0075124, IMG submission 69809) | Saline lake microbial communities from Ace Lake, Antarctica - Antarctic Ace Lake Metagenome 02UKS | ecosystem: Environmental > Aquatic > Non-marine Saline and Alkaline > Saline | place... | reverse complement strand
ATGAACCATGGAATACCATCATACATTCCAACCGACTCATTAATTAAGAATTCATCATCAGGACTAAGTGCAGAAATTTTCCAGATTTTTAAATTTACGCGAAACGGATTATCTCCTCTAAGGTAATCTTGCAAAAGATCAGAGAGAGCTACTCTTCCGTCTAAATATAACTTATAACTGGAAACTTCCGGGATTGTAAATTCAACTGTTTTTTTAATTACACTGTCTTCTTTGACCACGGTTTGAGTGCCGGGAAAATACTTCCATTTCCTGTCATCTGAAGACCACTTTGGCCAGGATCGAACATCTTCAATTGCCAAGAAAGAACCAAGACTTTTTAGTACTACAAGATTAACCGGTTTTTCACTTTCAATTTCAATACGATACATTTCTCCACAATTAGACCGTTCAATTCCTGTAAACTCTTTAAAATCAAGGCTTGTGAAATCAAATGGGTACATAACAATATTTTTTTTATATATCAATTCATCACCTTGAAGGTTGCTGCCAGCGGTAACTTCTGGTTGAGAAATGACTTTATTTTCTTCTATTTGCGAACTGCTGTCAATAGTTGTTTGAGGTTTAGTCTCATCAAGAGAATTACCTTGATTTTCTGATTGTATTGGGGCAGAATTTGATTTTTCATCGGATATTTGGATTGAATCTGAATCAGCACTAGCAACGTTACTAGTGCAACCACATACAAAAACACCGAAAAATAATACAATTATCACGAGAAATAGTTGGGATTTTTGATTCATATTTCATTGAACCACGTATGAAAGCAAAAAGCTTTTGTTTAGCCTTAATATATGGTTCTTTTTAGGCATAATTCAACAGATCTTTCTTGTGGCTTTAAGGTTGATCTTTTCTGGCAGACACTAATCTCAGAGCAAAGCACTGATTATTCCACTCTATCCGGATCTCTATTTATCCCATACTGACAGGTTTGCCTTTCTATGCTTTCAATTCCCAGATTTTCAGGTTCTTGTCTACTGTTTTCATTTTTTATAGGCACCCGGCAGATATCATACCAACCCGAAAAACCGGTCCCAAAAAGGGAGGTCCTTCCCTCCACACTCATACCCTCATCTCCCGGCACTGCCGCCGGGTGTTGTATACATCACAACAAAATAGGACTTAAAATACGGGATCTGAAATGTGGAGAAGAGTCGAACCATATTATGTATAAAATTACAACGGAGGAGATATGTGAATTATTTTCCCTTTTCAGCAACTACCATAAAATTACCGAATTATTTTAATCCTCATTCCGGTCACATCCATCCTCATCAGATTCCGGATATACCTTATCAACAAAAGAAATCCAGTTGTAATCGGTTTTGATGGCTCTCATTTCAATCCTTCCACCGGACTCACTATCAATTCTATATGGAACATATGCTTTTTCTCCACACTTGTTACATTTGATTTTACTGAAATTCTGTGGAGATTTGAGAGCTGGTTTAGTAATATGTCCACAGTTTTTACATCTTAAAAATTTTGTTTTAGATGGCAGAATCAGTTTGCTATTGTCATCTCCGTCAACTCCGTGTTTTAACATATTCTCCTTGAATTTCTTTCCGTGTGTGTGATCCACGAAATGTGAAAGCTCATGAATGATCAAATGATCCAGACCGGCCTGGTTATTCTTGTTCAGATCAATTGCAAGCTTGCTATACAGAATAGCATTTATGCGATAGAAACATCTGGCCATCACTCTTGTAGACCGGGGATCAAATACAACCAATACCTCATCTGCCAGTCCATTCGATACGACCGGTGCAAGCTCTTTTGTTTTGTCAAATACATATTCCAAAGCCTTGTCAAAATCAGTTATATCTGAATCTGTTATATCTGAGTCTGTTGTATCTGAATTTGTTTCATCAAAGGTCGTAGTTTCTTCCATGTCCAGGTTCACCCTTATTCAGTTCAAATATTTTGAGTGCCATTCTTCCGTTCAACAGCATACCGTATTCCAAAGCCTGCATTTATGTAACCCTGCAACCCAGTTCCGGCAGATCATTACTTTGCCAGACCATCACTCCACCAGGTCATCACTCCACCAGGTCATCACTCCACCAGATACAACTCCCTCTGCAACTTGTGCAGCTTCCAGACCATCTCAAACCGGCGTTCACTGATAACCGAGACTGAAAGCCCCATCTCCTCTGCCTCGCCGGCCAGAATAGAATAACGGTGGTCCGGATATCCGTAAACCAGGCGGTGGGCAATCCCTCTGGCCTTTTCAACCTCATCCTCATCATCTGCGTTAAACATCCCCATCAGCAGATTTCTCATCAGATACTGTTCCGAAAGTTCCGGGGACTTAATAATCCGGCCCAGTGTCATCGGAAACTGAAGACGTTTCATAAGGCCCTTCGCCAGATCCTGATCCCCGTTGGCAAACTCCTGCCGGATAAGCTCCAGCGTATACTTCAGATCCAGTGGTGAAATCCTCTCATCATGACGCCTTGCGAGATCAAAATGGCGGATCTGCGGATCCAGTGGCCCAAGCTCCGCCACATCCGTCATGTGAACCTCATCTCCCGAAAGAGCCAGCAGCGTTCCGGCACTCTTCGCCCAACGGGGTATCGTAAAAATCAGCCCTGCCGGAGCAAACTTCCGGAAAAGAACCGACAGATTAAACGCACTGTCAGCGTCACCGCCGTTTGAAAAAACAACCACATTCAGCTTCCCGTCAAGCGTTGTATAGGACGCCATCAGCTCATCATAGACCTTCTCAACCAGCCGGGTGGTAATCTTATCGTAGGAAAACGAGAAAAAATACTCCGTGGGAAAACACTGATGCATCTCATCCAGATGCTTCCGGATCTCATCCCGGATCTCATCAGAGGTCCGTTCCGGTTCCCCTGTTTCATCCAGTTTCTCCCGGATATCATTAAGAATATCCCTGATCTCATCGAAATCCCTGTTCCGGCCGGACTCATCCGCATCCAGTCCATTGATCTCACCGACCGTCCGCCGGGCATTCTCAGCCGGACACAACCGGGAATAAACCGGAAGAGATGCCGCCATACGCACCTTACCTCCTCATCCGGTGGATTTTATCTCCCGCCTGTACTGCTCCCCGGACCTCACGTTCCAGTATCCGGTTGCAGCCCTCATGCATCCGTCGCATCCCGGTTGGGTTACATCCCGGACCACTACCGTCTCTTCTCCGCTGACCCTGTCCTTCCTGCCAGTTACCGTTCATACCAGAGAAATTGGACCGGCTATGAATGAAGGTGATGTATACTTCGAACGTATGCAATACAAATGCATAAGCCCGTACACGTCCCACAACCTGATGTGAAAGCGCCCGAAGATCAGAGTGACACCATGATCAGACCCGACGAGGTACAGCCAGGTGAATTTGAGACCTACCGGCTCCTCTGGGACGCCTATACCAGAAACGGATTTACGGCAAAAGAAGCGGCAGCTCTCACCGGCCGGAAGATTCCCAGTCTCAGAGCCGTTCTTAACCGGCTCACCAAAGCCGGCCTTATCCGGACAGAAAATGACCCGACTGATAAGCGAAGAACCTGTTACTTCCTCATTCCTGCCCCACAGGAACCACAATACCGTCAGGGAAATAAAGAGTCATATATTGTCCGGACACCACTGATCCCTGACCTTTCAGAAGAAGAGCCATATCATGACAATGATAAAATCTGCCGGTTCCAGACACTGATCACCCGGATCATCGACGCCTGGGGGCTGAAGACATCAGCAGATTATCTCGACATTCTGCTCATTCTTCTGATTCGCCGCCTCATGGCGCAACAGGCACTGGACGACAAACCCATAAAGTTTAATCTTTCTATGCTCTCCGGCCGGCGGTATTTTATCTCCGATCTCTTTGACGAAGTTTCTGAACAGGAGGTCCCCCGTGAGATCCGTAAATTCTTCTCAAAAAACCGTCTGACTGCCTTTCGCCAGGCACTCGCCTCCCGGATAACCACCCCGGCCGGCACCCTTCAGCCACTATTAATAATACTCTTCTTCCGGGTCACTGACTGGGATATAATATCCTACTGCGATTATCATCTCTGCTATACCGTCCGCCAGCGGGTTTACCCCCATCTACAAAAGGAATCTGCCGGAGTTCCGCCGGATGTTGCTGCTCTCATGACTTATTTTGCCCATCCGGAACAGCGGCAGAATATCGCCGTTCCAACCGGCGGTGACGGCACTCTTCCCATAGAACTTCACGGTCTGGCGGATGAGTTCCATCTGCCCATTATCCAGGACATACATGTTGCAGCGATTATTCACCCTGATGCCTCAGATTCCCATGACCGCATTATCACCCGGCTCTGGCTGGCAATTTTAGGTATTTGCCCGGACTCTGTCTCTCTGACCGGCGGAGTTAAAGGACGTCCCCCGTTTTTACAAAGTAATCTGCCTCAGGAAACCTGTGACGCAGCGGTGGCAGCAGTTCCCTGGCCGGGTTACCGAATCAACGGTACAGATCTGCTTCAGCATCAGGAGATCACAGAAACATTTCTGTGGGGTCTGCCGGCTGATAAAGAAAAAATCCCGGCTGAATGGTTCTACGTCTCGTCTCTCCTCGCCAGTACCATCAGTCACGGTCCGGTAGTTGTGCTTATGGAAGAAAAAGCACTCTCCCGGTCCGGGTCTGACGCAGAAGTACGGGATGCAATTCTTACCTCCGGTCACCTCTCCACCGTGATCTTTCTCCCCTCCGGCCTGTTCTATGCCCCGAAAGGAAACCGCAGCAGAACGGCTGGCACTGTGCTTCTGTTCTCTCCGGAACCGGTAGAATCTGTTTTGCTCATCAACGCAACAATGCGGGGAACTCCTTCACCCTATGCTCCCCGATCATTTCTCACTCTTTCACAGGAGGACAAAAGCTGGATTACCCATATCGCTGATTTCTCTCTTACTGAGGATCGGATCTCCTGCAAAGTAACCACCGATGAACTGGCAGTATCCGGTGGAATCAGCCGTCTGCATTATTTCCCGGCCGGAGATGGTTCCGAAGGTCTGAAAGTGGTACCACTCTCCTCCGTAGCCGGACACTTTCACCGGGGACTGCCGTTTAAAACAGAAGAGGAGGAATATTCTTTTGAATCTCCGTTCATTGTGCTACAGGCTGAGGACCTGAATAATAATGAGATCGAACCGGCACAGTTCCGGTTTGCCGAACCCAACGTTCAGGAGATCGCTGTTGCTGCTCTTCGGCCTGGTGATATCCTGGCAGGTCTTACGCAGGAAAATATCTCTGTCGGTATCTACCGGGGGAATGAGCTGTTCTCTGACGCAGATGCCTCCCTTGCCGGTGAGGATCTGTTCATAATCCGCCCGGCCTCTGATCTGCTCTCAGATTATGGTGTTCTTGGTATCCGTTCGGCCCTCGAACGGGATGATATCACCGCCGGTAAGATCTGTGATGATCCGCAATCCGTACTGGCCGGCATTCAGATTCCGCTTCTCTCTATCCCGGATCAGTACAGGACCTGTGCCGCGTTCCGGGACCATCAGGCTCTTTTCCGGTACCTTCCGGAATGTGCTGAGTATCTTTCCCGCGGAAAGGATCAGTATCTCAATGGCAAAGACATCGTCTCTGTTGAGTTTCTGGAATGCCCATTTCTTTTGGACGAAAGGTACGATCTCCTGGTAGAGTATCTGAGAGAGAGAAGAGCGGTACTTTGTGCGGAACTGATTGATGGTCTGACATCCTGTTGTGAACTGCTGACAGAGGTCTGCCGGGTTGTGCTGTATTTAAAGCGGACTGTCTTTTTTAATCAGCTCAGTGCCGTTCTTTCTGACCCCACCACCCCGGAACCGGTTGTTATGGAGGCGTTTCAGTTGCTTCTTCGTTCTTTACCTGAGGAGGCAGGGACTCTTGAGCCTTGGGTGCTGTTGAGAGGAGCAGAACTTTTCCTGCCGGAGGCGACATCTGACGGTAACCTTCAGGGACCGTTTGAGATAATCCTGGAACATCTTGTGGGTCAGAATATTGAGACATTAAATGACGAAGAACTTTTCAGGCGTTTTTTCCATCTTCTCAGGGTCACAAACCGAATAGAATGAATACGGGGCACGTATTCATTTCTGATTCATACGTGCAAGAGCATCCTACATCCTCATGAGCAGAACGTCTCTATCTAAGGGTATGAAACGCGGAAGAGTTGTTATCTGCCCGACCTGCGGGCTGCCACTGACCTGTACGTATTGTAACGGAACCGGCCGAGATCCGGACAATTTCTTTGGAATTAATACCCAGCCCTGTCCCTCCTGTGGCGGAAAAGGATGGCACCCGTGCCCGAACTGCACGCCGGTTCGCAGGAGTCTTCCGTATTAGTAATGGGAGAGGGAAAGCGATGACGGAACAGAAACCGGAGATGAGTGCAATGTCAGTGCCCGGAAGTAACGATGAACCGGAACCTTATCCGGATGCCAATGTTCTGTATCTGGCTGTTGGAGGATCATTATTCCTCATGTTTACCGGTTTCTCGTTCCGGGACTCAGTATTGAGCAGTCCTATGTTCGCAGTTGGCTATCTGGTCTGGTTATTTGGTGTTCCTCTGGCACTTTTTTTTGACGCAAAAAAGTTGTGTGCCGGCTCAAGGACGAGGGGGAGAATGTTTCATGTGACTACCTGGGGTCCGTGGGGATGGATGATTATGGAATTTCTGTTTGCAATTATTTTCCTGCCGTTGTATGCCCTGCGAAGAAGGAGGATTTATGAGCTGAACCGGGAGGAGAAGGACAGCAGGTAAATGAATATTGTTCTTGTCTGAAAATTCAATAAAAAATACTTAAAAATTCTCAAAAAAAGAGCGGCAAGTTTGATTCATGTACAAAGATTCCATTGTTTGAATAATTCTTAAGACGCAATTACAAGATTAAAATGCCATTCAACAGAGATTTCAACAGTCATATTTTGTTGAGATTAATTATTTCATTTCAAACAACCAATCAAACATTATCGACACATGTGGTGTCAATCATATTTCATGGAGATATTTATGGATAATTCTAATTTTGAGTCATACGAGAACCTTATAAAAAAACTAGATCTCCTCCTGAGGGAGGGCCATTATCTAAAAGGATTACATCTGATCAGCAATGAAATCCAGAAAAATCCAAATAATGCCCAATTGTGGAATTTAAAGGGAATTTTTCTAAAAAACGACAACCAAAATCAGAAAGCTATTGAGGCATTTGACCGAGCAACGAAAATTGATCCAAAATATTTCAACGCTTGGTATAACAAAGGAAAATCTTTGGTTAATTTAGAACAATCCGAAGAAGCAATTCAGGCATACGATAAGGCAATTGAGATTGCCAGTAGTGTATGGTATAATAAAGGAAATGCTTTAAGTGATTTAGGACGTGATGATGAAGCAGTCGAAGAATACAATCGAGCTATAGAGATTGATCTAAAGAACGAGTTTGCCTTGTTAGGAAAAGGGAGAATTCTGCAAAAACTCGGATATTATGAGGGTGCACTTGAGGCATGTAATCAGGCAATAAAGATTTATTCAAAATTTTCTGAAGCATGGGTTTTAAAAGGAGAACTTTTGCATTCCTTAAAACATTATGAGGAGGCAATTCAGGCATCTGATAAAGCAATTGAATTAGAACCAGAATTAATTGAGGCATGGCTGCTTAAAGCGGGTCTTTTAGAAGAGTTAAATCGCGAAGAAGAAGCAATTCAAGCATATATTAAAGCAATTGAGATTAATCCTGAGTCAATTGAAACATGGTCATTTGCAAAATATCTCTTCTTAGACTACCTATATGATGATGCATTTATATTCTGTAATAAGTTTCTCAAAATTTGTTCAAATAATGTCTTTGCATTAAGGTTGATAGGTGACCTCTTAGAGAGGGACTATCATTATGATGAAGCAGTTGAAGCGTATGATCGGGCAATAGTAATCAATCCGGATGATTACGAATCATGGAACAGATTAAGTCCTTTACTAATGAAAATGGGACTCTTTGAAAGGGCAATTCGAGCATACGACAAGGTAATAGAGCTGGAAATGAATAAACCAGCGTTCGAACAATCTACTATTGTTCATTGTTTCTTAGACAAAAGTTATGCACTAAAAAATATTGGAGACCTTGAAGATGCCCATGAATCTTTTAAAAAGACACTTGAAGAAATTGATAAAATGCTTGAGATTAATCCGGATAAAGAGCATTTCTGGTTTTATAAAGGAGAGGTATTATCTGAGTTAGGGCAGTATGAGGAAGCAATTGAAGCGTATGATAAGGTGATAAAACCTGAGGGTAGGGTATCTGTTGGTTCAACCTGGTATGATACTCAGAAAGGAAAAGGAAATGCCCTGTACCGATTAGGACGGTTTGAAGAAGCAATTTTGGTATACGAAACAGTACTTAAAGTAAATCCTAAAAATCCCCTTATATGGATTAACAAAGGCAATGCCTTAAAAAAATTGGATCGTAGTGAAGAGGCAACTGAAGCATATAATCGGGCAATTGAGATCGATCCAGATGATAGTATCGACGATTTAAAAGAAGAAGATCCCACGATTTTATTAAAAAAATATCAACACACAATTAAAATTTGGGAACAACGACCTAAGAATGATCGGGAGTGGGATCCTTATCTTGAATCCGCAGGAGACGCCATGAAAAAATTAAAACGTTATGATGAGGCAATTAAAGTATATGAAAGGGGGTTTGAGATTTATACAAGAAACGACTATTTTTTGCGTAAAAAAGGAATTCTCCTGACAGAGTTAGAACATTATGATGAGGCAATTAAAGTATATGAACAAGCGATAGAGATTCATCCATATGATTCTCATGTATGGCATAGTAAAGGAGACGCCCTTGCAAAATCAAACCGCCCTGAGGAAGCTATTGAAGCATATAACCGGGCGACTGAGATTGATCCAGATAATATCCATGCATGGTGGGGTAAAGGAGATGCCCTAAAAATGGTTGGCCGTTACGAAGACGCAAATGAGGCGTATAAAAAGGGAGGAAAGGATGAGTAAGAGAATGCAAATGGCAGACACCTCTCCTAAAATCCGCCGATCATGCATTTTTCACAGTCTTCGCCCGGTAGCCTCACAGTATTCCACAACCATATAAAGTGACGCCATCTCAGCTGGTATCGTAAAATATCCGGTGAAAATTCTTCATACTTCCGGAAAAAAAGCCGATCAATCCGGGTTATCCAGGCCGCTGATCTCGGATAAACGCCGCGTTTCATCCCTGACGTAGGAAAAATGCTGCGGTATGGTTCCGTTATTGCGCGGGGATATGGGAAACCATGCATCACCTGCAGGAAAGATGTCCCTGAAAAATACAGTGATGGACAGATAGCTGAGCGAAACGATGCTGAGGAACCTGTCCGGATTTTGGAGGAGAACTGATTACTGGCAGATAAGAGAGAGAATGACGCATCCCCGGATACATCTTCTGATGGCCTCCCCTTCATTCAGGTTCTCTTTTTTGTGGTCACTGAAAACTCAGAAAAATTCAGATTTTTTCCCGTTTTGGGGTAGCAGGTCGTATCGTTATATGACATCTCCACAAAAACACTAAACTGATGAAAAAAACAAAAGGAAAAGTCAAAGATTACATAATAGTTAAAAAAAATAATGAATTGGCCAGAGAAATAACTGCCATGCTCAAACCGGACCTGCAAAGCATGGTTCCGAAACACATGTTACTTGTTGGTCTGCCCGGTACCGGCAAAACCGGTCTTATCCGGAAAATCTTCAATGATTATGAAGAAACTGCAAATTTGATTATTGCCCCTGTTGACTGTGTGAAAGATAATACCTCACAAGCGGTCATCAAATCGATTTTAACTACAGTTTCAGGGAAGAAATTATCGCATAAACACAGTTCACTTTTTTCTCTCTATAAACGGCTCGGAAATCTCCTTGCCAAAAGATATAAAATACTCATCGTATTTCTTGACAACATCAACAGAATGCAGACAGATGAAGACGTTAATGATACCATCTCCCGGTTACTTATTCTAAATCGTGATAATCCGGATGTGTATATCTGCATTCATGCCGCAATAAACGATATTCATTATGATATTCACAACGTCCTTGATGACTCTGTCAATGCGCTCTTTCAGCACGACACCACCGATTTTCCCCCATATACTGAATATATGATGTTTGAAATTCTGAAAGATTATGCCAAAGATGTACTTAACCCGGGCGTTATTTCAGAACAGCAGATCCAGGATATCACCGCAGTTACCTTTCTCTTCAGTGACCTGCGTGTTGGTCATTGCCTGTTTCAGCAAAGCGCTCTTCTGGCGGGAAAGGCCGGCAAAAACACCATTGAAGATACAGATATCCGGGAGAGTATTGCTGAACTGAAACAGGAGTACCAGTACTATCTGTTAAATGCCTTACAGCCGCATGAACCGGTTGCACCACCCAACAATGACGTGATAACTCAAAGAATGCGTGCTATTACCCGGCCGGATTATCAGATACACGATGACAACAAATTGCCGAATATGCTGACTGCACGGGGACTCTATCAGAATCTGTCAGGTGGAGATGAATCGGTTCTGTCCCCCGCAGAGTTTTGTGATATTGTCTGTCACCTGAGGTCACTCCAGTGTATTGATACCAGAATACACCGTCTGCCCACTGGTCAGGAGATTGTGGAGATTGTCAGTCTCGAACCGGATAAAAATATCATGGAGATGTTTAAGGGAAAATCAGACACAATCTACCGGTAGTCTCCCGGTATTTCACGTCAGTGGTGCATGCATTCTCTTCATGAACAAGTGAGAAGTATATGTCGCTGATGTCTTCCGTCACCCGGAATTTTTTTGCCGGTGATCATAGAATCACCCCATTATAAGATACGATTTGCAGAAACTGTCCGGGATGGGTAACGGTAAACATCTTTCTGATGAAAAACAACAGGATTTCCCCGGCAGAAAAATTCAGAATAACGGGATATGGTGATTATTCCCCTTATCTGTCAGCCAATACTTTTCCCGAACAATAGTTTCTTTTCATTACAGGTACTGTTTTATCTATTCTTACCGGCATCATTCTATTATGCACTATTATCCAGGGCTGCTTATTCTTCTGATCGTCGTTATCGGAGTAACAATCACGCCGGTATCCGCTAATGAGAATGAAAAACTTACTATCGACCAGTTGCTGCATATGGAAAATCCGGGACCGCTCTCCCTCTCGCATGACGGTCAGAACCTTGTCTACCTCAAATCAGAAGGAACGGATCTCTCACCTGAATATACAAACGGAACAGTGATACTGATTGATCTCAGATCAAAAACGGAGCATACCCTCTCAGAAAGTTCTGAGACCGCAGTCACATTTGCACTCGCTCCGGGTGGAACCCAGGTAGCATATACAGCCGTACAGGATAACAGTGGAGAAATTGTATTAAAGGTCGTATCACTTGCCGATATGAGTTCATCTGAACCTGCAAATGTGCCTGAAGCGCTTTTATCCGGTTTTTCCTGGCTAAATGAAGACGAATTGCTCTATCTGGATACAAATGACACCGAAGCGGGCGTCGTTACGGCAGGATATCCTGACGATACTGTTGTAGTAGACGAAACCCCGAAACCGGTTCATCTCCGGAAATATTCACTGAAAACCGGAGTCACCGTACCGGTTTCAACAAATGATGATGTAATAACACTCTACTCTCCGTCGCCTGATGGTCAGTATATCCTGTATAAATCCGCACCGTATCCACAAGAGTGGAAAAAGGGCGCTCAGTTCCGCTATATGCTTCTGAATACCGTCACCGGCGAAGAAAAAAAGCTTTTTACCCGGACTGAAGGCTACGAGGAAGTAAATGCGATGGTATGGGAACCGGATAGTTCGGTTGTGTATATCGAACGTATGCAGAACGGGGGAATGGACTATCCAATCCGGTATACGACAGATGTACTCGTCTGTTATCCGAATACCGGAGAGATTCAGGAAGTTCCACTGAAATGGGAAAAAGGACTTCATGTGGATCTCTTCAACGAAGATGTCGAAATAACCCCATTCAATGGCGGATTCTATGCCATGCTGGCCGATGGTGCAAACCCGAAGATTGCTGTATACCGACGCACCGGTCCGGACTGGGAGATGCAAATACTTTCAGGAATTTCCCAGGGCAACATCTTCGCACTTGAAAGCAGTGCCGACGGCAGTGAGATTGTGTATGATTTCAATTCAGCCAATACACCACCCCAGCTTTATTCTGCGAAGGTTAATGGCGGCGTCATAACAGACGATGTACGGCTGACGAATCTCAACGCAAAGATACTGCCCCGGTTAAAAGGCAAAAGCGGAGTCGTCCGCTGGGAAGGTGCTCTCGGTGACGAAGTCGAGGGTATTGTCAGGTATCCGCCGGGATACACAGAAGGAACTGGTTATCCGCTTGTTCTTGTGGTGCACGGTGGTCCGACCTATACTGACTTTGACAGCTGGAGGGATACCTGGGAGTTCCCGTATCATCTGATCTCGGACCTGGGAGCGGTTCTGCTCTCGGTGAATTACCACGGCAGCCAGAATTATGGCTTTGATTTTGCAGAGTCTATAGAAAATAACCATTACTATGATCTTCCAATCCGGGATCTTCTCACCGGGAAGGAGTATCTTACGAAGAAAGGTATCATCGATCCTGATCGGACCGGTGCAACAGGATGGTCGAACGGAGGAATACTGATTCTCGACCTTATTACCAGGGACACCTCTTTAAAAGCAGCGGTAGCAGGTGCCGGATCTGCGGAAAACCAGGCACAGGGGGCCCTTACAAACGGAATTGTTATGACAAAGATGTATTATGGCGATTCCCCCTACCAGAACCCTGAGATGTATCTGGATATTCTGCCGGTTTACCGGGCGGGAAATGTCAGAACGCCACTTCTGATGATAGGCGGAACAGAAGATCAGGCAGTTGAACCCGCTGCTGCAATGGTTACCTACCGGACATACGCAGAGGAGAGTCAGGCACCGGTACGGTTTATCCGGTTCCCGGGGGAAGGGCATCATCCGAAGCAGTATGTGCACCAGTACAGAAAGGTTCAGGAGGAGCTTGACTGGCTGGACAAATACCTTTTTGTCTGAAAAACAGGGAGATTTCTCCCAGACCCCACCTGTAATAGTAATTTTTCCGTAAAAGAACCCCTTATAATAAAGGATTCTGTATATGATCCACATCAGACAGCATCTGATGATCTTGAGAATGGTGCATTGAGAAATACCCCGTTGGAATGATTACCTGCTGTTTGCATCTAAGCCGCACCAAAAGCATCCGCTCCATCCTGCCATCTTCTTCTCAACACCCATATGTTCAGCTTTCCACTCCTCAGGCGTCCGGACCCGCACCTCAAGGTCAGCATGTTCTGCCTTCATCTCTTCCAGCGTCCGGCAGATCATCCGGGAGCAGGGATCTGAATATTCGTTTTAAAGGTGAGATTATATAATAATACATTCAAATAATTGAAATGATGAAATTCAGGGTAATTATTGAAAAGGATGAAGACGGAGCATATGTCGCAGAATGCCCGGATCTTCCCGGATGTGTTACCGAAGGCGATTCTCCCCGTGAGGCAGTCGAAAACTTAAACGAAGCTATTGTCGGTTGTCTGAAATCAAGG
>Ga0075124_10000923_pt1 | contig 13664 bp, 10 predicted proteins | sample AntAceMetag02UKS_FD_69809 | JGI IMG/M metagenome (GOLD analysis project Ga0075124, IMG submission 69809) | Saline lake microbial communities from Ace Lake, Antarctica - Antarctic Ace Lake Metagenome 02UKS | ecosystem: Environmental > Aquatic > Non-marine Saline and Alkaline > Saline | place... | reverse complement strand
ATCCCACTCCGGGATCCCCCGGATATCTACCCCCAACTTATTGAGAAGTTACTCCATGCTCCCTTACCGCTCACTCAGACCCCTTACCGGTCCCAAAATCCAGGTTCGGATCAGGTGACAAGGAAATAAGATCAGCCTGTTGGTGTTCTAATCTTTTGGAAATCCCCCGGATCCCCTGGGCGCTTCCTCCATTTGTCATGAGATCAATAAATGCACGGGTGAGGTGAACACTTTCGGGATGCCTGAGAACAGCGACATCACATCCCGCAAGCAGATAACAGACTGCTGTCACCGTCTCCAGAAGGATACCGCGTCTTTCAGGATCGCCAAAAGTCGGGGCTTCCTCAGCAGTCTGAGCGGCTTCCTTGCATTTCCAGATCTCGTTTCCAATATAGTTGATCATTGGCATCTGGAGTTTGTCATCTTCCTGAGTCAAGGCGGCCATGCGTATACGTTCCATCACAGAATAGGTATATTCAAGGCCATAGCCCAATCCTCCCGTAGTGGGATCAATGATAATCCTGTCATTCTGAATACCGAGATTACCCAAAAGAATATTTAATTGCTTTGCAAGATTTACATCAATGGGTGAAGATGAGACAATCGTATGACCGTAACCCATGGCACTGGCGCCGATGCCCTTGTTGTTGGGTTCTTCTACAGGTCCCAGAGCAAAATTCCTGCCCTCGCAGGATTCCGAGATTTTCTTTAAGACCACTTCATCCTTCCGGTTACTTGTCGTGCCCCAAATAATTATCGGAACATCAACAGCTTCAGACACCTTTCTTGCCGTTTCCGCTGCCTGGTCCACATTTCTGTCCATCCCATTGGGGTCCGTACTCTTCAAATGCAGCACAATAATGTCGGCCCCGTATGGGTCCACACATTTCCTGGCCCAGGCCTCGGGCGAGGATATTACATCCCTGAACGGCTCCACAACAGCATCCGGCCATTCATCCGAAGGGTCATAATCCCAGACTTCCATCGCAATTCTTGGGGAATTTGGCATTTCCCCTTCAAACAGATAAAATGGGTATGAAACCTCACCTCCCAACTTAACAGCGCTCTCTCCTGTCCCCAGGGTGGTCTCGCCGATTCTTCCAGAATAGGACTGCTTGAAAATCTCAAATGCCAATTGCCTTGCCTCCTTATGAATTTTCTTTTGAGGGTCTCAGATCTTATCATCTTAAAGGATTCTTATTTAGTGTCCATCCATAAATGGCCTTTTTGCCCAATATCTGCGTTCTGCTTAAAAAATAATCCTCGGAATATCAAATATATGCCTGTGGTTATTTTTTTTTCGCACGCCTTGATCTTGAACAAAGATCCTCATTTATGGGCGGACACTATTTAGGAACGAGTACAAAACAACTTCCACATCTATGCATCACAGCTTCAGGCCACCTTTGCACGATCTCAAATCCCAAAAATATCAAAATAGTTCACTATGCCATCTACTTTTGTAAGTTTAGATCGTGCAAATCTGACCCAAATCTATGCGCCTACCTGGGAAAGTTATCTTGTCCCCGTTCCTTATCAAACCTGGATGATCTTTTCAAGAATGTTATGTGTAGTCTTGAGGGCACTGCTGTCTTTTGGCAATTCTATTGTCGGCCTGCCATCAAAGTCAAACTCCCGCACAACAGGATCGTCCGGTATCATGCCTGCAAGATTCAGACGGCTATCCCTGACCACCGCTTCTATGAATCCCTCTTGTCCGGGATTGACCTGGTTTACAACAAGCAGTTTCTCATAGATTTTGAGATCGAGCTTTTCTACTAACTCAACAATCCGGACTGCCGCCTGGATTCCCCTTCGTGTGGGATCAGAGACAACAAGAAGGACATCTATATTGTTGGTCGTCAGCCGGCTAAAATGTTCCATGCCGGCTTCATTATCAATGACCACATATTCATAATTAGGCATCAGCTTGTCAAGATACAAAGTGAGAAGTGTATTTGCCGCACAATAGCAGCCCGGGCCTTCCGGTCTTCCCATAACCAGCAAATCAAATCCCCGGGCCTCAACAATGGCTTGTTGCAACTTCATTTCCATAAATACATGCTTGGGCATTCCAGCTGAAACGCCTTTCTTCATTTCTTCCCTTGCCTCACCCAATGTCTCTTTGACAATAAGGCCCAAGACCTCATTTAAGTTGGCATTTGCATCAGCATCTACTGCCAGAACTGGGCCTTTTTCTTTTTCAACAAGATACCTCACAAACAGGCCCGCAAGGGTCGTTTTTCCCGTGCCCCCTTTACCAGCCAGGGCAATTGAATATGTCATAATCTCCTCTATTCTGTTTCAAGTGGGTTATATATCATATCATAATAATCAAAAACAGTCAGAAATTTCAGTTGCTAATTGCTGGTTTACTACCAGCAACTCTCATTATGATAACTGTTCACGATGTCCTTATAGACCTTGGTTAATAATCCATCGGGCAGTCGCAGGCTCTTTATTTTAAGCTGCAACATGCTTAGGATCGTGGACAAAACAACTTCCCCATCTATGCATCACAGCTTTAGGGCACCTATGCACGATATCAAATCCCAAAAATATCAAAATAGTTCACTATGCCATAAACTTTTGTGATTTGAAATCATGCAAACTTGACCCAAATCTATGCGCCTACCTGGGAAAGTTATCTTGTCCCCGTTCCTTACGTCATTACATGGAACCCGGTTTAGCCGTACAATTCATCTCAGGCCTGCCCCGTGAAATGCTTTTTTCTTTCTATTTCACTGGGGACAGCCCCAGAAGGGAGCCGCAATTGAAGCGATCGCCTTTCCCGCCCGCCTCGCCTGAGCGGCGCGCGACCCGCCTGCCTCGCGTTGCGAAGCATTGCGGGCAGGTGGCGGGCAGGCATGTGCTGAGACATAACTCTACAGGTTTGGGGGGCATTCAGCGAGCGAAGAAAGAAGTACCGGCTGCATCTTAAAAGAAAGCGCCTGCGGCTGCCCTTGCAGATATTTTCAAAGTGTTGAACTATTCCCCAAAGGGATATCTTTTCAAAATGAGGATTGCTGGTTTACTAAGATTTCAGTTGATATTTCGGCAAAAATCTTGTATTATTTTTTAGATGTATCAACATGTGCTATGCACCTGTAAGAAATAATTATGCCCAAAAAAAATGATATATGGGAGAGGATAACCGCAAGGGTGCAATCTGAGATTTCCCCATTGGAGTATAAGACATGGTTTTCTCATGCAGTGCTCGGAAAATGGGACAAGGACCTGGCGATAATCAAGGTCCCCAATAAGTTTATCGCTGAATGGCTGAGAGATAACTGCGCTTCCCGAATCCAGGACGCCTTTAGAGCAAGTTCTGAGTTTGCCCCAGAAATCCAGTTTGCTTACAACAGCCCGACAGTTCGTCAAGACAAGCCGAGACATGAAACCACTTGGGAATCGGTGTGGACTTCAGCAGGTTCTCTGAATCCCATGTGGACTTTTGAAAATTTTGTAGCAGCAGATTGCAACTGTTTCGCATTCTCGACTGCAATGGAGATAGCCAGCGAAACAACAGATCGTTACAATCCACTTTACATCTTTTCTGAATTGGGTTCAGGTAAAACCCATCTCTTGCATGCCATTGGCAACCAAATCCTCAGCAGCAACCCATCGGCAAACATTGGATATCTGTCAGCAGACCGGTTCTCATCACATTTTTCAATCGCTGCAAAAAAGCAGGCACTCACTAAGTTCAGGGAAAACTACCGTGATTTTAATTTTTTGCTCATTGACGACATTCACTTGCTTGGCGGAGGAGAAAAATCTCAGAGAGAGTTCATACGTCTCTTTAACCTGTTCTACGAGTCCAAAAAACAGATCGTTGTGGCAGGCAAACATCTTCCCAGCCGAATTAAGGACCTCCTTCCACAGCTCAGGTCAAGGCTGGAATGGGGGCTTTTAGCGGAAATCAAGCCCCCAGATCAGAAAACCAAGAGAACTATCATTAAAAAAAAGGCAACAGAGGAGAATCTCAGCGTACCGGAAGATGTTGCTTTCTTCCTTTCAATGGCCACAGACGATTTAAAGATCTTAACACAGTACCTGGTCAGTCTTGCAACATATTCCTCCCTTTACCGGCATAAAATTGACATGGCCATTGTTGAAAAGATAATCAAAAACAAGGACATTCAGGCAATAAGCATTAACAATATACAGGACCTGATAGTTGGGTATTTCAATATTTCCCTGGCCGACCTGGTGTCAAACAAGAAAAGACGGTTATTTTCCTACCCAAGGCAGATTGCCATGTACTTGAGCAGAAAGTTAACAGGCCTGTCTTTTAGGGAAATCGGGGAAGCCTTCGGCGGTAAGGATCATTCTACCGTCATCTATGCAGTAAAATGTGTTGAAAAAGATAGGGAACTAAATAAAAATGTTTTGGATGATATCAACAATCTTAATAACCTTCTTTCACGGGATCTGGTAACAGATTAAGCACTGAAAAGATGTTTTTCTGGAGGCAAAAATGGAAATAAAAATTGACCGAAACGAATTGTTTAGAAGTGTATCAAGAGTTCAAAGCATTCTTGAGAAAAAAAGCAACATGCCTATCCTTTCAACCATTCTCTTGACCACAGGTGAGGCAAGTCTCCGTATTTCCGCTACTGATCTGGAACTCTCATTCCAGGAAATCATTCCAGCCGAGATTGTAGAAGAAGGAAGCGTGACAATATCAGGAAGGAAGCTCTTCGAAATTCTGAAGGAAAGCAAGACACCCCAATTTCACATAAAAGAGAAGGAAAATAACTGGGTGTTCATGTCAGACGATGTTGCGCGATTTGATCTTGCTTGCTTGCCTGCTGATGAATATCCTGTGTTTATTGAGCCGGAAGATGTTGTAATGATTGAAGTGGATGGAGAATCTTTCAGGGACATGATCAACAAGACGATCTATTCAGTAACAGCGGAAGATACCGGGTTCAAGCTTTCAGGCGTGTTTATCGAAAAGATAGAAAAAGAAGGGTTAAGCGGGTTAAGGATGGTATCCACTGATGGCCACAGATTGTCTATGATTGACAAACCCTTCCCTGAAATCGCGCCCCTGGATTTAGAGAAGGGTGTCATGATCCCCAAAAAGGGCATGAATGAACTGAATAAACTGGTATCCGAAGGAGGAACACTCCAGATCGGGTTTAAACAGCAGAGCTGTATTGCAAGGAAAGACAATGCCCTTCTCGTGATTCGTCTTCTTGAAACCAAGTTCCCGGATTATCACGCTGTAATTCCTGAGGAAATGAAGTTTTCCATGGACATAGACCGGATTTTGCTCCTTGATGCCATGAGGAAAATGCTTATTCTGAGCAACGAGCGTTACCGGGCCGTCAAGATTGCCATTGAAAACGACACAATGGAACTGGTTTCAACGAACCCGGACCTTGGGGAAGCCCAGGAAAATATCAATATTCAATATCATGGTGATCGCATTGAGGCCGGTTTTAATCCAAGATATTTTATAGAGGTTCTCAACACCATGGAAAGCGAAACTGTGGTGTTAAGTTTTGTTGACAATTCAAAGCCTTGCACACTACATGGGGAGGCAGACAAGGGCTTTTTGGGTCTAATTATGCCGATGAGGGTCTAAAATGGAAGACGAAGAGAGGGCTTATGTCGCTTCTGACATAAAGGTCTTGGAAGGGTTAACAGCTGTTAGAAAAAGACCGGCCATGTATATTGGAAACACGGGTTCGGAAGGTCTCCATCATCTCGTATATGAGGTGGTTGATAACAGCATTGATGAGGCCATGGCCGGTTACTGTCATCATATAGACATTCAGCTTTTGAGTGACGACAGCGTAGTTGTACTGGATGATGGCCGCGGCATTCCCATAGATTTTCACAAATCCGAAAATATGTCGGCGCTGGAAGTGGTCATGACCAAACTCCATGCCGGCGGGAAGTTCGACAGTAAGTCCTACAAGGTATCAGGGGGACTTCATGGCGTCGGGGTATCGGTTGTTAACGCCCTGAGTGAATACCTTGATGTGGAAGTGTATCGGCATGGAAAAATCTATTTTCAGCGGTATGAAAGGGGAATCACACAGACCCAGATTGAAGTCACAGGAACGACAGAAAAAAGGGGAACAAGGATCCGCTTTAAGCCAGACAATGTTATCTTTGAGAATGTAATTTTTGACTTTGAAACACTTATCAAGAGGATGAGAGAACTTGCCTTTTTGACAAAAGGGATGCGGATAAAGATCTCGGATGAACGTACCGGCAGAAAGAAGGATTTCATGTATGAGGGCGGGATAAGATCCTTTGTGGAATACCTGAACAAGAACAGGCAGGTTCTCCATCCCAAACCTATTTATGTCTCAGGGGAAAAGGCGGGGACATCCATGGAACTCGCCTTCCAGTACAATAATGCGTACCAGGAAAACCTGTTCACATTTGCAAACAATATCAATACCCATGAAGGTGGGAGCCATCTAAGCGGATTCAAATCCGCACTCACTCGGAGCATTAATCAATACCTTCAGCGTTCGCCACTTGCCAAAAACGTAAAAGAAAAACTCTCAGGAGAAGATGCGCGTGAAGGGTTGACCGCTGTCATCAGTGTCAAGCTCCCTGAACCCCAGTTTGAGGGTCAGACCAAGACCAAACTTGGAAACAGCGAGGTCAAAGGTCTGGTTGAAAACATGGTCAATGAAGGCCTGAGCTTCTTTTTTGAAGAAAACCCTCCGGTTATTAAAGCGATTCTCGCAAAGGTAATAGATGCTGCCCGCGCAAGAGAGGCATCAAGAAAGGCCAAAGAACTTGCGCGCAGAAAAGGCCTCCTTGCCAGTCACTCTTTACCCGGAAAACTTGCTGACTGCCAGGAAAGAGACCCGTCCTTAAGCGAGCTGTTTATTGTAGAAGGGGATTCAGCCGGCGGTTCTGCCAAACAGGGCAGACAAAGGAAGTCTCAGGCTATCCTGCCTTTGAAGGGCAAAATTCTCAACGTGGAAAAGGCTCGTTTTGACAAGATGATCTCAAATGAAGAGATCCGGACCATGATTGCCGCTTTGGGAACCAGTATCGGTGAAAAAGAGTATGACATCAATGCCCTTCGCTATCATAAGATTATCATCATGACAGATGCTGATGTTGATGGCGCGCATATCAGGACGCTCCTTTTGACGTTTTTTTTCAGGCATATGCCCGATCTTATCGAAAAAGGTTTCCTATATATTGCTCAGCCGCCGCTCTACCGTATCTCGGAAAAGAAAAAGGCGTTGTTCATCAAAGATGAGGAAGAATTTAATGCTTTCATAGTTCAAAGGATTTCCGAGAATGAGAAAATTATTTTTGCTGATGGTGAGGAGATCTCTGGCCGAAAGCTCACCACACTGATCAAGGGCCTTTTCAAGTTTTATGACAGCTTGACCAAACTTTCCAGAAAAGGCTACAGTTCCAGGTTTATTGAATTTTTGGCCCTGAACAGCGTCACGGACAAAAAACTGTTCAAAGACCCTGAATTCATGGAAAAGCTATTCCAGGGCCTTCAGGAAAGCGGTTTTCGTATCAGCGATATTCATCAGGATGAGGACCTCGGATATTATGAATTTCTCGTTACAGAGATTAATAATGGAGGGCAGACGTTTCCGATCAACTGGGAGATCCTGTCATCTCCGGAATTAAAGCAAGTCATGGGAATTTCCTGGGGATTTAAGGAACTGAAAGCGGGCGGCTATGTGATCGCAGGGGATGGTGTCAGCAAGGCATTAGACAACCCGGAACAACTCCTCAATGCCTTGGTCGAAAAGGCCAAAAAAGGTCTGACCATCCAGAGGTACAAGGGTCTTGGAGAGATGAATCCGGATCAACTCTGGGTAACAACTATGGATCCCTCAAGAAGGACCCTCCTCAAAGTGGCCGTGGAAGATGCTGTTGAGGCAGATGAGATCTTTACTGTCCTCATGGGAGACAAGGTTGAACCGAGGAGAGAATTTATCCAAAATAACGCTCTGGAAGTCACGGACCTTGATTTTTAGTGTCCATCCGGAAATAAGATTGTTTTCGCAGGGTCAAGCCTATCGGAGAGGAAGCAGTTCACCTCTTAAGGTTCACGGCAACAGCCTGATTTTTTTGGGGGCGTGAGGCAAACGAGATTTGAACCTTTTGTTTAGGCTATTACTTGCGGACGAATTGTATTCATGTAAATTTATACTTGTATTTTATGTAACAGCTCAATAATTAGCGGCATATGAGACAGACATTGGGAACTGAATCGGGCAGTCGTTGTCTCTTTTTTAAGCGTCACCACCAAAAATGCTTTCTTTTATCGTAGAACGCCCCCTAACCTGTAGGGTTTTGCCTCAGCACAGGCGGGAAAGGCGGCCGTTTCAATGGCGGCTCTCTTTGGGGCTGTTTAGCGATGAATTTTAAGGATAAACCGCCGTTCCTATGGAATGACGTCGGTATGTTGCGACGCTTAAGAAAGAGACAACGACTGCCCTTACACCATTTCCAAACCGCTAATTATTGAGCTGATACCATTTTATTTTTATTACTTGAATGTACCTGGAGAACAGAGATGTTTCAGGATCTGAATTATCCTACTGTCAATATAGAAGATGAGATGAAAAAATCTTATCTCGAATATTCTATGAGCGTAATTGTGGGGAGGGCACTCCCTGATATCCGTGATGGACTAAAGCCGGTTCACAGAAGGGTCCTGTATGCAATGCATGACCTGAAAAACTATTATAACAGAGCCTATAAAAAATCCGCACGAGTCGTCGGCGATGTCATTGGAAAGTATCATCCCCATGGGGATGTAGCGGTCTATGATACGATTGTGAGGATGGCTCAGGACTTTTCAATGAGATATCTTGTGGTAGACGGTCAAGGAAATTTTGGCTCTGTTGATGGGGACCCGCCTGCCGCCATGAGATACACTGAAGTCAGAATGACCCGGCTGGCACAAGATTTCCTCTCTGATATTGATAAGGAAACAGTCGATTTTATACCCAATTATGATGGATCCCTTTTGGAACCGGTCATACTTCCCACAACCATACCGAATCTTATAGTAAATGGTTCTTCAGGCATCGCCGTTGGTATGGCCACCAACATCCCGCCGCACAACCTCACAGAGATATGTGGGGCTATCATAAAGCTGATTGATTATCCTGAGGCAAGTCTGTCAGAGCTTATGGGATTTGTGCCTGGACCGGACTTCCCGACAGCCGGGTTTATCGTCGGGAAAAAAGGCATAGCGGATGCATACAAGACAGGCAGAGGCATCATCAGGATCAGGGCCAGAGCCTTTGTTGAAAAGATTGCACAGAACAGGGAAAAGATCATTGTTACAGAAATACCCTACCAGGTAAACAAGGGAAGGCTCCTTGAAAAAATCGCAGGATTAGTTAGAGAAAAAAAGATTGAGGGAATTTCCGAGATCAGGGATGAGTCGGACAGAGATGGGATGAGAATCGTTATTGAAGTCAAACGGGATGCCATGGGCCTGGTAATCCTGAACCACCTGTACAAATTCACCCAGATGGAAACCTCCTTCGGAATTATCCTCTTGACCATTGTCAATGGGCGTCCCCAGATATTGACCCTGAAAGAGATTCTGGAGAAATTCATCGGACATCGCCGGGAGATTATTATTCGAAGGACAATCCATGATCTCAAAAAGGCCGAAGAGCGTGCCCATATCCTTGAAGGGCTAAAAAAGGCCTTGGATTTATTAGACGACGTAATTGACTTAATTCGATCTTCGCCTGATGCTAAAGAAGCCAAACACAGGTTGATTTCTGAATTCGATTTTTCCGAACTTCAGGCGCAGGCCATACTGGACATGAGACTACAGAGGCTGACAGGTCTTGAAAGGGAAAAAATCAATGCAGAATACCAGGGCCTGAGTAAGGATATCGCCCGCTTCAGGGCAATCCTGGACAGCCAGCCTATGGTACTGCAAATGATCAAGGACGAGATGAAGGAAATTGTGGATCGACATGGAGACGAACGAAGGACCGAGATTATTGCAGATGCCGAATCCATTGACATAGAAGACCTTATTGCTGAAGAGGACATGGTGGTGACGATCAGCCACCAGGGATATATTAAACGAAGTCCCAGCAGCCTCTACAGGGCCCAACTCCGTGGAGGTAAAGGCCTGACAGGCGTCAAGCCCAAGGAAGCAGACTTTGTGAAACACCTGTTTGTGGCTTCTTCTCACGATTACCTTCTTTTCTTTTCAACCCAGGGGCGGGTATACTGGAAAAAGGTTTTTGAAATCCCTGAAGCAGGTCGGATGTCCAGGGGAAAGGCGATCGTCAACCTGCTGGATGTGCAAAAAGGCGAGCGTGTTGCCACCACATTGTCGTTGAGGGATTTTAAGGAAGGCAAATACGTGATAATGGCCACAAAAAACGGGATCATTAAGAAGACCAACCTGGAAGCTTTCAGCCGACCCAGATCAGCAGGAATTATTGCCCTGAAAATTCGTCCTGATGATGAGCTCATAGCTGCCCATGTGACAAGTGGCGATCAGGATATCTTCCTCAGTACCCGGCATGGAAAATCGATCCGGTTTAAGGAATCTGATTTAAGGAGCATGGGAAGGGTAGCCGGAGGCAATATCGGTATCAGAATGGCTGCTGAAGACCGGGTAGTGGGAATAGAAACACTTCATGAAGGTGCATCGATACTGACTGTCAGTGAAAATGGTTATGGGAAAAGGACCCGAACAGATGAATACCGGAGCCAGTCAAGGGGTGGCAAAGGCATTCTGACAATAAAAACTTCAGAGAGAAACGGACCTGTGATATATTCTTGTCAAGTCACTGATCAGGATCAACTAATGATTATTACAGGTCATGGTAAAATAATACGGTTGAGGGTGGCAGATATTTCTGTTATAGGACGAAATACACAGGGAGTGAAACTTATAGGTTTGGGGGAGAATGAGAAGGTCGTTGGTGTAGCCAAGTTGATGGATGAGTAAATCAAAGCCCCAATTTTCAATAACTATTAAATGACAAATACTATAACGATCTTTCCTCCGGCAATTCAAATCAGCATAACAATGCTGGAACCATCCGTTCTTGCGCAAAGGGTTAAGGATTAATTAATGGTTAGGGCTGAAATATCAAAAATTGCAGTGATAGGTGCCGGAAGTTGGGGGACTACATTAGCTAATCTCCTGGCAGAAAAAGGCATTGACGTACATCTGTGGGTCAGGGAAGTGGAGGTTTTTCATCAGATAAAGGCAGACCACATAAACCGGGTTTTTCTTCCCGGGCGAAACCTGTCTCATAACTTGAAACCTGTCATGTCCTTTGAAGAAGCGCTGAACGGAAAAGAACTGGTGCTTATGGTCGTTCCATCGCATGTGTTTAGAAACGTTATGACAAGGCTAAAGCCATACCTGCGACCAGGAATGTCGGTCATGACCGCCACGAAAGGAATTGAGAATGATAGCCTAATGACAATGTCACAGGTAGCTGAAAACACACTCCCCAGTGATTATGCTGCAAGGTTTTCATGTTTATCCGGACCGAGTTTCGCAAAAGAAGTCTGTCGGAAATTACCGACTGCGGTGACCATTTCCTGCCGTGATTCCGAGCATGCTGCGAGATTGCAGCAGGTCTTTCACACAGAGCATTTCCGGGTTTATATCAGCCATGATTTGATTGGCAGCCAGCTTGGGGGTGCATTGAAAAATGTTATTGCCATAGCGGCCGGGGCAGCGGACGCCATGGAATTCGGGCATAATGCCAGGGCGGCCTTGGTCACAAGGGGATTGGCTGAGATTACCCGTTTGGGGGTGGCTATGGGTGCTGTCCCACTTACCTTTGCTGGCCTCGCTGGTATGGGCGACCTTGTTCTGACATGCACGGGGGATCTGAGCAGAAACCGCATGGTAGGGCGCAAGATCGGCAAGGGGATGCAACTTGTTGATATTACGGAAAACATGAAAATGGTGGCGGAAGGTATAAAGACGGCTCATTCCGCTTATGAGCTATCCAGAAAAATGGATGTTGACATGCCGATAACTACCCAAGTTTATCAAATCCTTTATCAAGGGAAAGACCCGAGGAATGCAGTTAAAGAGTTGATGACCAGGGGTCTGAAGTCAGAGCTGGAGCATCATTCCTGAATATATTTGGTATGGAAACTGACAAAATGCTTACCAGGGAAAACAGACTGAATCTTGACAGTATCCGTAATAAGCTGAGCAGATCGCTTTTCGGCATTAATATGATTCTCCATGAGAAACTGGGTTCCACCAACACCCTGGCAAAAGACCTTGCTGTAGCTAATGCACCGGAAGGCACGCTTGTGCTGACAGAAGAACAAACTGCAGGCAGGGGCAGAATGGACAGGGTCTGGCTCTCTCCAAGATATAAAAATCTGTTGTTCTCTGTGCTTCTAAGACCGCATTTGAAAGCGGACCAGGTTTTTATTCTGACGATGACATTTGCCCTGGCAGCAAGCTATGGAGTGGAGGCAGTAAGCGATATAAAACCAATGATCAAATGGCCAAATGATCTTTATGTTGGTCCCAGGAAATTAGGAGGATTGCTTACGGAATTTTCGGTCAATGGAAAAGACACCGACTATGTTGTTTTGGGACTGGGTCTAAACGTGAACTGGCACCCAGGTGATCAGGAGTCAACTCTCTATCCAGCCACAAGCATCCAGGGAGAGGCACGCAAGAGGATTTCAAGAGAAGCGTTGCTTATAGAAATATTAGTAAAATTTCAGGCCTTCTACAGAGATGTAACACTCGGGATGACAGATCAGTTTTACAAGAAATGGAATGAACGCTCAATGCTGTTCAAGAAAAGAGTGGAGATCGAGACCGTGGATGGGCGAATTTGTGGCGAAGCGCTCAGGATAGACAGGAATGGTGCTTTGATCATATCAAAGGACAACGGGGAAGAACATAGGATCCTCAATGGTGATGTATCGGTAAAGCTATAGCCGTCTATATAGGTCAAGATCTTAAATTGCCTAGGTAAGTAGTCACATTACTTTTTAAAAAGGAGAAAGCTTATGTCAACAGTCCAGCCGAGGGGTGAAAAGCTGCGTCAGGCCTTAAAGTTGATCTCTGAAAAAAAACAATCGGATGAAACAATACCGATTTCCCTAATCATCCAGGAGGCTGCCCTTCATTTCAACTTGTCTCCTAAGGAAGAAGATTTTCTCATGTCTTTTTATCAGGAAAGCATAAGAGGGTTTATAAGGGTATAGGAGTGGTCAAACGTTGACGATATCTTCCTCCTTCATACTCCTGTAGACATATTTCACAATGATAAGGAAGACAAGCAAGATCGTGGTTAAACATACTGAGCCTGCGAGTACAGGAACCCAGGAAGCAGATTCTGTGCTATGCGTTAAGCCGACGCAAACCATAATAATGGAGATAAACGCAAGATAGGCAACAGTTACAGCACATATGATAATCAAGCACAAGCGCAAGAACCAAACATATCTCGGATAATGGGTTTGGGATATTGTAGGGTGGGTCTTGTCGGTTAGCTGATACCCTGAAAAAACCATCAGAAATATTGATTCACTAATACTCATATTTCTGAACCCTGGAGTTTTTTATTTAGGAACCTGACCTGGCTCATCAACTTGTCGTCTGTTTTCATCCTGCGCTCTATAATCTCTGAGGCATAGACAACCGTGGAATGACTTCGGTCTATTGT
>Ga0075124_10000919_pt1 | contig 13668 bp, 2 predicted proteins | sample AntAceMetag02UKS_FD_69809 | JGI IMG/M metagenome (GOLD analysis project Ga0075124, IMG submission 69809) | Saline lake microbial communities from Ace Lake, Antarctica - Antarctic Ace Lake Metagenome 02UKS | ecosystem: Environmental > Aquatic > Non-marine Saline and Alkaline > Saline | place... | reverse complement strand
AATCGATAATCTGAAATGCGATGGATTAGCAGTCCTCGGTTCGCGCAATATTGATGAGCAAATAAAAACCGAAACACAAAATATTGCTCGGAAGATAATTGAAAATGGTTATGCAGTGATTTCTGGTGGAGCAATGGGGGTTGATCTCATAGCCATGCAGACCGCCCTGGATTATGGTGGAAAAGCAGTCGGTTTCCTGAAACAGAGTTTTAGCTTCAAAAATCTCAGTAATTCTGGCTGGAATAAATTCCTGGAAGATGGCAGCTTAACCCTGCTTACCGAAATAGCACCAGACGAAAAAATGGACCGGAAAAAATTTATCGCTGCTGCCATGAGTAGAAATAAATATATCTATGCCCTGGCAGTATTTGGAATTGTGGTAGCTGCTGATATCAAAGGCGGAACCTGGGAAGGTGCTCATGAACAGATTAAAAAGTTTGATAAAAATCTCTTTGTTCTCAATAAAGAAATGCCTTCAAAACCGGGAAATAAAAAACTCATTGATGAATTGCACGCTTTAGTTCTCCCAGAACTGAATAATGATTTTATCACTATTTTAAAAGAAAAATACAATAACTGGATTGAATCTAATCAAAAATATAATAATAAATCTGAACAATTAGAAATCACCTTCTACTAAACCCTCAAATTATATTTATTCTAACCTTTTAGCCCTGACTCAGACTAACTGCCGAAATTGAACCTGAACAACAAAGCACGTACTCACATTTTAATGTCACTACGTGCTTTGTTGTTCAGGTCAAGGGCACATTTTGGGTTTGATGAAGGCTGGGAGATGCTTATATCAAGGGTTTGCGTCTGATGTGTTATATTTTAGCCGGAGTGGTACATAATTTGTAACATTTGGTGTGTTTTGTGTCATGGGATTGAGATTTTTATGGACGAGATGGACGGGATGGACTAAATGGACATGATGAAAATCTCTGGATTGAGCAGGGAGAAGAATATTTTTTAGGGAGTGTAATGTGGAGTTTAAGATAAAGATAATATATTCAGAATTTCTGAATGAGGAAACCAGAAAAGGGATATTGCGCAAATTAAGAGATCATTTGGAGATAACGGGTACAACTATCATTGAAAAAGATATAGATTATGAGGGGATATTGATCTTGACCGGTGGGACTGAGCAGGCTGTAGTTGATGAGATAGGACGGCAGGATTTGGAAAAGATAATATTATTTACTCATCGGGGTAATAACTCACTGGCAGCGGCTTTAGAAATTTCTGCCAGCTTACAGAGGCAGGGCAGAGATGTGAAGATAATTGATCTGGAAGCAGATGGGGTGGACTTGGAGATCAGAGAAAATACGGTCAAGAGACAGAAAGCGGATTGCAGAGTACTTGGAAATAGATTAGGGATTATTGGAGAGCCTTCAGACTGGCTGATCGCCAGTGTTTATTCAGCAGAAGTATTGCTGGAGAAGTGGGGAATAGAAGTGCAAAAAGTGGAGGTGGCATATTTACGAGAGCTTATCCAGAAGTATTTAGCGGACTCAGATATAGAGGAAGTGCTGCATAATGCAAGCGAGGTGAGGGAACCAGAAGAGCTGGATCTTAAGAATTCTCAAGCTGTGTATCTTGCCCTTAGGGAAATAATTTTTGAATATGAACTTGATGCTCTTACGATACGCTGCTTTGATCTGGTAGTTGATGACAAGATGACTGCCTGTTATGCTTTAGGAAAGCTGAATTCTGAGAATTTTCCAGCGGGATGTGAAGGTGATATTGCCAGTATTACGGGTATGGTGTGGGCTCAAAAGCAGACAGGAAATATCCCCTGGATGGCAAATCCAGCCAGGATTGACAGGGAAAGATCTATTATAACCCTGGCACATTGCACTGCACCTTTGAATGCTTTGAAGCAAATAGTGTTACGATCCCATTTTGAATCCGGGTTAGGAGTGGGAATTCAAGGTAAGTTGAATTATGATGAAGTGACTTTATTTAGATTAGGAGGAGAGGTTCTGGATGAAATCTGGGTAGCGGAAGGCAGAGTGACAGGGCATTTGCAGGAAGAAAATCTTTGCAGAACTCAGCTTGAAATTTGTGTTGATCCAGATGAACTATCTAAACTGCTGGAAAAACCTCTGGGAAATCATCTACTGGTTTTGCCGGGGAGATATAAAAGAGAATTTTTAGCCACGGATTACCCGGATTTGCACGGATAAATGTAATGTTAGAGTATCTCGAGTAATTCTTGGTATATAATCTGGGGGGTGATGTTTTTCATGCAGTTGAAGTGAGTTTTGGGGCAGGAATCGCTGCCGTGGAGGGAGCAGGGGGAGCAGGGGAGATTTTGGGAGATGAGCACATTTTTATCATTTAGCGGGGCAAAGCCGAGTTTGGGAGATGTGGCACCGAAGATAGTGATCTGGGGTTTATGTAGTGCTGCTGCCAGATGAGCTGGTCCGCTGTCATTTGCTATCACTACCTTTGCTTTATGTATAAGAGAAATTAATTGTTTAAGATTTGTTTTTGCAGTAAGATCAATGATATTCTGGTGGCATAGGTCAGTGACTCCAGAGGCTACTGATTTTTCAGAATTACCGCCAGCCAGTACTACTTTGAATGAGGGAACAATCAGGTCTATCAATTCTGCAAAATATTCTGGCAGCCATTTTTTGGTAAAACTGGTGGCACCGGGGAAAATAAGGATAAAATTATCATTTTGCAGATCATTTTCTTCTAAGAGTGCATTTGCTGAATCATTAGTGGTAATTTGGGGATAGCGAGATTGAAAGGGAATATTGATTTTTTTCAGAGCGGAATTATATAGATCAAGAGTGGATGAGATAGATTGAGAAGTAGTGTGAGCGACAATGTTTTTTCTTAAGCGATGAGCTTTATTATATACGGATTTGATTTTGGCACGGCAGAATGATCTGATCAAGGCAGTATTAGGTTTGTTATGCAGGTCAATTACGAGATCAAATTTCAGATTTCTGAGATAGAGCAGGGAATTAAGATCATTATTCCAGGCAATAAGATTTATTTTATCAGGAAAGGATTTAAGCACATCATTAAATGCCGGTTTAGTAAGATAATAGATATCAGAATCAGGATATTGAACAGCAAGATAGTGAACTACCGGTTCAGTGATAACTATATCCCCCAGAGAGGATAATCTGATGACCAAAATTTTCATTTATTCCCCATTATTATTAATATCTAATATCATAGAGAAACCAGTATCACAATCCTGTCAATTAAAAATGGGAAAAGTTATGAGAAAATCATAATTTAAAATAAACTACCGAAATATCGGGTTGTTGTCACTGAGCAGGTAAAATCAATTTCAATTGTATAAAAAAACAGTGGAAAAACATTGACAATAATAATCAGAAAAGGATTTTACGATTTCGAGAGACTAAAAAATGATGGAGTAGCTCATGAATAGAAAAATATCTAATTTTCAAGCAATTATGTTAATTATTGCCCTGCTTCTTTCTATCAGAATATATGGTATAGAAGTAAATGATGATTATTCACCAAGTAATGGAAGCACGGGAAATTCCACAAGCACCCTAGTAATCTTTAAAGTTGTAAGTGATACAGATACTATAGATGTTGCCCCTGAGACGGTGGCAATTAATATCAATGGAGATATTTTTAACCATGAATCAGATGAAGTTACGTACAGTAGTTTAGGTCAATATGCTGGAGACAGTTATCGTTTTATCTTTGATCCGGAAGATGATTTCTTCTTTTTTGGAGATTCAGTAAATGTGGAAATAACAGCGGAGGGAACCCAAGGTGAGACGATGGAACCGTTTAGCTGGAATTTCTTTATTGTTGAGGACTATATTCCACCCCTGATCTGGAATTTTGATCCAGATCCAGACGGTGTAGATATGGAAGTTGATGATGATATCACCTTTGAGGTATATGATGAAGGTTCGGGAGTAAACAGAGATTCAGTTAGTATTCAGATCAGTTCTGATACGGGAATAAATGATGGGATTTATGATCTAAGTGGCGATGAACTATCTTATCTGCTAATTGATAACACTTATGGTTTTACGCTAAATCTACCAGATAATTTTGATAACAATGAGTATGTGGATGTGACAATCTATGCCTGGGATTATTCTGGAAATTATTCGGAGGAGAGTTATACACTTCATGTGACTTTCGTGTATGAAACTTACACAACATTATGGGCACCTTATCCGGGGCAGACCAATGTGGATGTGAATACTCCAATAGTTTTTAATATCTATAACATGGTGGATAGCGTTTATGTGGACAGTACAACAATACTGGTGCGTCTGCAGGAACAGGGACTGGAACAGCAGCAATATCCTTATAGTCACAACAATGTAGATATACAGTCTTTGTATAATAATTTGAGTGAACTGACAGGCTATCAGGTTACAGTAGTCCCTACAGCTCCTTTTGGTTATAACAAAATGGTTACCGTGCGGATAGATGCAAGCAATAATCTTGGTGAAGATATGGAGACCTTTATCTACTCGTTTACTACCTGGAATGATGTAACAGCACCTTATATATCAGAGCGGCATCCGGCGAGTAATGAAGTAGATGTAGCTTTAGACAGTCCGGTGTCATTTTGGGTAACAGATGCAAGATCAGGGGTTGACCTCAGCCGTCTGGAAGTAAAAATAGACAGTGTACTTTTTATGGAAGAGGATATATTATTCACTTATGAAGAAATCTCACAGGGTTATGATGTAACCATAAATATGCCTATCCCATTTCCCTCAGAGGAAGTGATCAATGTGGAAATAACTGCTTATGATAATCGGAGTAATCAGCGGATAGACAACTATCATTTTACTACACTGATAGATAGTGATGATGAGACTCCGCCGTTTTTATGGTCAATATTCCCTGAAAATGGAGCCACTAATTTGCCTTTAGATACAGAGATCAGTTTTTATGTATATGATTTTGATCCAGGAGTAGATCCTACAACTATCGATTTGCGGGTAAATGCAACCAATATAAACGCTAGTAATTTTACAGTTGAAGCAGCTCCTGAATTTGGTTTGACTGAAGATGATCATTACCGGGCATATCATGTGAGTTATCAATTGAGTGGTTACAATGAAGGTACAATAACCTGGCAGTCACGAGCAGATGATTATCTGGAGAATCACTATAATCAATATTATCAGGAAGAACCATTTACTTTTGCAATTGTGGAAAGTGAACCACCATATATGAACCTTCCAGCAGAATTTGTTTTTCTGGAAGACCATGATTATGAAATAGATTTCAGGGATTATGCAGGTGACCCTGATGGAGAATTTCCCAATCTGTCAGTAATCGGTGATAATAATATCAATGTAGAAATTGCTGATTATATGGTTACTTTATCCACTGAAACAGAAAACTGGAATGGAGAGGAAACACTTACATTCACAGTAACTGATGGCAGTGGTACGGTAAATGATGTGGTGTTGGTGAGGGTAATACCTGTAAATGATCCGCCGGTGATAAATTTACCTGTAGATGGGTTCACTTTTGCTGAGGACAGCAGTAACTGGGTAGATTTTGATGAATATGTGAGTGATGTAGATGCCGGAGACCAGTTATTATTACAGGCAACAGGTAATACATCAGTATTGATTGCCTTTAATGGACTGGAAGTGAATATATCATCTTCACCGGACTGGAACGGTATAGAAAATGTAACATTTACCGTATTTGACAGTGGACAGCGAACAGGAACCAGTCAGACAATTCCGATCATATTTGTAGCATCTCCTGATTTACCTGGTTTGAATCTGCCTAATATGATGATAATAGTGGAAGATGGTGAGGAAGAAATTGATTTTACTGAATATATTTACGATCCTGAAGGATTGGAAATTGAGCTTGGTGCAGATGCCAATAACAATATCAATATAGATATCCAGGGAACAATAGTAACACTAACGCCAGATGATAATTACTGTGATGATACTGAACTGACCTTTAGAATACGTTATGCAGGGCAGACCTGGGTAGAGGATAATACTATAGTACGGGTGTTACCGGTTAATGATCCTCCAGACTTGAACTTGCCGGCACAAGTGGAAGTTGATGAAGACAGCCAGATAATACTTGATTTCAGCTTGTATATAAGTGATGTGGATAATGATAATACAGAAATATATCTGGGTTATTATGGTAATCAGCACATTGCTGTAAATATAGACTCAACGACAGTAACATTGACCCCGGAAGGTAACTGGAATGGCAGTGAGGGGATTTATTTTGTAGCCCAGGACATTGGTGGGGCAGCAATTACGGCGCAACTAACAGTCAATGTGAATCCCATGAATGATGACCCTGAGATCAATTTTCCACTGTATATAGAATTTGCAGAAGATACAGATGGAGTATTTGATCTGAGTAATTATATCACTGATATAGATGGTGATGATCTGGTGGTAGTGATAACAGAGAATGACAGTATCAGTTATGAATTAAATGGTATGACAGTATCCTTTAGTGCTCCAGAGAACTGGTTTGGAGCAGAGGATTTGGATTTTGCAGTGGATGACGGAATGGGAGGAAATGCCAGTGGTACTCTGGAAGTGAGGGTTTACAGTGTAAATGATGCGCCGATCATGAATTTACCGGCTTTTATTAGCTTTGAAGAAGATCACACTTTACTGGTGAATTTTGCTGACAGTCTTTGGGTGACAGATCTTGATGGTGATGCTTTAACAATATTACCCTCAGGTAGCAGCAATATTTCCACCGAGGCAAATGGAGCGACTGTTGTATTCAGTGCTGAGGAGAACTGGAACGGCAGTGAAGAGATCACATTCCATACTTTTGACGGACATAGTGGAGTAGTGTTTAGTACAATGACAGTAGTAGTAATTCCGGTAAATGATGCACCTACGATCAATTTACCCAGAGAATTCAATCTGGAGGAGAATGATGAATTTGTAATAGATATGATGGCATATATTACAGATGTGGATTTATATGATTATCCTAATCCAGATGAATTGACCATAACTTGCCCGGGAAGTGAACATATAACGGTAGAGATAGATAATGAGGATATGGAAGCAGTAATAATTCCTGATCCAAACTGGATAAATACCGAGGTATTAACCTTTACCGTGGAAGATGAAAGTGAAGCGTCAGCGAGTGATGATGTTGATGTGATTGTCACGTCGTGGCAAAATAATCATCAGCCTGAAATTAATCAAATACCAGCCCAATATTTTGATGAAGATGATGAACTGACTATTGATTTTGTGGCAGCAGGTTTTGTGACAGATTCAGATGGCGATGATCTGATCATTACGATATTTGGTAATCAGATGGTAGAGGCTGCTGGAAGTGGTCTGGGATCAGAAATAACTTTCTCAGCCGGAGAAAATGTAAATGGCTCTGAAGAAATCAGTATTCTGGTTGATGACCAGCATGGTGGTTATGATCAGGGGACTATGAATATAGTGATAATACCAGTAGAAGATGTATTACAATTTAATATAACCGGGGCTTTCAGTGTTGTCACGGGCAGTATATTATCCAAAGATATGAGTGAATATGTTACTGATGTAGATGACGGAAATCTATTTTTTACCTGGGAAGGTAACGATCATATAAGTATAACAGCTGTAGGGCAAAGCACGATAGTCAACATCCAGGGAATTGGAGGATGGATTGGATCGGAGATGGTAACATTTACAGTTACAGATTATTTTCAACCAGTATCTGATTCCATATTGATCCAGGTTACTGAGGGCGATTGGAATCATTCACCCCAGTTTGTTGATTTGCCGGATTCCTTTATTTTTGATGAAGATACTCAGTTCGAATTCAATTTTACAAATTATATCTTTGATCAAGACCCTAATGATGAGCATTTACTGATGGTAACAGACCTTTATAATGCACTGCATATACAGATCATAGGTTTAACGGTTACAATCTGGGCAAATGATAACTGGAATGGTGAGGATGAGCTGGTAACCTTCTGGGTGTATGATACAGAACCCGGTGGAGACAGAGCATATACCACGGCAAATATCCCTATAGTGGTAAATGCGGTTAATGATGCACCCTGGATAGAATTACCGCCAGGTTACACTTTTATAGAAAATGATGATCTGACGGTAGATTTAAGCGTCTATTACGGAGATGTTGACGGGACAACGCCTTTTTTAAGCGGGACTAATGGAGAGCATATCACAGCAGCGATAAATGCACCCTGGGTACTTTTTACAGCAGAAGACAGTTGGGTAGGAACTGATACTTTGAGTTTCATGGTCAATGACGGATTTGAATCAGCCACAGATAGTATATTTGTGACCGTAACAGAAGGAACCGAGAATAATCCACCCTTGATAGCAGAGGATTTTCCGGATTCGGTTGGATTTAATGAAGATACTTCCTATCAACTGGATTTCAATGATTATGTAACTGATGAAGATGGAGATCAATGGATAGTTCATTTTAATGGCAGCCAGTATATCGGAGCAGCTGTAAATGGAAATGTGGCTACTTTCACACCGGCAGCAAACTGGAATGGACCCCACACTTTGCATTTCACTATCTATGAGTTACGAAGTCGTGATCAGGTTACAGGAGAAATAGCTATAACAGTTTTTCCAGTAAATGATCCTCCTGTAATAAATATAACTCAGGATATTATTATTGAAGAAAATGACGATCCTAACTGGGATTTTTCACCTTTTATCTCCGATATTGACAGTTATGATCTAACATTAACTGCTACTGGTAATGATACTATCGATATTGTAATTACTGGAGACGTTGTACACTTTGATCCTTTAGATAACTGGTATGGAGTTGAGTCAGTAACATTTACTGTTGCCGATGACAGCTTGCAGGACAGTCAATTAGTTGATATACAAGTAGTCCAGGGAAGTTTTAATCATGCACCTGAGTTTAGAAATTTACCGGAGACTATCTCCTTTGATGAGGATACGGATCTGGTGATGGATTTTACGCCCTACCTGTTTGATGAGGATGGAGACGAACTGGCGTTGAATGCGGAATATAATGAGAGTGTAGTGGTCACCATAGAAGGATTGATAGTTACCTTCAGACCGAGTTTGAATTGGCATGAAAATGTATATATCGAATTCACAGTCTTTGATACAGAACCGGGAACCCGATCTTCAGCCAGTCAGGAAGTACATGTAGTGGTCAATTCCGTAAATGATGCTCCGGAGCTTGATCTGCCGGACAGTTGGGAATTTGCTGATAATGGCAGTTTAACGGAGAACTTCAGAGATTATTCCTTTGATGCTGATGGAGATTTTTTGACCATTACCTGGGATGGTAATGAGAATATCAATATAATCAGAGACGGCTATCTGATCACCTTTACCTCACCGGAAGGATGGTATGGCACGGAATTGATCAATTTCCATGCCACGGATGAAGGTGCGATACCCGAAACTGCAACAGACAGTGTGTTGGTTACAGTAACGTTAGGAGCAACCAATCATCCACCTCAATTGACTTTACCAGATACACTATCATTGCAGGAAGATGTGACAACAGTATTTAATTTTGGACCTTATATGAATGATGAGGATGGTGATGATCTGATAATTACTGCTGGATATAATGAAAATATTGCCTTTTCAGCTACAGATAGCCTGGTAACTTTGATCCCGGCAGCTAATTATTTTGGCAGCCAGTTAATGATCTTTACAGTATATGATTCACAGGGAGGTAGAGCCTCTATCAGTCAGGAAGTAACTATAGATGTTACTCCGGTGAATGATGCACCTACTATTGATTTACCGGCATCGATCACTTTTTCTAACAGTGATCCATTTCCTCTGGATTTTGCTCCCTTTATGAATGATGTGGATGGTGAAACATTGATACTTACTGCCACAGGTAATAGTGGAATCACAGTTTTTATTGCCAATCCAATGGTCATATTTGATGTGGATGATGAATTCAGTGGTGCAGAAAATATCACCTTCACTGTAACTGATGGCATTGGTGAAACTGATAGTGATATAGTGCAGGTTACGGCAGTAAGTGGAAACGTGAATACTCCTCCTGTAATAATTCTTCCAGATCTATTTGAATTTGAAGAAGATGGAGAGTTAGTAATTGATTTTGAAGAGATAGATTACATCAGCGATATTGATGATGATCCTTTGAGTTTACTGGTTTATGGTAATGAAAATATCCTGGTAGCTATTGATGGCACTGAAGTTACTTTCACCGCTATACAGGATTGGTATGGAGATGAGGACTTAATGTTTTATGTATTTGATGATGTGGGTAGAGAAACTGCATCTGATGAAGTGAATGTGGTAGTTACACCAGTCAATGATGCTCCTGTGATAAATCTTCCTCCGCAATTGATGTATACAGAAACAACAGAGGAAATTGGTTTAGCTAATCAGCAATTCAGTAATTATATCTCAGACGTTGATATCGGAGATGAATTGACTTTATCCGTAGAGGGAAATGTAAATATTGATGTAGAAATCAGACTTTTGGGGAGTAATATTATTTTAGTGGATTTCAGTTCAGATTTGGGGTTTTCTGGTACTGAGACAATGACTTTTACAGTAACCGATCAAGATAGTCTATCTGCAAGTGACAATATCAATATTATAGTGGAACCTGGAGAATGGAATCATGCGCCGGAGTTTACGGATTTGATGCCCACCGCAGTAAGCATCAAAGAAGATACAGAGTGGGAAGCAGATTTCACTGGCTATGTTTCTGATCAAGACCCAAATGACGAGATAGTTTTGCAGGTGGGTGATGTGGATAATATGGACGTATTTATTGATGGTCTTGACGTGCGGATAGTTCCGGATGCCAACTGGTATGGTTCTACTGTAATACACTTTACTGCTTATGATACTGAAACAATAAGAGCTTCTGCTGAAGCTTCAATGACTTTCACTGTTCGTCCGCAGAATGATGATCCGGTGCTGAATTTACCGTCATATACACCATTTGTGGAAAATGACATCTTGAGGATCAACTTTGCGAATTATATTCAGGACGTGGACGGGGATGCTGTGACCATTAGCTGGGAAGGTAATGAGTATATCAATGTAGATCAGGGTGGCGGATATAATATCGATTTCAGTGAAGATGATTTTATTGGAATAGAAGATATCACTTTCAGAATAGAAGATGACAGTACAGGATTTGATACTAATATTATGAGTGTAGAAGTGCTTCAGGGTCAATGGAATCATGCACCCACGATAAATCTTCCCGAGCAATTTATCCTTACGGAAGATACACCTCAGCAGATAGATTTTGGACCTTATATCTCCGATGAAGATGATACTGATCTATTGATCATTACTGCCGGAGCTAACGATTATATCTCTGTTACTATTTCAGAAGACACTCTGATCACATTAAGTCCGGTATTGGATTTTAACGGTACAACAACGATGACCTTCAATGTAATAGATAATGTAATAGACAGGGCTGTTGCCAGTGCTCAGGTAGAGGTTGTAGTGGAACCCGTGAATGATGCACCTACAATTGAATTGCCTGTAGAACTTTCCATGGCACAGAGTGATACACTGGAAGCAAATTTCAGTTACTTCGTTCATGATGTAGATGGAGATGATCTTATTCTTACGCACGGGGCATCTAATCATCTTGATGTTCAAATAGCAGGTTTCAATGTTACAATATTGAATGAAGATGAAGAATGGTTTGGAGATGAAGAGATCAGCTTTACTGTATGGAATGACACCCTTTCAGCAACAGATGAAATGACGATCAGAGTATATGAGGGCAGTTCTAATACACCTCCAGAGATCAATCTACCGGTAGAAGGCTTCACGTTTGATGAAGACGGAGAACTGGTAGTAAATTTTGAGGCAGAAGGATATATATCAGATGCTGATCCTGAAGATGAGCTATTTATTTCAGTAACCGGTAATCACCACGTGATCATAGAAATAGAAGGATTTGAAGTCACATTCACAGCAGAACAGGATTGGAATGGCATTGAGCAATATATACTTTTCTATGTGTTTGATGATATGAGCGGCAGATCAACAGCCGCTGCGGAAACACATATAACCGTAAATCCGGTAAATGATCCTCCTGTGATCGTTCTTCCGGTAAGTTTCACGATCAATGAAGATCTTTTTAATCCAGTATATTCCATGAATCTTGGATCATATATTTCGGATGTAGATACTGATAATAATAATCTGCAGCTCAGTGTATCAGCAACAGAACATGTTCAGATCAATATAATTGAAGGTACATTTGCGATCAATATTTCTGTAGAAGAAGCATTTATCGATACCGAAGCTGTAACCTTCACAGTAACTGATGACAGTCTTGACCAGACTTCCGATACGGTAGATATTATTATTGAAGCTGGAGAAGTTAACTATCCTCCAGTCCTTACTCTTCCCGAGGAAATTGAACTGGTAGAGGACACACCTGCCCTTATTGATTTCTCAAATTATGTATCTGATCCTGAAGGAGATGATATTGTTATCACTCTGGCTGAAAACTATGATGATTTGTTATTCAGTGTCAACCAGATATATGTAACCATTACACCGGCAGAAGATTGGTTTGGCACTCAGGAAGTGGAATTTATAATTTATGATACAGAAGCAGGGACAAGAGCTTCAGACAGCGGAACAGTAGATATTGTGGTAGAAGCTCGTAATGATGCACCGGTACTTGACCTGCCGGATAGTTTCACTATCGAAGAAAACAGTATGAACAATGTGATCTATTTTGGTGAATACATGGAAGATGTTGATGGAGATGAACTTTCAATCAGTTGGGAAGGCAACGAGATGATTACTATCTCCAATACGGGATATAATGTTTATATGACCCCGGACAATAGTTTCGTTGGAGAAGAAATGGTAAGATTTTCTGCTGACGATGACAGTACTGCAGCAATAGATTCCGTGCTGATAATTGTGGAATTGGGAACCTGGAACCATGCTCCAGTATTGAATCTGCCGGATTCATGGGAAGTTGCTGAAGATGAGCAGCTAATTCTGGATTTTACCCCGTGGGCATCAGATGAAGATGAAGATGATGAATTGAGCATAGGCTGGACTTTTAATCCTTTAGTAGATATCCTGGTAAGTGGGATGCAGGTAACTCTTATCCCTGCGGAGGACTATTTTGGGTCAGTAGTGATGGAATTTAGTTTAATAGATATTGTAAGCAGGTTTGAGGTATTTGATACAGCTATATTGAATGTAACTCCGGTAAATGATGCTCCCACAATAGCACTTCCTGTTAGTGGTTTTGGTTTCAGTCAGTCAGATCAACTATATGAGAATTTCAACAACTTTGTAGATGATATAGATAGTAATAACTTGAGTTTGAGTTGTGATCACATTGGAAATATCAGTGTTGGAATTGAAGATATGATGGTCCACTTCTATCTGGAAGATACTGACTGGTCTGGTGAGGAAATGATCACTTTTGCAGTAACTGATGACAGCTTAAGTACCGCTATGGACTCAGTGAATGTTATAGTATATCAAGGTAGTACCAATACACCTCCTGAGATAGATTTACCTCCTTCACTGACTTTTGATGAAGATATGAACTTGCAGTTAGATTTTGAAGCAGAAGGATATGTATGGGATGAAGATATTAATGATCAATTGGAACTCACAGTGAGCGGTAATGACAATATCAATGTAGATATCA
>Ga0075124_10000918_pt1 | contig 13681 bp, 11 predicted proteins | sample AntAceMetag02UKS_FD_69809 | JGI IMG/M metagenome (GOLD analysis project Ga0075124, IMG submission 69809) | Saline lake microbial communities from Ace Lake, Antarctica - Antarctic Ace Lake Metagenome 02UKS | ecosystem: Environmental > Aquatic > Non-marine Saline and Alkaline > Saline | place... | reverse complement strand
TGATTCTTTCATAATCTCCCGTGTGGTGATTTCCGGTCCGCTTTACTTCGGTGATAATAACGATATCCATGAGCGCTTCAATTGCCACATGGATTGCATACAGGATTGCCATCCGGGTCGTTTCGTCATCCCTGAACTGAGCGGCATTCGCCGGCTTAAAATCTGTTAAATATTTGATTTTTGAGAAATGAACTCGATTTTTCGGGATATCTTATCAGATGACATCGACAACAGACCTCATCTCACCCAGTATTTCCCTCGGGTTTCTCTGTTCCGGGCGGAGTTCCAGGTATGGCCGAAGATACTCATTCAGTTCTCCCTCATCGCCGGAGTATACAACCAGATGGTTCTCTGCGATATCTGATTTGATATCATCACTGCAGCCTTCAAAGATGACAACATCATACTGGTCCATTCGAACATGGGGATAAATTATGTCATATAATACGGTTCCGGAATTCGTGCATTTTTTCCGCACAATGCAGACATCAATATCCGAATATGATTCTTCCGTTCCCCGGGCGTATGACCCAAAAATGAGAATAGCAAAAAATGTGTCCCTGCAAAACGCGAAATCCTCACGTACTTTTTCCAGTATCGCGTTCGTTTTTTCAGGGAATAGGGAAGATACCGTCATATGAATATTCCGTAATTCTTCTATGGCATCCGGGGATAATAATAGTGTCTCTTTATGGAAAATGACCCGAACCATTTCGTCCATTCATGTTTTTGAGGGGGGGATGGAACTCCCGATGGGGAGATATTGTATAACGCTTCCCTCAACAAATGTCCGGGTAAGAAAAATGTTCGAAGCCCGACTCCAAACATTAGCAGGTAAACTTCGAACATTTAGGGACATAGCTCTAAACATCTGAATTTCTGCCGTATCTTCAAGGAACGTGTATGACTGCCAAAATATACACCCAACCCGGACATAATTACCCCGATATTTGTCGAAACGGTGCCCAGAAGAGCGTTATTTAATTCGTCCAAAAATGCCATTAAAAATGGACATGTGACGCACTATTTTCCAAATGGGCGGATTTAAGTGGAGTATCCCTGCACATCTGTTGACGCCATGTTTCAGAGGATGTATAGGTCGGGTGAGAGTGCTATCGGGCCTCTCCTACCTTCTGTGGGGATGCGTTTTTCCGGGCAGGGAGGGACACAAAAAGACAATGGAATGGCAATTCGATCACATTAAGCAATATTTAACGCCTTAAGAGTGATATTCATCCCATTCTCATGTTATTTGACTATGAACTCTCCCATTGATGAACAAAGCTCATTTTTCAGGGGAACCCCTACCGGCAGACCTTCAATTACCCGGCCTTTGTTCCCCCTATGTCGATGTACTACACCCACCGTGTATGTCACACATCTGCAAAATCTGCACTATCTGCAATACAGGTACTATATCCCATATGTGCAATCCGGTAAATCCATAGAATCCTGCACATCCGTGTAATCCTGCACATCCGTGCATTCTTATAAATATCTTCCCCACTTACATGGTACCATGACCGCCACCAAACGCATCCCCGTCTCTGAACCGGTCTGGACCTCCCTTTCGGATCTGAAAAAACCAGGCCAGACCTATGACGGGCTCCTTGCCGAGATCATCGTTCACGAGAAGGAGCGCCGCTTTCTGGCGGAGATGGCCGCAATCGAGGCGGAGGGCGACTTCATGGAGTTTGCCCCTTGACCTACCGGCTCCCCCACCACAAAAAACGGGCCCAGGACTTCTACGACCATCTCCCCGACAAGAGCCGGCCCATCGTCAGAGATCACCTGCTCCGCCTCACCGACGACCCATATCCGGGCAGCGGTGGCGACAAGGAACAGCTGACCATCCGGGGAGACGAACGGTACTTCCGCCTCCATATCGGGAGATCCTTCACTGCCTTCTATACCATCCATGAAAGAGAGGGCGAAGTCCACGTCCTCGAGATCATGACGATTGAACAGGCACACAAGAAGTATGGCCGTATTATATAGTCGCGGGAATCTGTGCGGATCGTCTGAGAATAATTACGGCGTATTCATCGGATGAATTACATTGGATTGATTCCAGGAGACGGAGGTAAAAAGAGTATATGATCCCTGACAGACGCAGTTATTGCAAAGGAAATCTGGAGAAAGGCAAAAGTGAGTTCATTGCACAGATGCCGTCCTCGTCACGGACGGCGATTGCCAGCTGGTCGCAGGCAAATCCATCTGCGTCCGCCCCACCGTCGATGCCGAAACATACGGTATGGCCCGTTCCTTCCAGAGCAGGCATGAGGGCATCCGCTGCCCTCTTGCAATACTCTACATCAGGAATTGCTTCCCCGGCATCAAGCCAGCCGCCCGGAAAGAGGATAACCCCGCCGGATGAGTAGCCTTCTGCTGCGAGGTTGTGAATCACCTGAGAGACAGCGTCGAGGCGGGTTTTGGTTGAATAGGTTCCTTCACGGGCGTTGTTGAGGGTGATGGTGGCACATCCGGGAGAGGATGGGCCTTCAGGGGGTTTGTTTCCTGCCGGGTATTCTCATTGTTGAGGGATTGCATTAAAGAGGTAATAGGGATTGTGGGTGGGGAGTTTACATTGAAAGATTATTTTTCCGGAATCTATTCTTCCGCTGACACGAGAATCAGATTCTCTTTGAATCCACCCCGTTGTTCACGCTTTTTCTTCCGGATTATTTCAAGTTCATCCATTTCTATCCCTTTTAACTCCGCCACCCGATAGATCACTTCAAGAAGATCTGCGAGTTCTTCAGCTGATTTTGATTCGGTATACTCATGCAGCTCCTCAAATAGTTTTGATTCCATGTATCCCAGAAACTCACCATCAGAGACCTGCTTCACAATACATTCCTTTCCCTCTGCCCGGATAATATCGGGTATCACATCCCGGACTGCCTTGTCATACGTCTTCATGCTTCAGCCCTCTCCCATGCTTCATATCCCCTGATTTCAATGAGATAATCTGCTTTTTTTACGAGGTTTGCAAACGCTTCTTCCTTCCACTTTCCATGCTCTGAAGGAATTTTCCCTAATAGTGAGATAGCAATCTCCTTTTCAAACTGTGCTGGATAGACCTGACAGAGATGATCCCAGTACTCTGTGATGATATCTTCTCTTCTCTCAAGGAGGCTGCAGGATGGGATCATATCACTTTTTTTGGCATTTACCGTATTCAGTGCAGGAAGAAGATTCCAGAGATCATTGTTCTTCCACCGGGCGAAGGGGAGCATATGATCAACATGCATCACAGTGGCATCACGGATCATCTTTCCGGACCATACACATTCCAGAGGGCCGTCACTGAACGCGTCCCGGTAGACCTTTCGTGCCATACTCACTGCACGTTCGGTTTCCGGTTCTGTGGTAAGCAGAGTGAAAATCTGTTCCTTTGAAACCGAATTATTGCTTTTTTTATGCGAAAAATCCGCCCAATTTTTTAGTATTGATTCCTCCCCACTGATAAAACTACCAAAGTACTCAAATGCCAGGCACATATCTGCCGGGATATCAAAGACACCAAAATTCTCCAGAATAAATTCTGGGTTTGGATATGCATCATTACGAATCCTGACGCCCTTTTTGTCATATCCATATATCGAATAATACTCATCAGACTGCGAACGTCCAATATATTTCATGGGCTGGGTGACGATAGTCTCCCGAATTTTTTTGAACAGTGTCAATACATCTGGCGAAATATCCTCTGGAAGGGCTCCATTCCTGTATTCATTCCAAAAGGCGGAGAAACCTCCCTTGTCACGATAATAATCGGTCACTTTCTTAAATGCGGAACGGAATGTAATCTGTCGGCCTCCGGTATTATCGTTGGATTCACTGCTTCTCTGGGGAATAAACTCAGGAGAGGCAATGATCGGATAATAGTAGAGCACCCACCTTTCGACAAGAAGACCAAGAGGGTAACGAACTCTTCCGTCGGCCTCCTCTCTTAGATGTGAATATCTCTGGCAGACATCAACCGTCCCCCGGAGAAGAGCAAATTTGTATGACGCATCTTTTGCATCACGTTCGAGAATTGAGTTGATTGTGCGCAGGGATGAGATGTCCATGGGGGTTTCAGTCCTGATGAGATATTGTGGGCCGTCACCGATGAAGATATGGATTCAGGGTTATATTCATGCTGACATTGGCACTCCTTATCACCTGACACATCCATGATCTCATCATCCAATGGTGATATACAGATGAATGGCCGCCTCAATCCCACCCTCCAGATTTCAGGCCTCGATAACCACACCCTCGGCGATTACTGGTCGTGGGCCTACTCTGATATTCTTACAAACACCAACCGTAGTATCTTCGCCGAATATCTGGTCGGAGCTGCTCTCGGTGTTCTTGATGTACCCCGGATTGAATGGGACCGCTACGATTTTGAATATCAGTCGGTGGGAATTGAGGTAAAGTCCTCTGCCTACGTCCAGAGCTGGTACCAGAAACGTCCCTCAAAGATTCAGTTTGACATTGCGAAAAAACTCCGATGGGATCACACAACAAATACCTATATTCCGGACTACCCCTGCAGGTGTGCTGACTGCTATGTCTTCTGTCTTTTTACGGGGGAGGAGGCTGACCATGCAGATGTTCTCGAAACATCCCGATGGAAATTTTATGTACTCCCTACAACGACCATCGAGGAACGATTTGGGGAGCAGAAATCAGTGGCACTTTCTAGGATTGAAGAGGTTTGTGGGTCGATTTCTCATGGGGATTTGAAGGGGTGTATTGATTCGGCGCTTGGGTTTTGAATCTTCTTCATTATCACAATCATTCGCTCCCCCTTTTTGTTCCCTTACCAACCACCGTCAAAGACCCTGACCGTGATCAGTCCGTCCTCATTCTTCATCGCAAAAATCCCGGATGGAGCAAGCAGATTCTCATCATACCGCCAATTTTTCGTGCTCTTCTCCCCCGACGTCCACATCACTCCCGTCGGCCACCGTTCCGGCATCCTTCTTCCATAGAAGACCGCAGTCCCGAAGACCGGGCAGCCCCACTGTTTTGAAGCCCCGGCTAATCCGTATTTGGCAAAATACTGTTCACCTGATGGCCCCTGTCCCCGTGGGTAGAAGCAGTGGACGCAGTTTAAGACCGCGTCAGCACCGGGGTTTGGCCCGGTGCCATGGCTGAATAGTTACTATTAAAATTCATCCAATTTGTGATCTGAAGGAGGTATTGCCTCAGAAACAATATGAAAGAGATCACCAATTCCACGGCTCATCACGAAGACAAAACGTTCATCGATAACATTGCGTAGTGTTTCGCGATAGTTTTTCCCTGCAATGACAAGGATGGTGTCAAAGGTATCAATAATTTCAGAAAGCCCTCTTTCAACAGAAGGCTGTATCGCTTCAATATCACTTTTCTTTCTGAGCATTTTTTCATATGTTGGAAGTTCATCCTCTGGATGAACAAAACCATATTTTGCTGAGATTATCCGGTATTCATAACCTGAGCGTTCACAATACTCACGCGTTTTTTTAAAGAGGGTCCCTTGATACAATTCTTTTGCGGGTGCAGTCATCCCTTCCAAGAGGATGCATTTATTCTTTGTACATCCAGTAATGACGAGCACATTCCCTTTTGGCCTGAAATCCTGAAGCGAAGTGATATCCTTGGCTAAATAACGCTTATCCCACAAATCTTTTCTTTGCAGCAGGTGGTAGAATGATATTGTATTGTGAAAACCTCTTCGTCGATTACGGTTATTCCCTCTGAAAATTACTGCATCAATTCCAATTTCACGACAAATAGGACAGGGACAATCCTTCCAGGGCTTTTCTTTAAGCAATTTTCGATAATAGTCCAAATATTCCGGTTTACCCTGAGTGATCGTATTCAGATTTTTGATATGACACATAACTTCATCCAGGGTAGTCTCATCACGGTCGTATGCTCTGAGTGCCTGAAGACAGGTATCCCCTAATAAGCTAATATCCTTCTTTTCACCATCATTTTGATATTTTTTGGATAATTTCTGTGGAATTCGAATAGCTGTATAACCCTTCTGATCCTGTGTAATATAATTTCCCTGCGTATCAGGTGATGCAAGCCATGCACGGCGAAGATAGGATGCTGAATCAAATGCGACCTCCACTCCCAATTCTTCAAGTTCATTTAATTTATATAATAATTCAGAACGGGCAACTCCAAAGAAGTGAAGATATTCTGGAGCACGCCTTTTTGTTTTGATCTCGTTAATCAGACCATCGATAAGTTTAACGATATACGATGTCTGTGACCGAACAAGGCCACCCAAAGCCAACGTTGTAATTCCATGATCGAGAAATTTATTGTACATCCTAAGGTAATCAGGGATATCATGCCCCTGAACTGAGACAATGAGTTGAAAATCATTTTGATACTTCTTTTTCCACTCACTAAACGCCTCAAGACCATTCTGATATGTGATCCGCATCCGTTCTTCTTTTTGGTCGGAAAAAGCAGATACAACCAGATGGTCCACACTTACGCCATAATTAACATCAAGATTCTGATAGGTTTTCAGGACATCAGAGGTCTTGTATGGAGGGATTGATTCTTTGATATAGCTGAAAGCCCCACAATCGGCCATAATGGGAAATTCCTTAGGGAGGTCGAAGAACTCATGAATCCCTTTTTCCTCGATCATCGCATATTTCTTTTTTTTATCCTGAACCGTAGCAATTGATACGAGGAGACCATCAAAGGGCACTTTATCGATGCCAAAAAGGTCCCACATATAGGCATCATTTTCCATTGGGCCGGCATTATGCTCTGCTGAATGAGTATCAGTGAGAAAATTATATTTGGGATCTACCATGTCATCCCATTCAGGAATAAAATACCGCATAAACGTACAAGAGATTTGATTTTATTCAGATAAAGAATTCGTCATTGGACACATTTGAAAATATTTATCCCACCTTGCGGTAAAGGTCATATTATATATATTAGATTTTTTGAGGTGAATAATTCTTTTGCGGAGATTAATAGCAGATCCATTTAAAATTTTACTTGCGATTGACTTAATTGGAAAGAATGGCCCGATCTCCAAAAAGGATGTCCTTATATATCTAAATGATTTTAGCAAAAAGGAACTAGATTCTAAATCAAAGATGGGGTCTGCCAATGATGTTCTTTTCAATCTAAAGGAACTCAGACTTGCCCAGACTGATAATGATAATCTTGTGCTTACTATGTCCGGTGAAAAATCACATGTACGTCTTTATTCCGGAAAAGAGGTATACCATTCATACAAAAAAGGCGATAACAACGCTGCAATGAAAATGCTCCAGACAAACGCTCTTCACTATTCACCTGAAATTCGTGAAGTGATTGCATTTATTTTCCATAAAAGAGGTCCAACCCGGGCTGAAATAGGGGTTGAATTTGTTAAAAAAACAGTTTATGGACACACTTTCAATCAATTTACTATTGACACCACAATTGCAGAACTTGAGAGAATGAAACTGATACAAAAGAAGAGAGATGGGACATATTCAGTTCAACACATTCATGATCTTGTGTTTGCTCAAATCCTTACAGAAGAGGTTCTAAGAGGTTCAAACGGTGACAAAACCGTCAGCGAACACCAGATCAAGGATATTTTCGATCTCAAGTATGGCATCACTTTTCCGGAATTCGATGAATTATTTTCGCGATTGAGAAGAACCCAGATTCCTGATTTGATTATTCCCGGGAGTTATGGCAAGTTTTCAATTGCATTGGACATAGCAAAGGAGGTTCGACTACTATGACAGAAATCAGTCTTAACGATCTAGGAATTCAGAAAAACCCATTTGAATCAATAATTGCTGATGAGGAGAGCGCATTTAAATATACTCTCTATGGAAGAGAGACAGAAATCGAACGTTTTTCTGAATTTATCAGAGAAGCAACGGTAAAAGAAACCCAACAACGTGTCATGGTTATGGGTGAGTATGGAACCGGAAAGACTCATCACCTCCTTCATTTGATGCACGATATTGACTCAGGAACGTACGGAGAACAGTATGTTGGTGTCTATCTCGGGAGTCTGGGGATCAGTTTCCGGCGTCTGTATGAAATAATCATACAGAAAACCGGTGAGAAGATACCTGAACTGAATGATCTCATCAATAAATTGGAAAATGTCGAACCCGGAGACAGTGTCGAACGCACCTATGCACCAGAAAAACTCAGGGACAATATCATTCAAAATCTTGGCATTCTTATTGCCGGTGCCAGGAACTGTGGCATTAATGGGATATTTCTCTTAATTGATGAGGCTGAGGATATTGTTCAGTCTGACAGTATGAATGATATACAATATTTTGTCCAATGTTTGCTTCACCTCATAAATACGTTGCAGGGAACACCACTTCACATTATCATGGGTTTCTCACTGGAAGCCATGAGCAGGATTACTGTTCTTGAAGGAAATGGAACAGAAGAAAGAAAGCTTGGAGATGCATTTCTTCAGCGGTTCCCCAATAAAATCCAACTTGGATATCTCTCTGACCAGGATGCAAGACTAATGATACTTGATCGTCTGAACAGTGTCAGATTTACAAGAAGCGATACATTCTATCCAATAAAACCTGACGTGATCGATGTTGTCAGTCGACTGGTCAGTGGACATCCACGTGAGATCCTCGCCATAATGGATCAGGCACTTCGTGAGGCTGTGTTGACAGGAGAACGTGAAATTACAGGCACGCAGATCATCCAGATTCTATCAAAGCACGAAAGTTACTATTCCAAATCTTTTATCCTCGACTGGAATGGTCTGAACTCACTGACGGAAGGTATTTGTGCCAAGAATCCTTCGTTAGGAGAAGATTTCAGGCGATTGTCCGGGAAACTCCTTGGGGAAGACGGAGCAGTTAACGAAAATGATTTCATGGATATCGAATTTCCGGAGCTTCTCACGCAACCGGTGAGTGGAGTGCGTATCCTTGAACGGAGGAATACCGAATTTGGTGAGACAGAATACGTGATTCATCCAGATGTTAAAAATGAAGTTTTCAAGGAAAAACGATATGATTCTGAGATTGAACTTGCCATTGAGCGTGAAATTATTGACCTGGTCAACTTTCCAGAAAAATATCAAAATCAGCTCACCCATGGTCTCTGGAAGATCTTCCAGACAGGATGGAAAGTTGAGTATAACAGTCAACTGGAGATTGGTTCATCATTAGCAATTATCGGGAATGTAAAAACCTCCTCATCTACGACTCCTGTCAGTGTTTTGTTTACATCCTACATGGGAAGTACATTTCCTGAAGAACTCTTTATGGGTATTGTTCAAGCTCTTGAGTCAAGACAAGCGGGATTTGCTTATGTTCTTTATGATGGACCGAGACTCTCCGCTGATGCTCACTATACCCATTTCAAGAATAATTTGCGCGAATCTGAGAAAGAACGATACCTCGGAGATATTCTCACTGTAAGTGCAGATAATCTTCAACTTGAAAAAAACCAGATTATGGGACAGGTCAAGTATCTTGGAAACAGGGATATAAAACTCAGTGATGATATCAATCCTGCTAATATCTTTGAGTTGCTTGGTGCAGAAACCAAGCTTACTACCCTAATCGATACAAGGGCACTCATTTATCCAGAGGAACGGGTTCGTTCTGTTGTAAATTATTTTGCAGATAACAATCTACGTTCATTCAACATCAAAGATTTAAAGAGCGAACTTAGCAGTGATCTATATATCGACGGGGATTTTCTCACTCGTTTAGAGAAGCAACATTTCATTCGTAAAAACGGAGGCAAGTGGCAGATTGCACAACTCGATGATGGTCCTCTCTGGAAACCAATAAATCTATATATTCGGAACAATGGTCCGTCTACCACTAAAAGCATCAGAGAGCATCTCGAAGAACAGTATGTATTCCAGTGTCCGAAAGGGGATGAAAATGCCATGGTGGGGTGGTACATTCAGATTCTACTCAATCTTGCAATTATTGAATCAGTACCGGACAATATTGAACCATTATACAAAATCATTGATCATTCCAAGCAACTTGAAATCCTCATCGGTGAAGCAGAATCTGAAATTAAAGAAATCAACGAACTGATCAAAGCAGCAGAACCAATGCAGATCCCTCTGGTCGACTACAAATCTAAGAAGGAGGGATTCCAAGTCAGAATTGGAAAACTTAAAGACACATATAGTTATATCGGGAACGCTGAGGTTCTCAGGTGTATAGCGTTACTCACTGACATCACAGAATTCAGGGGAAATCTAAGTCGTGGAATCAAAAAGAATCAGAAAGAGCAGTCTTCAAGATATGATCACGTCAAAACACAGGTTGACCTCATAACAGAGACAATCACAGATGCGTGTAAGGACGGGTATCTGACTGAAAATGAGCGCAATGACTGGCTGAAAGCACTGGATTCGGAATTGAGCACAGCAGAATCTGCATTAAAAAAGAAAGAATATTCAGCACTTGCTATCTCGCTCAACGCTGCTGAACAAAAAATTAAATCAAATAAAAAACTGGTTGATGAGAGAAAACAGAGTAAACAGCCTTGCATTGATTACTCAACAAAAGTCTCAGAACAGATTGGAACCACGTCTGCCCTATTCACACAATTACATGATCTGGGGTATGAAAATGAATCATTCAATGAGAGATTCATCGAAGCTTCCTTCAAATATAAGAATGATTTTACAACATTCTTCAATGCAGGTCGCTTCACGGATGCAAAATTATGTATCTCCAATATTCACAGTGAACTTACAACAATACTGTCAAAACTGAGACAAAAAAATACTGAATACGCAAATAATCGCGAAAGAATTTCATCGGCACGGTTCACAGCCCTTTCCACTGACGATGAACTGATGCATTACATCAATCAGGCTGATGAAGCATTCGCAAAATGGGATTTTGCTCAGGTTGAAACCCAACTTAGTCTTTTTGAGAAGAAACGCAAGGAAAAGGAAGACCGAATCCTTCCTGAAGATAAATTCAGGGAATCATTTAAAGATCATGCATTGGTGAAGATTGATCAGGTCAAAAATACGTATTCAATTGAAGAGATTTTCAGGTACGTAAAAGCACTTTACCTAAAAGGAGAGATCGAGAACATAGAAATTCATTTCAAGTAAGAGGTGACGTTGTGATTGACATTCCATCACCTCAAATCCTTGAATCACGCTGGAATAAACTCACCGGGGAGAGTGAACCAGAGAATAATTCGAGGTCTGCAATAGAATCTCTCAACGATGCGATTCTCAGGTATGTTGAAGAGCAGAATGAAACTGATATCAACAGAGGAAATTATGACTGCTTCGTCGGAATTTTATCTGTTATCGATGAAATAAAGGTTTCACAACCGATTCCCCTATCCATAGTCACAACAGAACTTTCCGAATCTAACACCCCACAGAATGAAATTATTGTCTGGGTAATATCCAGGTGTATCGAAGATCTGGTTGAAGAAGGAAGATTGCTTTATATCTACGATAAACAGCGGGTCAGAAGCAGAATTGCTGAGATGGTCCGCTATTTCTCATACCTGAAGCAACGCTTTGAACCGAATTATTCCCGAAGTCCGGGTCTTGCCCACATGGTCAAGCTCAGCGTTAAGATCCGGCGACGCCCTAAACGAACCATTCGTCTTGATTCCGGACTGAGGAAACTCGTTCATTGTAAAAATGAAGTGTCTCTCCTTCCAGACATAAAACCGCTTCTTCAGGAACGACTGGATTCATCATTTAGTTACTTCAGGAGAATGGTCGAGTACAATTTTAACACAAAAGATGTCCTGCTATCACAGTTTCAGCAGACAGGAATGGAAGAACTTTTCAAGGCTTCAATATCCAGTGATTTCCTTTCAAATGAAAAATCCTTCATTATCCAATCAAACACCGGTTCTGGAAAAACAGAAGCATTCCTCTTTCCGATTCTGATCTACTCTCTTTTAACATATGACCAGAAAGGAACAAAGGCCATGCTTCTCTATCCAAGAATTGATCTGTGCAATGATCAACTGGAGAGATTGATACGATATGTCTGGATCATTAACAGCAAAAATGTTCTGAATGACAAAAAAATCCGGATATCACTTCAACACAGTGGTTTTGACAAAGTATCAATATCATGTCCCCATACTGGTTGTCCAGGCACTATTCGCTTTGATGACCAGAATATGGTATGTGACTGTGACGATTCTCACTGTATTGATTTCGTCACAAAAAAAACCCAGGGTATCGCAGATATTATCATCACTACCCCGGACTCATTACACCGTCGTCTGATGGATGCCCAGGGAAAGAATAACATCTGGGATAATAAACGGATTCTTCCCAAATTTGTTGTTTTTGATGAGGCACACCTTTACTCTGATCAGGCCGGAATGCATGTTGCAAATATCATTCGCCGCCTTCGCCACAAGATATCAGTGAAAGGAAAGACTGAACCAATATTTATCGCATCCAGTGCAACGATTGGTGATCCCGAAGGGTTTGCAAAATCTTTGTTTTCGACAGAGATTGCAACAGTAATTCGGCCAAATGAGGATGAACTCGAAGATTTGGGCAGGGAGTATATCATCTTTCTAAAGGCAACCGATCCAAGAAAAGTCCTTGTTTCAGATACAGATGAAGATGAACGCTATACTATTGCAACAAACCTGTCTGCGATGATCCAGACAGCATTCTGTTTTTATCATACAATGCTCAAACACGAGGGGAAAGATCGTATCATCGGTTTTGTTGATTCAATTGACATAATCAAACGACTGGGAGATAAACTATGCGACGCAGAGAGAAACAGGAATCTGTACCAGTTTCGTATTCCGGATGAAAAACTGGGAGAGAACAAAAATCAGGCCTGCCCTCATGTTGCCTGTAAAAATCTTCCACCCAATCCGTATACAAACAGATGTCAGGTTTATGAAGATGGAGAATGCTGGTGGGCAATGCAGGAAAGAGACCTCGACCCCATGGATATTCAGATCCACAAATCAGGGACCTCACAGGGCTGTACTGGTAAATCAGTTCATACTGATGAATGGAATCTAATGATCACCACATCAGCACTCGAAGTGGGATTTGACCATCCAGCTGTGATTGGAACATTCCAGTACATGGCTCCAATGAATATTCCTGGTTTTGTGCAGAGGATTGGTCGTGGAGGGCGTTCTCCATCAGACATGCCTGTCGCGGTGGTGGTGTTAGGTTCTCGTCCATTGGATTCCTTTTACTTCCACCACCAGACACTGCTTACTCACCCAAGTGAGGACAAATTGCTCATCCCTCTTGATCCAGATAACCAGCATATCATGAAGATGCATATCACCTCGTTTCTGTACGATTTCATCAGTACCTTTGGAACCTCACAGGATGTTGATGCCTGTTACAAATACCTTGACACTGAAGAGACGATACGATTTGTAAAGGAACGGGAAAATCAGTACCTTAGAGCTGTCGCTGATACATTCGGCATCTCAGACATGGAAGTCCAAAAACACTGGGCTGTCATTGAACGATACCTGTCCAATTGTTCAATTTTGCTTGAGCCTGACCGGCCGGATTCGTCATTCATTGAAAACACCCGGTATCAGCGTGGTGGGAAATCTGTTGATGAGATCTGTCAGTACCTTCTGCAGGCTGCAACCAGAATAGAGATGGAGGATTCTAATGAAGCGTGATATTCGCCTTGCACGTGCAAAT
>Ga0075124_10000912_pt1 | contig 13710 bp, 10 predicted proteins | sample AntAceMetag02UKS_FD_69809 | JGI IMG/M metagenome (GOLD analysis project Ga0075124, IMG submission 69809) | Saline lake microbial communities from Ace Lake, Antarctica - Antarctic Ace Lake Metagenome 02UKS | ecosystem: Environmental > Aquatic > Non-marine Saline and Alkaline > Saline | place... | reverse complement strand
GGATGATATCCACCTGTTTCAGGACTGCCTGGATGCGGTCAAGCCACCATTGATAGCCAGTTTCCTGATGGGCTTCCCAGTCGTAAAGCGGGTTACCCCAAAGTTGTCCTGTTGCTGAGAAATAATCCGGTGGAACACCGGCGACAACGGTTGGCAGCCCCTCCTCATCCAGGTAAAAGAGTTCTTTATTGACCCAGACATCCGCGCTGTCATAAGCCACAAAGATGGGGATGTCGCCAATGATGCGAATCCCTTTATTATTCGCATAGTCATGTAGTGTTTGCCATTGCTGGTGGAAGAGAAACTGCAGATACTTCTGGAACTCAATCTCTTCCGCATATTTTGATTGAAAAACCTCAAGGGCGGTTTGGTCTCGTTTTTGGAATTCAATCGGCCAATTCTCCCAGGCAACGTACTTTTGTTGTGATTTGATTGCCATGAAGGTTGCAAAGGGCGCCAACCATTTTTGTTCAGCTTTCTTGAAGGCGGCAAATGCTTTTTTGAAAAGGTCATGATCGTGCGATTGGAAATTACAAAATGACCTTTTGAGAAGTTTCAGTTTCCAATCGATCACCACGCCATAGTTAACATGTTCAAGAGCGAAATTTGGTCTATCTGAAAGATCAGCTCTGGTAAGGAGCCCCTGGTCCATAAGGACGGTAGCGCTGATCAGGTAGGGATTGCCAGCGAACGCCGAAAAACATTGGTAAGGGGAGTCACCGTATCCGGTTGGTCCCAGGGGGAGAACCTGCCAGAATTGACAACCCGTTCGACTCAGAAAATCAATCCAGCGGTAAGCTTCCGGTCCGAGGTCACCGATACCGTCCGGACCAGGCAAGCTGGTTGGATGGAGGAGGATGCCAGATGCTCGGTTCTGTTCCATAATTCTCTCCTTGAGATCAAGGACGATCAAACATTTTGCGAAAGGAGTTCGCGGTAAACCCCAATATACGTCTGGGCTGATTTCTCCCAGGAAAAATCGACCTGCATGCCGTTACGCTGGATTCTCTCCCAGGTCGACGGTTTATGAAAAAGTCGGATTGCACGTTTGAGGGTATTCGCAAAGGTGGATGGGTAGGGATCCCGGAACAGGAAACCAGTCCCGCCATCTACATTGCGTGAGATGTGCTTGATTGTATCCACCAATCCGCCCGTCTCCCTGGCGATGGGGACGCAGCCATAACGCATGGCAATCATCTGAGAGAGCCCGCAGGGTTCGTAGTGCGAAGGCATCATGAAAATGTCTGCACCGGCGTAAAGTTGGTGAGCTAGCTTGTTATCAAACTGGATCACGCTCCGGACCCTATCTGGATAATCAGCTTCCAATTGTCGAGCCAAATCCTCAACGATTGGATTGCCTGTGCCAAGGATGATCGTCTGCCAGGGGATATCCTGGCAGTATGCCAATCCTCGCAGCACAATATCTATACCCTTTTGAGGGTCCATACGGCTGATGAGGGTGAGCAGGGGAATGTCATCCTTTTGAGGCAGGCTGAATCGCTTTTGTAAAGCTGCTTTGTTCTTCCAACGATGGGAGAGAGTCTCAATGGTGAAGGGTTGTGTAATATTTATGTCTGTTTCCGGGTTCCATTCGGTAGTATCCAAGCCGTTCAGTATCCCTACGATTGCAGATTTCCGAGTTTGTAGGAATTCATCCAATCCGCAGCCAAATTCTGGGGTAAGGATCTCTTCAGCATAATGGGGCGAGACCGCGATGATCTTATCCGCATAGAGCAAACCCAGCGGGAGAGGGGCATGTCGCGCCCATTCAGGCAGCGATGGCGTGTTAACAGGCGGCAGATTGTAATCAAACAGTGCCTGCTGCACTCCAAGTCCCATATAGGGCAGATTATGGAGCGTATGAAGAGTCTTTGTATGCTTAAGGTAGGGAGATTGATGATTCTTTGTTTTCAATGCATAGATTGCTGTGGCAGTATGCCAATCATTCGCATGAAGGATGTCCACACGCCAATCCAAAAAATCAGCTAATTTAAGTGCAGCGAGGGAGAAAAAGACGAATTTGTAACCATCGTAGATTGGATCAGGTGAGTAAACAGGAGATTTTTCATCAATTGGCTCACCGTCCAGGAAATACACCGGGACCTCATGTGAATCATCATGATAAACCTGACAGGTGACAGGCCCGTTCAGGCTGTCTACTTTGAATTCTCCCAGGTAGGCTGGCTTATATCCTTTTTGTTTGATGGCAAAATGAAATGGCAGGACCAGGCGGATGTCCACGACTTGAGTATGTGGATGTCCTTCCGAAAAACGATGAATTGCTTTTGGTAGCGCGCCGGCAACATCCCCCAGGCCGCCGATCTTGATGAAAGGCTCTGCCTCGGCTGCAAGGAACAGGACATTGATGGTCATTTCAGTTTTTCTCGCAGTCCTATCATTTTGTCAGGTAGGCTTCGACGATCTCTGTGTAATCTTGCGTTTCTGCCTTTTCAGAGGAAGCACCGAGGTAATCAATCAATTCTGCGATCATCCTGGATTTAAGCTCTGCGTCGTCTCGGCTCCATGTGCGGCTCTTGACCTCAAGGAAATGTCCCAGGTCAGGAGTGAGGATTGTATCAATATTGATATAGAAATCAACACCTTTATACTGGACCTTGAAACGGCGGCGATCCTTTTCGATCTCCATTTCCCAATCCGGTTCAAAGTATTCTCGATAGAAGCGCAGAGAGTGTGTGGCAGGGGCATAGTACCTGCTGCGTGAGAGCATTACATCATGCTCAAAAGTTTCCTCACTTGTTTCTCCAACCAATGTCAGACGGCTACGGACATTGCTGGTCTCACCGGTGTTTTTAATGAATTCGTCTTCACGATAGCGCAGCCGTCCTTGCGCCTTATGCTCGAAGTGGAAATAGGTATCATATTCATGATAGCGCCGGGTGTACACGACTTCGATTTCCTCTTTCGCAAGTGCTTCGATTACAGCGTCTGGATCCTTAATGCGGACTTTCGACTGGACCTCGAAGCTTTCCTCTTCCATCGCTCCGCCAACCGCGATCAGTTTGGAAAGGACAGATTGTTCGCGTTCGATCAAAAAGGCGTCTATTTTTTCGGCATACGATTGGGCTGCCTTGATCAATGCTTTCTCATCAAGTGTCAGGAGTTCTCGATCCCGCATCAGCCATTCTCCATTGACCATCATATCGCTGATATCGGTTGACTTTGCAGCATAGATAATTTGTGAATAGACCCCATTGGGATCGCGGTGGAAAGTTGGCGCGTTATGCACGTAGTCCAGACTCAGCACGATCATATCCGCCCGCTTGCCAGGGACGAGGGAGCCTGTCAGATGGTCAATGTGGACGGCTTTTGCGCCGATGCTGGTTGCCATAGCCAATGTCTGCCTTGCAGGGAGGGCGGTCGGATCGCCAGATGCACATTTCGCCACCATGGAAGCCAAGCGAATCTCTTCGATCATATCCAGGTCATTATTAGATGCGGTCCCGTCCGTCCCAATGCCTACATTCACATGCAGATCCAACATCCGTTTAACCTTCGCAAAACCAGAGGCTAATTTCAGGTTGGAGGAAGGGTTATGGGCGATCCCGCCGCCTGCATGTTGGATTGTGCGCATTTCGCCTTCATCAATATGGACACAGTGAGCTGCGATCACCTTTGCATCAAAGATGCCGAGTTTTTTAACATAGGGGATAACAGGCATCCCTGATTCTTTCCGGATATTTTCCACTTCACCGGCAGTTTCTGCCAGGTGGATGTGCAGAGGAACATCATATTTTTGGGCGAGCTCCGAGCATTCACGCAGGATTTCATCTGTGCAGGTGTAGGGCGCATGAGGACCAATGGAGGGTACGATCAAAGGGTGGTCTTTCCAGGTTTTGATGAAATCTTCGGCTGCAGCCAGGGATTCCTCATAAGAAGTGGCATCAGGAGTGGGGAATTTAAGCACGGACTGAGAGCAAACGGCTCTCAAACCAGCTTCAGCCGTCGCTTTGGCAACCTCGGATTCGAAGTAGTACATGTCCACGAACGTTGTCACGCCGCTGCGGATGCACTCCGCGCAGGCTAATTGGGTCCCAAGCCGGACAAATTCCGGTGAGACGAACTCCCTTTCTACGGGCATCATATATCCCATTAACCAGACATCTAACCTGAGGTCATCAGCCAACCCTCGCAGCAGAGTCATCGGGACATGGGTATGCGCATTGATCAGCCCTGGCATGAGGATTTTGCCGCCGCAATCGAAGCTTTGTTCGTTTTGATATTCTTTGAGCACCTCTTCTTCATTTCCAACAGCGAGGATGCTGTCATTCTTAACTGCGACCGCACCAGGATTGAAGATGTGATATTCATCATCCATGGTCAATACAGTTGCGTTATGCAGAATCCAATCAGCTTTTTTCATGATTCTCCTGTTTCCTTATAGGTGAGAGAAGCTTGCAAATTCCGCCTTAAAAAATCGAGCCCCGTGTTCTGAGCCCAAAGTGGGGCATAGTCACGAGGTCCGCCGTAATTGCGTGTCCTGCTTTCAGTTCGCTGAGAATCAGCATAAAGAAAATGAATTGTGACCTTCTCGTCAATCGTCAGCCCAATGGCAAAACATATATCGCAATCTGTTATTTCATGGATTGACTTAGCTTGATTGGAAAAAGAATCAAAATCTTGGGGGATGCTGTCCAGGTTTTTTACGATGATATTTTCTGGCTGTCCCTGTTTCAGCCTATTTGAAAAGCTCTTGTCCATTCCTCCCTCGATAAGACACAATTTCAAATGGTTTTGATTCAGGTGATCGCAGACGATGTTTTCCAGAGTCTCTTCGTCTTCTCCATAGATATTGTCCCCAAGCCGTTTATATAATTCTTCAACGACGGGTTTGCTCAGAGCAAGCGCTTCCGTATCTGAGGGGGCTTTGGCTGTAACACGAATATCCACCTGCCCCGGATGCGCGAGGAGTCCGACAGTTGGATTGGCATATTCCTCAAGGTCGCCAATGATCTCATCAATGACCGATTCACCCATTGAAGCAGCATGCAGGACTTTCGCCTTGATAATCCAGGTTTTTAGGTCAAATTTCCGATTCAAGAAGGGGATGATAGATTGGTGTAGGACCACTTCCATCTCCCGAGGGACACCCGGCAAGGAGACCACACAGGCTGACTCCATATCTACAATATAGCAGGGGGCTGTCCCCACGGGATTATGGATTGGGATTGCTCCTTTGGGGATGTAGGCTTGCCTGCGGTTGTTCTCGGTGGGCTCTCTTCCGTAATCCTTGAAGCATGCTTTGATCTGGTTCCATAATTCATCCAGAAAGATAAGCTCGCGACCTGTTGCCTCGGCGACAGCCTGCCGGGTGGGGTCGTCAATCGTTGGACCAAGCCCGCCTGTGGTGATGATGATATCAGCGCGGGTTAGGGCTTCCTGGATAGCGGCGGATATCCGGCTTGGATTATCCCCTATGGTGGTGATCCGATAAATATCAATGCCGTGATCGCGCAGCGTGCGGGCGATATAGGTCGAGTTGGTGTCCTGAATTTCACCGAGCAGCAGCTCGGTGCCAATAGTAATGATCTCTAATATGGGCATAAAACCTCCATTAGCATTTTAACCGATAATGCAAGGTTAATTCCAGTCTTTTATAAATGTCTTGACGCTGTTTGTCCTTTATCGTAGGATTAACTATTGTGAGAGGTGAAATGCGATGACATACCAGAAGAAACTTGGAGACAGGGGCGAAAATATCGCAGCCGAATATCTTCGCGAAAAACAATATCACCTCATTGAACGGAATTTTACCTCACGTTATGGCGAGATTGATTTGATCGCGCTCGAATCCGATTGCATTGTGTTTGTGGAAGTAAAGACCCGGACTACACAAACTTTCGGTCTCCCTGAAGACAGCGTCACACCTGCAAAGCTTGAGCGGATTCAAGATGCCGGTTTGATGTGGTTGCAGGCGCATCCCGAATCACCTGAGGATTGGCGGATTGATGTGGTCGCTATCCTTATGAACGGAAAGCGCCAGGTTCAAGATATCCAGCATTTTGAGAATGTGTAATGATGCGAACGAAGAAAAAACCACTGGTCGTGATTGTTGGTCCTACTGCGGTAGGCAAGACTTTAATTTCGATTGAGCTGGCTCAGTGTATGAAGGGTGAAATCGTCTCGGCTGATTCAAGACTCCTGTTCCGGGGAATGGATATTGGCACAGCCAAGCCAACCAAAGAGGAAATGAGAGGCGTGCCGCATTATTTGATTGATGTGGCGGATCCAAATGAAGATTGGAGTCTGGCAGTTTATCAACGAGAAGCTTATTCGATCATTGATGAAATCCATGAGCGAGGAAATCAACCATTCTTAGTGGGCGGGACAGGGCAGTATATCCGTTCAATCCTTGAAGGCTGGCGAATCCCGCCGCAGAGCCCCGATTTTCAGCTCAGGGATGTGTTGAACCATTGGGCGGACGAGATTGGCGCAGAAGCCCTCCACGAGCGGCTGAGGTGCCTTGACCCTGACGCGGCCAACAAAATTGATTACAGAAACAAACGGCGGACTGTCAGGGCGCTTGAAGTGATCTTCAAGACCGGTCATCGCTTTTCTGAACTGCGGCGTAAGCAGACATGCATTTATGATCCAATTGTCTTTGGAATTAACCGTCCTCGTGAGGTTTTATATGAACGGATTGACCAGCGGATCGAACAGATGTTGGATGCAGGTTGGGTGGGGGAAGTACAAAGACTTATGGCGCAGGGTTATTCACCCGAATTACCAACCATGTCTGCGATCGGTTACAGGGAGATCATCCAATATTTAAAGAACGAAATAACCTATAAAGAAGCAGTGATATTAATTAAACGAAATACACGTGTCTTTGTCCGTAGGCAGGCGAACTGGTTCAAGCCAGATGATCCACGCATCACCTGGTTTGAGGTTTCTGATGAATTGAAAGATTTATTGGAAAGTACTCTCCGGAGACGATTGAATGAGAAAAACGAATAAACCCTGGTTCTTGCAATATGATCAAGGCGTTCCCGCAGAGATTGTCATCCCTGATCTTACTCTGGTTGATCTGTTAAAGGATGCAGTCACCACACATGGCAGTTCAACCTGCACAATAACCAATCAGGAAAAGTTGACCTATTTTCAAATTGATGATAACTCCGACCGTGTTGCCCGTTTCTTACTGGAAAATGGTCTTAATAAGGGTGATCGTGTCGGTGTGCTTCTGCTGAATTCTCCTGCTTTTGTGATCAGTTACTTCGGGATTTTAAAGGCAGGCGGGGTCGTGATGGCGCTTAACCCGGCTTATCGGCCAAACGAGATCAGGAAGCTCGCTATCGAATCCGGGATCCGAATCCTGATCCTTCAGGAATCCGCCTATCAAGAAATTAAGCCAGTTCAGCCTGAGACCTTTATCGAGATGATGGTTGTGGTCGGAAGGAAATCTGTCCTTCCGGATTCTGATGATTTATCCTGGGGGGACTTGCTTCAAAGGTATTCAGACGGCGACCCAATTGAGACTTTAGTTAAACCAGAAGACCCGGCGGTTTTCCAGTATTCCGGAGGGACAACAGGAACGCCCAAGTGTGCGATTGGGTTGCACCGCAACCTGGTGGCGAACGTTTATCAATTCAGTCATTGGTTGGTGAATATTGAACCTGGGCAGGAGAAGGTCCTGGTAGTAATCCCGCTTTACCACGTTTACGGGATGGTATTGGGGATGAATCTGGCAGTCAAGATCAAATCCAGTATGATCCTGATCTCAAACCCCAGAGATATGGAAGGACTCCTACACGCGGTAGAAGAATTCAAGGCAACTGTTTTCCCGGGCGTCCCGAACATCTATGCGGCGATTAACCATTACCCGAAAGTCCTTGCAGGCGAGTATGATCTCTCATCCATTAAAGCCTGCATATCGGGTTCAGCAACACTTCCTGTGAGGGTTAAACGGGAATTTGAAGCATTGACAAACGGGCATCTGGTGGAAGGATATGGACTCTCTGAGGCTCCTACAGCCACACACTGTAATCCCATACTGGGGGAAAATCGTGAAGGATCCATTGGATTGCCCCTGCCGAATGTTGACTGCAAGATCGTGGATTTGGAGACCGGCACGATCGAAATGGATGTTGGAGAACCCGGTGAATTGATTATTCAGGGTCCTCAGGTTATGTCAGGCTATCATCAGCGGCCTGAAGAAACTGAAGTCGCCCTGCGGGATGGTTGGCTGTATACCGGTGATGTGGCAAAGATGGACCAGGATGGGTATTTTTATTTGGTGGACCGCAAGAAAGATGTGATCAAAGTCGGGGGTTTCCAGGTTTGGCCGAATGAGATTGAAGCGGTGATCAGGCAACATCCTAAGGTGTGTGAAGCAGCAGTTGCCGGTGTTTCTGATCCTGAAGGGAAGGAAGCAGCGAAAGCCTGGATTGTGCTCCAGAAGGGCGCAATCTGCACTTCTGAGGAAATTAAGGAATTTTGCAAGAAATACCTGACCGGGTACAAGATCCCCAGGTATATTGAATTTAGAGATAACTTGCCCAAGACGACGGTAGGAAAGGTCCTCCGGCGGGTCCTGGTCTCAGAACACAGCCATAAGATGAATGAGGGGTAAATGAACAAGGCTGCGAGGTCATCGCAGCCTTGGATTCATAAACAGTTCATTAGCAGTTCAGATCAAGTTACGATTTTTCTTGGAATACCGCCGGTCTTTTCAACGGGTGTGGGGAAGATCTCATAGAAAGCATTCGCATCCAGGGTTTCAACTTCCAGGAGTCTTTCAGCGATCTTATCCAATTCATCACGGTAGTTCAAGAGGATGTCTTTCGCTTTTTGATAGGCATCCTGGACGATCTTTTGGATGGCGGAATCGATTTTCTGCGCGATATGCTCAGAATAATCGCGCTGTTCAGAAATCTCACGACCCAGGAAGACGAGTTCTTCTTTCTTCCCATAGACCATTGGACCCAACTCATCACTCATTCCAAGTCGCATGACCATGGTACGGGCGAGTTTGGTAACTCGTTCAAGATCGTTTGATGCACCGGAGGTGATATCGCTGAAAACGATCTCTTCCGCAGCGCGTCCGCCAAGAAGGCCGACCATGTCACTTAATATCTGGTTCCGTGATTTGAACATGCGGTCTTCTTCGGGGAATGCGATCGTATAGCCGCCGGCTTGGCCGCGGGAAATGATAGAGACTTTTTGAACGGTATCCGCTTCTGGCAGAGCGTTGATCACCACAGCGTGACCCGCCTCATGGTAGGCGATAATCTTCTTTTCGTTTTCGTTGATCAAACGGCTCTTCCGTTCGGGACCGGCGATCACCCGCTCAATGGCTTCCATGAACTCATCCTCTTCAATGACGTGTTTATCACGGCGAGCTGCCAAGATCGCCGCTTCGTTGACAAGGTTTTCAATGTCAGCGCCGACAAATCCTGGGGTGGTCCGAGCGATGTTGTTCAGATTCACATCTGTGGAAACAGGTTTGCCTTTGACATGGACTTTCAGGATATCCTCACGACCTTTGATGTCAGGGCGATCCAGGACCACACGACGGTCAAAACGTCCAGGCCGCATTAAAGCGGGATCAAGGATATCCGGTCGGTTTGTCGCCGCGATGATGATCACATTTGTATTCGTCTCAAAGCCGTCCATCTCCACCAGGAGCTGGTTAAGGGTCTGTTCACGCTCATCATGGCTACCACCCAATCCAGCGCCACGGTGCCGTCCAACGGCATCAATCTCATCCACGAAGACGATGGCGGGTGAATGACGTTTTGCCTGTTCAAATAAGTCTCGTACGCGGCTGGCGCCGACGCCTACAAACATTTCTACAAACTCTGAACCGGAAATGGAGAAGAAGGGTACACCAGCTTCACCTGAGACAGCTTTCGCCATCAATGTCTTGCCGGTTCCGGGGGCACCGACCAGGAGGACGCCCTTGGGGATTCGAGCACCAAGCGAGATGAATTTCTGTGGTTCACGCAGGAACTCTACAATTTCCTGGAGTCCTTCTTTAGCTTCATCCACGCCTGCGACATCATCAAAACTGACTGTTGGATGGTCACCTGAGAACATCCGGGCTTTAGATTTGCCAAAAGAGATTGCCGCATTATTGCTTCCCTGTGCCTGTCTGAAGATGAACCAGAACATTCCTATCAGGATCAGGAAGGGGAGGATGTAGCTGGCGATTGAAATGATCCCAACCAGGGGGCTGGGAAGAAGGATATCAATTGTGATGTTTTCTGCTGACAGGTTTTCAGGAGATACGCCAAGTTCAACCAGCTGTTCAATGAGTGGCGTGTTCGGGTCTTTGGTTGACGTTTTTATTTCATCATTCTTATAAGTGATTGCAAGGTAGCTGTCGTCTTCAACAATCGATTCAACCAAGCCGGCTTTGATATCAGTGCCTAATTCATTGAATGGAATTTCGTCAGATTGACCAGATTGTTGATTTACTGTAAAGAATACCATCACGATTATTGCCACGAAGAGCAATAAGTAGATGATGAATGATTGATTACGTGATTTCACATAGTCCTCCAATAAATAGATCATCAATTCGATGATAACAATGACGTTGCTATTATACCAACCTTGATGTTGGTTTGCCAGTAATTATTTAAGAAAATTAATAAATCTTATAAGAATCTAATAAATTAAAGCATTGATGGAGGTGTATCCGGTCATGTTTTGCTACAAAGCCGATTAGTTCTGAAATCTCTGCATGACTGAGAATACTGTGTTGGATGGAATTGCTTAACATGTCTTTCTCAATGAGTCTATCAATCTTTGAAAGGGAGTCCAACCTGGCATCCATGAATTTACAAAGTGCAGGGGATAATTCTTTTGTTTGATAGTATCTTTCCTTTGCCCATTGACTTGTGTCTGGCGGAATAACAGGTTCAGCTGGATCTGACAGGATTTGCTCCCATTGTGGGTTGAAAACCTCATTTTCCATATCCGCCAGGTGCCAGAGGACTTCCAGTACACTCCACTCAGATTCCGCGGGTTTTCTGCGTAAGATAGATTCAGGGATTTCCCTGAGCCAGGAATCAAACACTGCCGGGGTTGACTGCAGGATAGCTAGATGCACCTCCAGGACTTCTGAGATAGAGGATTTTTCTGACTGGCTTGCTTGATTCAGCCAGGGTCTGACATCAGATAATAATCCATGTGATCGGTTGTTTTTACCTGACTCATTACTCACCCAAAACGTGGGTAATCCCATCGTTTCCATGGGTAAAAGGTCATAATGTATTGAGTCGCCGATCATGACAGCACCACCTTTAGGCCAACCCAGGCGTCCCAATGATTCTGCATAATACGTTAGATTTGGCTTTGTGAAGTGGAAGTTGTCCATAGTGGAAATAAAAATGAAATCCTCAGGAACGAGTCCTGCCCATTCCATCCGCTGACTTGTGACAATTTCAGGGAAGAGAGGGTCGGTGGCGACAGCGATGTTCATGTCTTGCGTCAGGCACCATTTGACAAGCTCGTTCGCTTTTGGGTTCTTATCTGTTAAGTCCTGCAATTTGGGAAATTCATTATGGTAAAACCTGAGAAGCTCTTCCTGACATGCTTCTTGATGTGTATTTAAAGAAAGAAAGAAATTCTCAGCGAAAACTTCTGATAATAGTTTTGCTGGGTCCCGATTCGCTTGCATTTGCTGAACTGCAAAACCGATTTGTTTGGCTGCCTTTTCATGAGTTATAAACTGTGATAATGATTCTCCTAATGCCTTAAAATATGCAGGGAAGAATTGATAAGTATTGGTATGCAGGAGAGTGTCATCAAGATCGAATAGGACAGTTAGGGGCATCAGGCTTCCTTGAATAGATCCATGATGGGGTGACATTCGCCGCAGCCGACATAAGGATCACGGACTTCTTGATGTGTCTTTGTGCAGTATGCGGTTACTTTCACATGTTTGTTGATTCCCAGAAATCCTGGTTTAATTTCACCTGAGAGGATCATGTTCGGGCAGGAATTCGCCAGGACAATATCCGGAACAGGACAGGTTTTGCAGTATTTAAGTTCCCAGGATGGGTTCGAATTAACGATCAAGCGGCATTCTTCATAATGCCGTCCGCGGTGATAATCACCATAAAAAAATGGGCAATCTTTTCCAGTTGTCGGTATCTTCATATTAACCTCCCCATTAAAATTGTATCCCCGGGAGGGGATACAATCAGCGGCTTACTTAACCAAGCCTTAATTTCTAGACTCGGGTAACATAATTCCCATTACGTGTGTCCACTCGGATTTTATCACCTTCTTCTACAAACGAAGGTACCTGGACCTCTAATCCTGTTTCGGTGATGACTTTCTTTGTGACACCGGTGGCTGTATCGCCCCGAATGGAGGGATCAGCTTTTGTGATGAGAAGGTCAACTGAGGTGGGTAATTCAACATCCAACGCCTCAGTCTCATAGAACATGAGTTTCACTTCCATGTTCGCTTTCAGGAATTCCGACGAATCACCGATGATCTCTTTATTAACAGGATATTGTTCAAATGTTTGGTTATCCATGAAATAGAAGAATCGATCATCCGCATAAAGGAACTGGGCGTTGTTGAATTCCAATCGGACATCCTGAACCCGGTTGCCCGAGTTGAAGGTCATATCTAGATTTGTGCCTTTACGGAGGTCACGGGCTTTAATCCGGATTGTAGCTTGACCGCGGCCGGGCTTGTTGTGAGCATAATCCAGGACTTTGTAGAGTTCACCTTCCAGCTCAAATGTGACGCCTTTGCGTAATTCATTTACATCGATCATTTTCTTCATATCCTCTTGTCTACATAAAAATACCATGAGGATTATAGCTCAGGAAGGTGTCGATTACAAGTAACCGCTGGAGTGCAGTTAAGAATGGATACTGGTTGGGAATGTATCCAGTTATTCCGGTGTGATGGGATCTTTGAGTCAAGTAGCATCTAATCCACAAAGGTGAGAGGAAAACTCCCAAACACGCTTTGCTGCATCTTCCCGTAGAGTGTACCGACTGGGTTGAATGGGCAGGCATACTTGCCAGTAGGGTGTTGGTTTCGGGCAATTCCCTTCGGTAGACTAGAAAAACATCTGGTTGCTGTCAGATATAAATCTAAATGTGAACTTACTAAAAAAAGCCTATCATCTGCGGTATTATAGAAAGTGCTATAAGCCGCAACTATTTTTGTCTGAGTAGGTTTAATAAAATGTGATCATTCATCGTTTCTTCAAAGGAAAGGACATCATGATAAATATTCATAAAGTGGATTTGAATTCCAAGAAAGAGATTGAACGCTTTGTTCGATTCCCGTTCAAGCTCTACGCGGGGCACCCGCAATGGGTCCCCCCGTTCATTGTAGATGTAAAGACCATGATGAATCCCGGAAAGCATCCTTACTATGAACATTCAGACGCTGAATTCTTCATTGCAGAAAAAGAGGGGGATGTATTGGGTAGGATTGCAGCACTGGAGAACAAGCCGTTCAATCGTTATCACAACGCAAAGGATGCTGAGTTTTATCTCTTTGAGTGTGAGAACGATCAAGAAGTGGCTAACGCCCTTTTCGACACTGTGTTCGATTGGGCGAGAGCCCGAGGGTTGAAGAAGCTGGTCGGGCCGAAGGGATTTGGACCTTTGGATGGGTATGGGATCCAGATTGAGGGATTTGAGCATCGGCAGATGATGAACATGATGAATTACAACTATCCCTACTATAGAGACCTTGTGGAAAACCTTGGCT
>Ga0075124_10000911_pt1 | contig 13723 bp, 8 predicted proteins | sample AntAceMetag02UKS_FD_69809 | JGI IMG/M metagenome (GOLD analysis project Ga0075124, IMG submission 69809) | Saline lake microbial communities from Ace Lake, Antarctica - Antarctic Ace Lake Metagenome 02UKS | ecosystem: Environmental > Aquatic > Non-marine Saline and Alkaline > Saline | place... | reverse complement strand
TTAAAGATGTTGCGTGTATCAACGATGCATTTTGTTCGGCATAATTCAGCGCATGTTTTAAGATCAAGTGTTTTAAATTCATCCCATTCTGTGACAATGACAATTAAGTCGGCGTTTTTTATAGCATCTTCTTTGGATGTGCAGTAGGTGACATTCGGGAACAGTTGCTTCATATTATCAGTACCTTGTGGGTCATATGCCTTGATATTTTTATTTTTCTTTTGAAGGTTTTCAATAAGATCGATGGCAAATGAGTAGCGAATATCGTCTGTATTAGCTTTAAATGTTAATCCCAGGATGGCGACATTTTCCTTGTTTTCGAGTGCTGTGTTGATTCTATCGAGGATCACCTGTTTATGTTGTTCGTTAGACTTAAAGATGGTTCGAACAATATGAGCGTCAAGATTGTTTTTTTTCATAGTTGCTTCAAGAGCTTTTGTGTCTTTAGGAAAACATGATCCACCGAAGCCGGGCCCTGGATTTAAAAATTTATTGCCGATACGTTTATCCATTCCCATTCCTGTTGCAACATCCTGTACATTTGCGTGAACTTTGTTACACAGTTGTGCTATTTCATTTATGAAGGCAATTTTGGTGGCAAGTATGCCGTTTGATGCGTATTTGGTAAGTTCCGAGCTTTCAAGATTAGTTATAAGATATTTCATTCCATTATTGATCAAGGGAAGATAAAGATTTTTTATTCTTTCGCCTGCACTTTTATTTTCACATCCTATAATAATTCGATCTCCATGCAAGAAATCTTCGACAGCCGTTCCTTCTTTGAGAAATTCGGGGTTAGATACAATGTCAAAAAGAAGTGGGTTAACGCCTTTTTTGATTAACGTTTGTTTGGCATGAGCGCATGTGCCGACAGGAACGGTGCTTTTCATGCAGATTATTTTTTTTGTGGTAATATTTTTTGCGATGTTGTTGAGAGTTGCTTCAATAGCACGTAAATCTGCGTGTCCTTCATCAGACATGGGCGTGCCGACGGCAATATAAATGATATCGTTAGCTTGTATTTCGTGATCTATGCTTGTATTGAATCGAAGACTTTGTTTAGAATTATCCCGTTTTTTCACGGCTGGTATAAGGAGCTCCTTAAGTCCCGGTTCATAAATTGGAATAATGTTGTTTTTGAGATTCGCGATTTTTTTTGCATCGATATCAACACAGGTAATGTCGTGTCCAATGTGGGCAAGTCCTATACCCGTTACAAGGCCAACATATCCTGTTCCAATTACACATATTTTTTCTTTTTTAAAGACTGGTTGTTGTTGTGCTAAAAATTTTGAACTAAGAAGAAGGGTTGCACAAAAAATATAATAACGCATAGAGTAACTCCTTTTAATTTGAGATTAAGATGTCTTGCTTTATGACAAAAACTAGATTTTTTCAACGAAATTATCTTAATATTATTTTTAACAAAAGGACGTATTTATGGTATAATTACCTAAAGTACCCTTGATATATGAGGGAGGTCATATGGTCAATAAAAAAGTTTTCTTTATCATTTCTATCATCTCAATAGCACTTCTTGGCTTGTTATATAAATATCCATGTATGGTTGGTTTAAGGAGAAGGCAGACGGTTTGTATAGGGCCACATTGCGGTGAATCGGGAGGTGATATTGAGATATTAGAGGATGAGTTAGGGTTATGTGAACGTTGGCGGGCTCATTCGAAGGAGGAACTGGTAAGCTTTTATTCCCAATCGACAGATTCTTCCAATGAACATATTGCACGCCAAGGCGTTTTAGTGACTCGTCCACATGCACGTGCAACGATTCTTGTTATGCATGGATATACATCTGATAAAGCCGATATGGGTATTTTTAGATTGCTTTTCTCGCCATATAACATTTTATTGTTTGATTTTCGTGCTCATGGTGAAGATATCGAAGGACAAATAAGTACATTAGGTCGCGATGAAGTACATGATGTTTTAGCTGCGGTTGATTATATTAAATCTCATTCTGATATCAAACATTTGCCTCTTGTTGGCTATGGGTTTTCAATGGGGGCAGCTACTGCAATTGAAGCCAACAGCCGCGATGCAACTCTTTTTGATGCATTTATTCTAGATTGCCCTTTTGACTCAACAGATGCACTTATAAAGCGTGGTTTAGATAAATTTTTTGGTAAAATAAATATTCCGTGGCTTGGGTTGGAGTATGAGGTTCCAGGCAGGACATTTTTAGAAAAATATGCAACTCACCCATATGTGCAGCCCCTATTGTTATTCTTATTGCGCTTTTTTGCCGGTATGGATTCAACAAAAGTTTTAACAATGCCAAAGCGTGTAAACCCTATTGAGTCAGCAAAGAACATAAGAATTCCAGCACAAATTATTGCCTGTTATGCTGACGAGCGTATCCCGATTGATGCTGTAGCTCAGCTTTATCAAAATATTCCAACGTATAAACGTTTATGGATAACGAAAGGTGCCCGCCATTTTGGTTCATTATTTAATAATCCAGAACTTTACCAACAAATGATTACTAATTTTATTGAAAAAGTTCTTAACAATATGATTCAGCGCGATCGCCCAGAGCGTATTATTAATGACGTGAGCGCCAAAGAGCTTTCGTATATGCATAATAAGCTTTATGAACATCATATACCCCAAGGTATCTACGATTTTCTTTATTCCAGCAAATAATATTGCAAATAGGATAATGCGGGTGTTATAGTAAAATAAATGGGATTATCCTGAATGGGATTATCCTGAATGGGGGTAGGGAAATGAAGAGGTTATGGTTAATCGTATTTTTGTTTGGGATTATAGGATCTGTTTCTGCTGATTATAAAAAAATTCGTTCAACATCAAAATTTTATCGGGATATTGAGCCAACCAATAAGAACCTTTATGCGCTTACGGTTGCGCTTTTTTATGACAACGATGAGGGTGCATTAGATCGTGAAAAGGACTATACAAAAGAAGAGCGAAAAGAAGCCCGTACGTATCGTGGTAAAATCAGAAAGCGTATTAAAAAACAGCTCAAAGATTTTCGTGGGGCAAGTCAGGGTTTTAAAGAGGTAGACTTTTTAGCGGTTGATGTCTCATCAAAAGATAACGATGAACTTGCTCAATCTTACGGTTTATCAACATATCCGGAAATTGGACTTTTTAAGAAAGGTGTGTTGTTTAAGGTAAACAATAACGTTCCTCGTTTGCAGGGCGATTTTTCAAAGAATAAAACAATAACACAACCTAAGATTGTAAAATTCATACGTACTCATTTTGGTAGTGATGTTCAAACAATAATTGATACTAAAGCAAAAGTTGATTATGAATTAGCGAAAGCGCGTGCCGCTGCACCTAAATATTATGGTGGCTGGGGCATGGGCTGGGGTGGTTACGGCGGCTGGGGAGGATATGGCGGCTGGGGTGGCTACGGTGGTTGGGGCTACGGCGGCTGGCGCGGACGCGGTTGTTGTTAGTTATTATTTAGATAGTTACGCCTTTTTTGGAGAGGGTACAAAAAGTGTAGATCTGAGCAGTCTGCACTTTTTTGTTTTTACTCGAAACGCGTGGTAACATTTCTTATAGAGTTACAGAAGAATAGGATGTTACTATGGCACTTAAAATTTCCGTTACACAAAAACACAGTATTAATGCACAACAGGTATATACATTGTTTGTTGAAGAAGGTTTTGATAGTAAAAAAGTTTTATCTTCATTTATTAAAGAATTCCCTTTTATTTCTTCTTATGTTAAAGAGCATAATTTTACTGGAAAAAGACAAACATTATTATCTATACCATTGCCGTATGGTAAAAAAATAGTTTATTTCATTTTAGTAGGACTTGGTAAAAAGGAAAAAAAAGTTTGCGATATTGAATCATATCGTCGAGCCCTTGGCCTAGTTGTTCGTTTCATGCAACGAATTAAGATAACAACAGTTTCGTTATTGTTGCCACAAGCTAATTTGTTTGGTGTTAAAGATGAATATTTGGCTCAGCAAACAACGATTATTGTTTCGATGGCAGATTATCTTTTCGATACCTTTAAGGAGCAAGAAGGCGCCAAAAAGACAACTGAGCTTACGTTTGTTTTACAGAAGCACAACAAGGCCGCTGTGGAGAAGGGCATAAAAGAGGGGTTGGTTATTGGCGAGGCTGTAAATGATGCGCGCCAGTGGGTGAATTTACCAGCAAATATATTACGTCCTGATAAATTTGCGTCACAAGCAAAACAACTTGCAAAAAAATATGGTTTAAATTGCACCATTTTTAATGAGAAAAAAATTAATGAATTAGGGATGGGAGGCTTGGCTGCCGTTTCGCAAGGCTCTGAGCAAGAGTGTCGTTTTGTCATTTTAGAGTATAAAACAGCTAAGAAAAATGCTCCAACGCTTGGTTTTGTTGGCAAGGGTATTACATATGATTCTGGCGGTTTGAGTTTGAAGCCAGCAAAGTATATGGAAACGATGAAAGAGGATATGGCTGGTGCGGCTGCAGTTATTGCGGCTATGAAGGCCGTTGCTCAGTTGAAACCTTCGGTTAACATTGTTGCTATTACGCCATTGGCAGAAAATTTGCCAAGTGGTGTTGCAATCAAGCCGGGCGATATTATTCGTATGTATAATGGCAAAACGGTTGAAGTTAAAAATACGGATGCTGAAGGTCGGTTAATTCTAGGTGACGCATTAGCTTATATGGCCGAAAAATATAAGCCGCATATGATGATTGATCTAGCTACATTAACTGGTGCGTGTATGCATGCTCTTGGTCCATTCGTAACAGGATTATTTAGTGTTAATGAAAATGTTGTAAGCAAGGTAGAAGAAGCCGCGCAGATTTCTGGTGACGCCGTATGGCGATTGCCATTAACTGTTGATTATGAAAAATCTATGGATTCGCCGGTTGCAGATTTATGTAATATTGCAAATCCTAAATATATGGCTGGGGGAACGACTGCGGCAGTTTTTTTGAAAAACTTTGTTAACGATATACCATGGGTACATCTTGATATTGCCGGCACATCATTTAATGTCCCAGATATTCCATATTATAGTTCCGAAACGGCAACAGGTGTTGGTGTGCGCTTGCTGGTTGAGCTTGCTTACTTATGGCATTAAACGAAGCGCGGTGATTCTGTTTCAATGTTTTTTAATATAGCTCCAATTTCTTCCTGTGTTTTGTTTTGCCAGATGGAAGTAAATTGGTTTTGAGCAAGTATAGGTGTGAACAGGATAATCCTGAACAGGATACATATAATTAACATTTTCATAGTTCCCCCTATGATTAATTACTACTACTAGCTTAGTCATTTTGGATGTGTTACAACAAGATTTGGGGCTTTTTTTATGGACTTTAAAAATAAATGCATAGGTATTTGGGGTACGGGTGTTGGTGGTAAAGCTATTGTTAATTTTTTATTGCAGCAACAATTCCGTTTACCTCTTTTCAGGATAATTCTGTTTGATTCAAACGGTGTCGATAATAAAATTTTTACTACTTCAGATGTTCAGGTGAGACCTGTTCAGGTGAGACCTGTTCAGGTGAGACCTGTTCAGGATCGTCCTGAGCATGATAATTCTGCTCAGGCGGGGGCTGTTCAGGCAGGGGCTGCTCAGGCAGGGGCTGTTCAGGTTGTAGAATCATTAGAAAGTTTTTTGAAGTTATCTGATTTTATTATTCCCAGTGCTGGTATTAATCTGTGTTCTTACCAAAATTATGCTCATAAATTTATTGCTGAACTTGATTTGTTTCAACAGTTTTTTAAAAAACCAATTATTGCGGTGACCGGTACCTTAGGTAAAACAACAGTGACGACTGTTTTATCGCAAATCCTTGAGCGTGCAGGGTATCGCGTGTTGGTTGGTGGCAATATTGGTATTGGATTATTTTCGCTGATTGAACAGCAAGCTTCATGTGATTATGCTTTGATAGAGGTGTCGAGTTTTCAGCTTGAACAGTGTAAAACATTTGCGCCATCGTTAGCAGTATGGACTAATTTTTATCCTAATCATCTTGACCGTCACGTGACAGTCGAAGAATATTTTAAAGCTAAAGTAAATATTGTGCGCTATCAAAAACCGTGTGATTCTGTGCTTTTACCAGCAGAGCTACTTAATGATGTTAAGCCTTATTGTCATAGCATGATAACCGAAATTCCCGACGAACTACCGCTAGCGTGGAGGTCAATCATCAGTAGTCAAGAGGTTGGTTTTGAACAGAATTGGCGCGTTATTTTGGCTACTCTCGAGCTTTTAAGTGTAGATATACATTACGCTGCAGAACCAGTTAAACGCGTGCTTGAACATCGCATGGAACATGTAAAGACGATACAAGGTGTTACGTTTATTAACGATTCGAAGTCGACCGTTTCTCAAGCAACTTTAGCGGCTGTTGATCTACTATACCCCAATAGAATTAGTTTGCTTTTAGGTGGTTTGAGCAAGGGAGTCTCTCGAGAATGTTTAGTAAGAAAACTTCATGGAAAGGTAGAGAACATCATTTGTTTTGGTGCAGAATCGGAGGAGATTTTAAGGTTGTCTAATTGCAATAATATTTCTTGTGCGATGGCGCCTTCTTTTGCTGAAGCGGTTAAAAAAGGGTATGCTTGCAGTAGGTCTGGAGATTGTGTTTTGTTGTCTCCCGGTGGTTCTAGTTTTGATATGTTCAAAAGTTATCAAGAACGTGGTAACGTGTTTAAAAGTATTGTTTCACGTTTTGTGTAAAGGGAATGTCTATGAAAAATATGTGGTGCTTAGGTGGTCTTTTTTTGTTACCTATTGTTATTTTTTCTAAAGAGAAATTATTGGATTATTCGTTAACAGGTCTTGCTGGCAAGCAAAATATTGTAACGGTTGCTGTTGTTGGTTCAGGTCCTGCAGGTTGTGCTGCATCTACCTATGCTGCGCGTGCGGGGTTTGACGTTGTGATGTTTGAGGGTCCGTTGCCTGGGGGACAGTTAACTGAGACTGGCTATGTTGAAAATTGGCCTGGTATTAAACGAGCTAAAGGTGTTGATATTATGACCAATCAACGCGCGCAAGCAATAAGCGCTGGAACGGTTGTTAAATCTGAAACTGTAGCATCAGTTGATTTGTCACAGTGGCCATTTAAGGTGCAAACAGAAGAAGGTACAACGCTCCATGCAATGTCATTGGTCATTGCGACAGGATCGGCACCGCGTAAATTAGGTGTGCCGGGTGAAAAACAGTATTGGGGAAGTGGTGAAAGTGCATGTGCTGTTTGTGACGCCCCGATGTACAAAGATCTTGATGTAATTGTTGTTGGCGGTGGTGATAGTGCAGCTGAAGAAGTTATTCAACTAGCGCCCTATGCTAAAACTGTAACTCTTTTCGTGAGGCGTGATGCAATGCGTGCTTCGCAGGCGATGAAAAATAAGTTAAGCGAAATTTCTAACGTGCGTATCGAGTATGGTAAAGTTATTAAGGAAGTTCTTGGCAATGGTGAATTTGTAACAGGTGTCAGAGTTCTTGATGTAAAAACCAATAAAACCGCTCGCCGTGCTATTGATGGTGTTTTTCTTGCAATTGGTCATGGACCTTGCACGTGGCTTTTCAAGGATCGGTTGTCTTTATATAAGGACGGTACCATTGTTGTTAATGGTCGCTCGCAAAAAACATCGGTTCCAGGGGTTGTTGCGGCAGGTGATGTTGCTGATCCGACATATAGACAGGCAGGTGTTGCAGCTGGTGATGGTAGCAAGGCAGAACGTGATGTTGAACATTTTTTGCAAGACATTGGTTTGACTCCAACAAAAATTCGCTCATGGCGTAAAATGCCACAACGCAATGGATTGCATTTTTATCTTTAAAATTTAACTTTATTTAAATTGAAAACGTTCCCATGGATTTTACCATAGGAACGTTTTTTTTGACTTTTGTATAAGCAACCAATTAGAGTGGAAATGTAGCAATATAAGGGATGTCGTAATGAATAAGCCATCGGCGCGAGTGCGAAGTGATTTTAAGATAATTGTAGGTGCTGTTGCTTGTCTTATTGTTATCGGTTTTATTTTTATTTATTCTGCGAGTTCATTTTATGCATTTGAGTATGCACAGAGTTCTACCTTTTTTTTAAAAAAACAGTTGATTGGGTTAACGCTCGGTCTTTTTTTTGCTTGGATTTTTTCACGATTGCCATTGCGTCTGATATATTATCTTGCGCCTATAACATTTATTGTAGCCCTAGGATTGACTGCGCTGACATTAATTCCGCAATTTGCATATACAATGCATGGCTCAAGTCGCTGGCTGCAATTGGGCGGTTTTATCTTTCAACCAAGTGAACTTTTAAAGTGGGCGCTCATTATCTATATAGCGAATATGCTCGCACGTAAGGAGTCCGTACGCGCGGCACATAAACGTTATCTTCCAGCATTAATTATTTTAGGGTTAGCTGCCATTGTTTTACTAAAACAGCCAGATTTTGGATTAACGGCTACGCTAGGTGCAACAGTTGTTTGTTTATTTTTCATTGCGTATCCAGATTGGCGGTATGTGTTTGGTTTATGTTTTGCGGCTATTCCCGTGCTTAGTTTATTAATTTATATTGAGCCATATCGTGTTAAGCGTATTTTAACATTTTTAAATCCATGGCAGGATCCGCAGGGGGCAGGGTTTCAGGTCATTCAGTCACTTATTGCAATTGGTTCTGGTGGAGCCTTAGGTCTTGGTATTTCACATTCAAAGCAAAAGTTTTTTTATTTGCCTATGCAGCACACTGATTTTATTTATTCAATTATAGGTGAGGAAACAGGGTTTTTGGGGGCAGGCATTGTTATATTGCTTTATATTCTCATTTTGTATAAAGGTCTGCAGTTAAGTTGGCGTGTTCCAATTCCATTTGGTCGTTACATTATTCAAGGATTTGTTTCCTTGGTTACGATTCAGTCGATTATTAATATTGCTGTTGCTGTTGGTCTATTTCCAACGAAAGGTATAGGGCTGCCATTTGTAAGCTATGGTAACTCATCACTTTTGTGTGCAATTGCGATGATGGGAGTTATTGCACGGATTGTCAAAGAGTCGAACGTACATTAATAAATGGGCTGTTGGCAGTTGCCAACGTTCTTAAGCGTTATGCAAATAGGTGCTGAGCTGGTAAAAATGCCCATTTTTTGTATACTTTTAATAAGAATTGATGAAGAAAAGGATTATCCTGAAAAGGGCACAGGGCCATGGCACAAGATAATGATAAAAAAATAAGTTTTAAAGATACTTTAAATTTACCAAAAACTGATTTTCCTATTCGTGCAAGTCATAAAGAGCTTGATTTAGAGATGCTTAAGCGTTGGGCTGATGAAGATCTCTACGCGAAAGCATTCGTTGCGCACAAAGGAAACAAAAAATATATTTTGCATGATGGTCCGCCGTATGCAAATGGTCCAATTCATTTAGGGACTGCATATAATAAAATTTTAAAAGATTTTGTGACTAAATCACAGCGCATGTCTGGCAAACAGGTTCCGGTTACACCCGGGTGGGATTGTCATGGCTTACCAATTGAACGGAATGTTTCTAACGAGAATCCAAATCTTTCGCCTAAAGAGCTTATTTTAAAATGTCGAGAATATGCTCAAGGATGGGTTGATAAGCAACGTGAGCAATTTAAGCAGCTTGGCGTGGTGATGAATTGGGCGCATCCGTACTTGACGATGGATCATTGGTATGAAGCAAAAACATTAAAGGCTTTAGGTATTTTTGTTGGTAAAGACTATATTGAGCGAAAATTTAAAACGGTGCCGTGGTGCGCTTCGTGTCAGACATCTCTAGCTGCAGCTGAAATTGAACATAAAGAGCGTAAAGATCCTTCAATTTATGTTTTATTTCCTCTTGAGGAAGCGGCGGTTGAAAAAATTAATCCATCATTGCAAGGCAAGATGGTAAGTTTGCTTGCTTGGACAACGACACCTTGGACATTGCCACTTAATCGTGCAGTTGTTCTCAAGCCCAATTCTGAGTATGTAATCACTCAGGTTGATAGCAACTATATTATAGTTGCAAAAGCACTAATTGAAAAAGTTGCAAGAGATATTGGTAAAGAATTAACAATTATTTCACTATTTAATTCTGATCAATTGGTAGGTGCACATGTAGAGCAGCCGTTAACTGATAAAATGGTGCCGGTTATTTTTGATAAGGGTGTTTCTCTTGCGGATGGTACAGCCTGTGTGCATAGCGCTCCAGGGTGTGGCCCAGAAGATTATGAACTTGCAATACGAAATAATATTGAAGTGTATTCTCCGCTAACCGCAGATGGTAAATACACCGACGAGATTGAACCCAAAGATTTGGCTGGCATGGCGGTTACAGATGGTCAATGGGCTGTCTTGAAAAAAGTTTCAGAACAAGGTCGATTGTTGCACAAAGGTTCGATTCGACATCCGTATCCACATTGTTGGCGTTGTCGCAATGGTCTAATTTTCCGTGCAACGAAACAGTGGTTTCTAGATTTGCACAAGGAATCATTGCAGGAGAAATCAGTTAAAGCGATTGAACGTGTTGAATTTTTGCCTAAACAAAGCGCAAACCATTTACGCGCGGCGGTTGAAAGTCGATTTGAATGGTGCATCTCTCGGCAACGTGTTTGTGGAGTGCCAATTCCGGCCCTAATTTGTACAAAATGTGACGTCGCATACCTCGAGAAAAAGCTGATTGATGCGATTGCAGAAGGGGTTTCGGAGAAGGGTATTGTTTATTGGCAAGATGTCTCGGCAGATGAGTTAGTCCAGGCGCATAACGTCCGGTGTGCGGGGTGTGGTAGTACAGAATTTAGAAAAGAAACAGATATTTTAGATGTGTGGTTTGATTCTGGTGTGAGTCACTTTGCGGTATTGAAAGATAATCCTGTCTTGGCATATCCAGCTGATATGTACGCTGAGGGTCGCGACCAGGCTCGTGGTTGGTTTCAGAGTTCATTATTAACGAGTATGGCAATTGAAGGTACTCCATGTACGAAGGCTATTTTGACGCATGGATATACGGCTGATGAAACGGGTGCAAAGATGTCAAAATCTGTTGGGAATGTTGTTGCGCCAATTGATATTATCAATCAATTTGGTACCGATGTTTTACGCCTATGGGTGTCAAGTATTGATTATACGGATGATGCAGTTGTATCGGATGTTTTATTGCGTAATGTGCAAGTAGTTTATCGTAAAGTGCGCAATACATCTCGTTTCTTACTTTCTAATTTATATGATTTTGATATTGATCGTGATGCTCTGCCGTTTGAAAAATTATATAGTATTGATCAGTATGCTTTACGAACATTATTTCTTTTTAGTCGTGACATACGTGATGCTTATGAACGCTCAGATTTTACAGAAGTTTTTCATCGTTTGACTGACTATTGTACAAAGGAGTTGAGCTCGTTGTATCTTGATGTTGTAAAAGACCGTTTATATGTCGAAAAATCTTCGGGTGACAAGCGTCGTTCAGCGCAGACAGTGTGCTGGTATATTCTTGATACGTTAACAAAGTTGACGGCTCCTATTTTGTCTTTTACCGCGGAACAAATTTCTGACTATTATCAGAAGAGTGGAAAAGAAGAATCAATTCATTTGCAGAAGTTTACGGATCTTCTTAATGTTTGGCGCGTAACAATAGACCGTTCTAAGCAAGAAGATTTATTTATTTTTGATCATGCGTCAGGCTTGCCCCTTGGTGCGAGAAAAGAATTTGATGTCCAGCAGATTGAGGTGCAGTGGGATGTTCAGTGGGATAAGCTTTTTGATGTGCGTAACGCAGTATTGAAAGCAATCGAGTTACAGCGTGAGAAAGGGATAATTAAGCACTCTCTTGAGTCTCGCGTGCTCATATTTTTTGACGGCGATTTATTAAAAATATTGCAGCCATTATTTAAAAGAATTGAGGCCAAAGGGCAACGGTTGCCGGATTTCTTGCGAGAGCTTTTTATTGTATCGCAAGTAGATATTCTGGATAGCAAGGAAAGTCTTGAGCCGTCACTACTTGATGGAGCTTGCGTTGCAATAGAACGTGCGCATGGTGAAAAATGCCCGCGTTGTTGGCAATTTAACCCGGTCCAGCATGATGCTGGGCATAAGCATGATCTGTGTGACAGGTGTTACTCGGTGATTAAAGAGTAATAAGGCGGTTTTTCTTTGTCATTTTGTTTTTTTCTTATAGCGTTCTTAGCTAAGGTTTGCGTATATCGGTCAACGTTCGGGTAATAACTGCATAAAGATTTTTAATCATGACTGGTTAAATTTCTCGAGGTCCGCTTTGTGCGTATTGTGAAAACCTTTCGCGTACGTTAGGACTGGTGGTTTACCATGATTCCTTGGTGTGCACGTCTTTGCTAAAGTTTCAACGCGTAGCAAGTTTGAAGGGGTATGGCAAGGTAGGATGCCGGTTATTATTCCGAAAGTTAATTGATAATGCGCGAAGCACATTTATCAATTAACTTTCTCCATCCAGGACAATTCTGTTCAGGATTGTCCTGTTCAGGATAATCCTGTTCAGGATAATCCTGTTTTTTAAAGGATAGTTTATATCAGACTTTGGATTTGCTTGGCTAATTTTTTGATTTCTTCTTTTGCCCACTCGGGAATAAGTTTTTCGTTCTCTAACAATTTGATCATTTCTTCTGTTTCACCTGATGTAATGAGTGATTTCGTTTTAGCTTTAGGATCAATTTTGTTCAATTCTAATGACATTTTTATGTTAGCATCTAACTGCCCCAGAGCGGCAGTTAACGATTTTTTAAACTCATCAGTGTCCCGATCCTTATGTTGAGCGTCTTTGAGAGGGGCGAGGAGATTTTTTTCTTTAATGAGAGTATTTAAGTTATTTGTTTGCTCTTTTATTTTGTTGGTTAGAACTTCGCTTGGTCGTAGAAGGGTAATCGTTTTTGTATACTCATCTAAAAAATCTTTAAAGTAACTTATGAGGCTAACTTTGTCTTCCGCAATGTCCGGTGAAGTTTCGGTTGCCATAACCTCAGACGCGACTGTTGCGAGTTTTTTAATAGATTCTTTTTTATCAAGAGATTCAAAAATATTTTTCTTTGCTTTTTCTTGGTTTTCTTTGCCGGTGTTTTTTTCAGGAGTATCCCGTTGAGTGGTGCTAATCCATTTGTTTGTTAAGGCCACTAACTCTGTCGCTAACGGATTAATTTCTTGAAGAGCTCTGCGTGTTTTATCGAAAGCTTCCCGATCCTCAATTTTACTAAGATTTAAATTGGCAAGTCCTTTGGCTGTGCTTGCTATCTGCTCAATATTATCTTTTATTTTTACTTCCAATGCATCTATTGATTTTGTAATTTCATTTTGTTCGGGAGAAGCAGATGTAGTTTTTTTATCTTTATTTTCATCGGCAAGGTCATTTTCTGTTTTTGTCGTTGGACTTTTATCGGCGGTTGTTTTATTTTTTCCATCGCCAGTTGCGGCAGTTTTTGATGGTCTATTAAAAGATGATCCTGTTTCACGGCTAGAGCGACCCGATGACGTATCCCAATCGTCATAGTCGTCATCGTCGTCATAATCGTAGTCACTATACGAAGGCGTGCCGCGTCCAGATGAGCTTCTGTATGATGAAGAGTCGTCATAATCTTTATATGCAGACGACCTTGTTGTTCTAGGTAACGTGCCATCGATTTCTTTATCTGTTGTCCCAGTATTTTTTTCTATTTCCTTTAGGTCTTTGGGAGCATATTTTTCATAGAGTTTTCTGAGGCCGTAGGTAACATTTTGCATTGAGCTACTTAAAAGGGTAATGATT
>Ga0075124_10000907_pt1 | contig 13726 bp, 15 predicted proteins | sample AntAceMetag02UKS_FD_69809 | JGI IMG/M metagenome (GOLD analysis project Ga0075124, IMG submission 69809) | Saline lake microbial communities from Ace Lake, Antarctica - Antarctic Ace Lake Metagenome 02UKS | ecosystem: Environmental > Aquatic > Non-marine Saline and Alkaline > Saline | place... | reverse complement strand
ATACCAGCAATCTCTTGTTCAAATTTTTGAATATCTGAAAGATTAATTTTAGGAATTTCTCCCTCGTGTAAACGAATTCTAGAGGTTCTTTTTTCTCCAAATAAAACATTATCTAATTCCTCGACTGAAATCTTCTTTTTTTCAGTTTCAGTTTTTGGCAATTCATATTGGTTACCATTTATTTTTTCATACGTAACTTCTCTAATAGTGTCTTGTATAAACTTATCAAGTTCGTCTTTGTTCATCGTTTTAAATTTTTGTGATAAAATTAGTTATATAATTAGATTTTTCCCACATATACCTGTTCTGCTCTTTAAAAGTTTTTACCATAAGATTTTTAAAATCTTCTTTAGTTATTTTTTTCTCAATATCTTTTAATATTTTTTCAGCGTCTTTAATAGAAAGAAATTTTTTTGAGAACTCATCTTTAATTATTTGTCTCACTATGTTTTCAATATCGCTCTTTTTCATTTCTGCAATTATTAATTATATTTTTTAGCTATTCTATTTAACACTTCTAATAATCTGTGATCTGGATAACTATCAGTTTTATCCTTTCTAACATTAACATGTGTCCAAATACCTGGAGTTTTATTTGCTATTAGTTCAGGTTTAAAATCAAACCAAGATTCATTAAATTCTTTTTGAACAGGTATATTATAAATTTCTATAAGATGTGATAAAAGTTTTTCTAAATTTTCTAATTGTTCGTCTGAATATGCATAAAAATGTAAAAAGCCTCTATATGATTCATTTAAAGAATAAATATTTGATTTATCTACTTTTGTTTCATATTTTGCTTGCTTTGTTGCAGGATCTACTGGAGGCCATGCGTAAAAATCATTACCTTTTTTCTTAAGAGGTCCAAATGCACACATTTCAATCCCTATTGATATTTTGTCTAAACTACCCTTTGTACCTTTTATTCCTAAATGCCAGCCCCAATAATTTGGATTAAATGCTTCAAAAATTTGACCATTATCTCCATCTACTACAAAAGCAGTTGCTATTTTACTTATATTTGAGTTCCATCCATGTATAGTATTTTTTGCACTTGAACTCCCTGCGGTAAAATGTATAAATATTTGTTTTTTTATTGTTTGCTGTCTATTATATTGCTCTCTAGGTAATTCATTTGACGTATCTATATTCAAATAATTTGGGTAAATTGCGGAGGTTGTTTCTATTCCATCTTCTTTTGCAGTTCTCTTTTGTGAAGATTTTAACGCTGTTATTGTTTTTTGACTGGCCATTCCGTCAGTAACTAATCCAACTTTCTTTTGAAAAGCTTTTAAAGATCTTAATGTAACTTTTCCAAAAAAACCATCTACAATTAAATCATATCCTATGAAAGATAACATTTTTTGCATTTGAGATACTCGCTGACCACTATCTCCATATTTTAAAATCATAATATTACATTTTTTTATAAATAGTTGTTTTTTTGTGTTTTTTTACGGATATTTATAATAAATGAAACTTAAATGGACTTTTTTGCGTATATAAAATAAAAAGAACGTTATGAAAAAAGAAATTAATTTTAGAGAATTGGAACTTGAGTCCATAAAGAAAATGTCTTATAATGAAGTTGAAGACATGGAAAAAGCAGTTGAAAATCTTAAGCTTGAAAATGTAAAGCTTTTAAAACAAAAAACAAAATTTAGTATATTTTCATTTTTAATGTTTTTTGTAACATTAGCTTTATTATTAGCTAATAGTATTATTACAGCAATTGTTATTGGTTTTATTTTTGCAATTTTTGCTACTAAATTTTATAAAATAGCAAGTGAAATTTGGGTAAATAATCATGTAATAGAAAATATTATAGAAGATGTTAATGCTTATAGAATGATGTGAAAAAATATAGTTTTTTTAAAAATAAAAAGCCCAGCATATACTGGGCTTTTTTTATTACTTATTATACTTAAATTCTACCTATTAAACTCCACCTGTTATACCTGTACCTGCTTCTACATATTCTCCTTTAGCTTCATTCCATGTAGGTGTTATACCATTCAAATCTTTCATATAAAACCCAATATATTTTTCAGCTTTTTCTGGCTCAGCACTTAAAAGTTTTTGATAAAAGGATTTTTTATGTGGATGTTTCATAATAGATGATAAAGCTTGGTCACGTGTTGCTTTTTTTGTTCCAGTAAACCAGCCCTCTTCCATTTCACCCCCATACATTTCATTAAGTTGTTTTTTTATTTCTTTTTTTTCTGCTTCCAAGGTTAAGATTTTTTTAACTTTTACAGCTTCTTCTTGGATTATTTGAGTAAGTTCAGATTTTTTTATTTTCATAATTTAAAATATTTTTATATAAATATCTGAAAAAAATGAAAAATGAATTAAAACATTAAAAAAAGTAAAAAATTAATATTTATTTTTCATTCTAATAGCTAAATTCTTAAAAATATTTTTATCTCCTTGCATGACTTCTTTTGTAAACTTCTTATTATCTAACACTTTAGTCACAAGCATTGATTTTTCCATGAGCAGTTCCATAATATCTTCATCAATTGTATTTGGACAATATAGTGTAGTTATAGTTATTTTATCAGATGTAGAGGATACTCTATGAATTCTATCTTCTGATTGTTCTTCATCGCTACTGGTCCATGAGAATCCAATTTTTATTAAATTACTAGCTGCTGTTAAAGTTATACCAACCCCTGAGGCTATAACCATTCCTGAAAAAACCTTAATTTTTTTATCATTTTGAAAACTTTGTACTGATAAATCTTGGTCTTCTTGACCCATTTCACCTGTATGTAAAACAGCTATATCTGAAAAATATTCATGTATTTGTTTTGCAATATCAATTCTGTCAGAAAATACAACAACTTTCTCACCGCCGTCTACAAGATCTTGTATGAGTTCTATAGATGCTTTTGCTTTTATTTTTCCTAAAAATAATTTTAATTTTAAAAGTTTTGGTAAAAAATTTTCTTCTTTTTCAACTTCAACATTATTTATTATTTGTTTTACCGTTTCTTTTTCAAGTTTTATATATTCACGATATTCTTTATCATCCAATTCTATAGGAATTTCTACATATGTTTTTGGAGGTAGTTCTTTTAAAACATCTTTTTTTAATCTTCTCAAGAATCTATCAGAAACTCTCTCAAACAATTCGTCCAAATTAGATGCCCCTGAATAATCCCAACCAAAATTACTTTCAAACCCAGCACAATACCTTGTTCCAAAATCATGACTATTTTTCCACTCATCTGGCTGTATGAAATTTAAAGCAGAAAAGAACTCTAAAGGTCTACTTTTAATTACTGTTCCAGAAAGCAAAAGTCTTTTTGGAATAATTTTTAATCCTTTATGAATAATTTTTGTCCACCCTGTTTCCATATTTTTCATTCTATGGCATTCATCGATTATAATTAAATCATAATCTTGTGGATTAAGATTTTGTTTAAATTGGTCTCCAAAACCAACAAGCCCCACCGATCTTGATTTAACAGTTCCAGTATTTTCACAATTAGGACAAGTTCTATATTTCTTTTTTAAATCTGTAATTTCCCATCCACATTTACCAGTTTTTCCATCTGCTTGCAACATATATCCGCTGCATTTATGCTTGTATTCCATTTTTATATAAGTATCTATTCCTTCATAATTTATTATATGGAATAATGATTCTTCTTTTGTGTATGCTATGTCCTTGCTGGTTTTTTTTGGTTTATATTTGAATATAAAAGCTTTTTCATTAGAAAATTTCATTATCTCTCTTTTCCATGTAAGTTTCATTGTGGCTGGAGAGATTATAAGAGTTTTTAATTTATGTTTGGTTGCATATGTAAATGCAGGAAGAGTGTTATGTGTAACTATATAATGTTTTAAAACAAAAGTTTTGTCAGGAGAATCTATAGATATGCATGTATGTTCTTTTTTTTCAACATAAACAACATCTTTAATGTATCTAGAGGCATAACTTCTTTTTGCAATCCACCATTCATCTTTTTTTTCTTTTAAATTAAATGGACATATATTAATTCTAATAGTTACTCTATATTCGGTAGATTTACCTTCTTTTTCTCTATTATATATTTTAATCCTTGCTTGACCACCTAAAGATTGAACTAATTCAGAAACGTCTTCTGAAAGTTTTTTTGATGTTGTATGATAATTAATTCTATTTTTATTAGCACTTCCATCTGTATCCATTAAACCGCGAAGTAATTCTATTCTTTGTTTATATCCAGACGTAAGATAGTTTTCAGGAATAAATTTTTTTCCAGATTTTACATTAAGTTTTAAGTTTTTAATTTCTTTTTTTATAATATTAAACCCAACAGAATGATTCCTTGCTAAGTAATATTGTGGACAAACAGGGTGTCTATTTTCTCTTAATTTAAATTCATTTGGCAGTTTTGATTCTATAATATTGCAAATTTGTTTTTGATGATCTGGTACCGATATAGATATAGTTTCTCCACATATACAGCCGTCTCCAATTAATGCACCTAAAATATAAGGCTCAATAATAAAATCTTTTTCTTTATATAAAGCTGGCTTAATTAAAGGTATCTCCCATTTTAAAACTGGCTTTCTTCCTGTCTTATGACGTTTTTCATTATATTTATATTGCAATCCTGAATCTACTAATTCTTTTAATGTCTTAGTAGTCCAACCTTTATTTCTCCTTCTTCTGTTTACATCTCTAACAACCCACAAATGTTCCATATTACACTTGGTAGAAAATCCATCATTAAATATAACATCATACGTCTCTTGTTCTCCTTGTGGATAAACTCCTGTTACTGGATAAAATTTTCCGTCTGAACTTAATACTTTTTGTCCAACTTTAATATTGCAAATTTTTATCCACCCATCATATGTTGCTATAAAACAATTGTTTTCAATTGCCTTTCCAACGCCTGGTTGGTCCCCTAAGATAGAGATTCCGTCATTTATTTCAAAAAACTTTATTGCTTCTTTTTGATAGTCGTATGGTGGAATTTTTAAAAAACTATAATCTTCATTTGAAAAATCCAGCGAGGCTTTTTTTAATCTTAAAACTTCTCTGATCTTTTTTTGTCTTTCTATGTATTCATTTCTAAGTTTATCAATAGCGTCCGTTGGTACATTTTCGAAAAAGAAATCAATATTGTTATCCAAAAAAAACATTATCATTCGGCCCATTTTAACCTCTGATACTATCCAAAACCATTCATTTTTAGCAATCCCATCATATCCAACAATTGATTGTTTTTTTACGCTTCTATGTTCTTTAGGTAAAGTTTTTATGTGCTCTTGTATAACAGGAACATATCCAAAGGATAATTCATAATTACTTCTGAGTTTTCTAATTCTAACTTTTACAGGGGGGACATCTTTTTTCTTTTTCTTAGCCATTGTTTCTTAATTGAGTTAGTCTTTTTTGATAAAGCGCTTCGTCCCTTAACATGCTCTGCTTCTTTTTATTTATGGCAACATCTAATACAGATTTTTTAGGTCTTGCAACTGGAATATTTTTTCTTAACTGAACTTTTTCCCGTATTAGATCTGCTAACAATTTAACATCTTTCATTTCTTCTCGAACTCTTCCTACCGCAGCTTTAAATCTTTTTCCTTTTATTATAATCTCAGCATCTCTTGCTGAGTTCTCGGCAAGGTCAATCATTTTAAATAGCAAATCTAATTCATTTAATTCTTCTAGTTCTTCTAATTCATGCAATTCCATATTATTTTTTCTTTTTATTTTTAAGAGCCTCTTTTAATAAATTACCAGCTTTTTCAGTCTTTTTGTCTTTTTGTCTTTTTTCTAAAATAAATTCTATTGTATCTTTACCCTCTTTAACCGAAGCATAGGCATCTAACACATATCTATCATCAGTATATAAATCGTGAGTTAGCCTTGCATATGATAGATTTTTTATATCAGGTTTGTTGCCTGCAACCTCAATCCAAGTTAAATTTACAATTTCTTCTTCGTTTTCCAATTGTAAAATTGCCTGGTTAATCTGATTAAGCGGTCTAATATTTTTTTTCTCAAATGTTTTTTGAGTATTTTTTATCTTCTTTTCTATATCTTTTTTTGTAAAATATGCCATATCCTTTATTTTTCTTCTCTTGCATCTTTTAAGATTTTATCAACTAACACTTCCATTTCACAAGGATCTATTTCCACAGCTTCTTTCTTTAATTTTTCATATAAAATAAAGAAAACATTCGCATTATTATTGAATAAATCTATTTTATAAACTTTTTGTTTATTGTCAATAACAACCAAATGACTTATATTGGCTCTATTCGTTAAAACATTTTTGTCTACAGAAAATGTTATTGTAAAATCACTATTTGTGGCTAAATAATCAACACTATTACCGTTTGTTTGTTTTAAATATTTTTCAAATTCACCTGAAAAAATTTTGTTAAACAAATTTTGTAAGTCGGATTTTTCAAATTTAATATTTATTGAATTATCTCTAATTGCTTTAAACTCTATTATTTCATTGGTAGTGTGAACAAATAAATCTACAACTCCCTTCTTTGTTTTTAGAAAATCTTCAAATTTTTCAGAATTTTTTATTTTTTTGTCCAACTCAAAAAGAGGTTTCATTTCTTCTATATCGTTTGTGTTAGAACTATTATTAAAACTATTTCTAAAAGTTTCATTGTCTTGATATTTTGAAACAAAAAGTTTACTAATTTGGTCTTCTGTCATTTTAGGCTTAAATCCTAAACAAACATTTTCTTCAATAATTTTTGTAGAATTTATAATGTTCTGCAAAATCACTGTTCTTGTTGGTTCGCTTTTTATAATTTCATTTATTTTTTTCACATAATGAAGGACTTTTTCTTCATTATTTTTTCTTTTAAAAGTTTTTAATACAAATTTTAACATAATATTATTTTTATTTTAAATATAAACATTTTTAAATTCAAATACAACATTTAAGCTTTGTTATGTTCTAATAACAGTTTATTGGCCTGGGTAAATGTTTCATCACACAAAGGATGATTTCCCCCTTTGTATTTGCAAAACATACATCCAAATCTTTCATTGCCATAATGCTTAACTTTACCAAAATTTTTTTCAACATGAATGTTTCGTACAACCTTTGTCATCATTTCAAGACCTTCTTTCATTTCTTCCTTTGTGGATGATATATCTATCCAATCAATTTCTCCAAATCCATCTTCAGGTTTTTTCTTGTTTTTAAGACGATTTAAGACGATATAAGTACAATCTATGTTATCTAATGGAACATTGTTTTTTCTTGCCCAAAAGAACTTATACAGCCTCATTTGAGCTTTAAATACCTCGTCTTTCATCTTCTGTGATAAGTACCATTTTTGACCTGACGTTTTCCAGTCTACAATTTTAACTCTCTTTGTTACTTTGTGTCGTAAACACAAATCTAAAAAACCTTTAAAATAGAAGAATCCAAAAATTTTCTCATATAAAGGTTCTTCAATAGATATCACGTAGTATTCATCTCTAATAGCATCAAGATCTAGTATGCGCAAAATATTTTCCCCCTGGTCACAAAAATTATCAGTATCAGCAAATTCAGGAGTATTTATCATGTTATCCATCATGTTTTTTCTAAATGTTGATTTAAAATACTCTATTCTTTGATCAATAGAGTAATTTTCTTTCAATGCAAATTCTATTGATTCATGTATTGCATTTCCAAAAAAGAGATGAATTGACGGGGGTTGCTCTTCTATTTTGAGATGTTTTTCTATCAAATGTCTGTGTCCACATTGTTTATACAAACTTAGTTCGCTAAAACTTATGTGAGTTTTTCCTGCATTTTCTTTTTCTAAAAGTTTATGCTTTTCTTCTTTGCTAATAATATTTGCCATAAAATAAGTTTTTTGCAAATATACAAAAAAAAATTGATATTTATATAAAATAATGAATTTATCTGAATCATATATAAAAAAAATCCAAGAACTCTCAGGAATTCCTACTAAAAAATTTTATAATTCTCATGGTATAACTATGCCTTTTGAAGAATTTAAAGAAATAGAGGTTGAAGAAAGAGAAAATTATACAGAAGAAGAGGTTGACGCATGGGTCGAAAAATATGGTATAGATGATAATGATTCTGTCATATGGGTAACCCCTAACAAAAGAGCAGCACAAACATATGATCTAAATGCTGAAGATTTCGAAAAAGTGTTAACAATGGCTGATAGTGATTTTTATGAATTTGTAAAAGATAAATATGACCTTGATTATGAAGACATACAGCCACATGGTTTTGACGAAAGTGAAGGAATAATAGTTCCTGAATCAGACGACGGAGAAAATGGATTTTTAATGTTATTAGGCAAAAGATCTATTACAGAAAACAGAATGGTTGAGCTTGCAGGATTAATTAAAGAAGATGAAACCATAAGTCCAAAACAAAGAAAAACCGCTAGTGATATTGGTTGGAAAGGTAGTGAGTCTAGAACTATGGGATATGATGAACAAGCGGTGATTGATGCCATTAATACAGGAAGAGTAATTGGCGTATCCTATCAAAGTGCTGATATGCCTGTCACTAAATTTAGATTTGTAATGCCTGTTTTTCTTGGAACATATAAAAATGGCACAAAAAAATTAAGAGCATATCACGTAGCAGGGCAGTCAGAAAAAGCTGCGCAGGCTAGTAGAAATAGAAAAGGTAGTGCTGAGGCATATGGAGAGTGGAGATTGTTTAATGTTGAACCTGGTGCTGACGGAGTAAAAAGATTTAAGAGTATGTGGTTTACCGATAAATATTTTTTTGATAATCCTCCTAAGTATAATGCTAATGATAAAGGTTTCTCTGGAAGAATAGCTAGCTATAATGCAGCACAGGCAAGAGCAACTTATTATGCCAAAAAGCCTGAGGGAGAACCTGAATTAGCCACATTGCAACCCACACCAGAAAAACCAACCGTTACACCAACTACAACTCCTGTTGCACAACCAACGGTTCCCTCTCCAGATGTAACAATGCCTGGAACAGGATATGATGATGAATTAGACGAAACTATAAAAAATCCTAAAATAGCTAGAAACAAACTTATTCGTCCACTTTTCAAAAAGAAGAAAAAATAGCTTCTGCTTTCTTTTGCAATTGTATTAGGTGTGGAGACGAGTGACTTTTTTTATATTTGGAAAGCTTTTTGCTAACAACTTTTAATGTAAAAATAGATATTCCTTTTTTAATCTCAAACATTTTTTCTTTTTGAAAAAATCCCTCTACTACACTTAATTTTTTATCTTTATTTTCCCAAGTTATCTTTTTATTCTTAATAAAAGGGTTTAATGTTTGATCAAACATTTTTTGACGATTAGTAAGTTTTTTGACCAAATTTTTCTTGTTACGCAGTTTTGAGATTTCTGTATCAATCATACCAACAACTTTATTATCAGTCGCTAATTTTTTCGCCTCTTCTAATTTTTTTATTTGTTTGTCAAACATTTTAAGCTTCATTTAATAGAAATATCCATGACCACCCATTTTTTTGACCTTGTTCTTTTTGCCATTCTGATGGTGTGTCAGAAACGGCATACCAAATTTTATTTTCATTAAAAATAAATTCTATTATTGTACCAATATCAGTTTTATCACCTATTGTCCAAACTTTTGAAGGTCTTCCATCATCATATGTTTGTTCAACAGCAAAAACTTTTACATTTTCTATTATTGCTTTTTTATCCATTTCAATAAAAAGTTAATTTAGATAATCCTCCATCTTCCTCCATTTTTGCAGCTATTTCCTTTGGTATACCTACTTTTGTTTTAGAAAATTCAATAGTTCGATCAACAAAATCTTTTATTTCATTTTTATGAGTAATAACTAAAACATTCTTGTATCTATTTTTTAAATAGTATAAAGTATTTATAATTTCAGATGTCAGCTTGGTGCCTAAAGTTCCAAATCCCTCGTCTACTATTTTTATAGATGGTTTTGTAAGCTTTGTTACATAATTTAATCCGTCTTGTATGGCTATTGCCATTACAAATTTTTGTGATCCCGAAGCAAATGATAAAGGTAGTGCATCAAGTTTATCTTCCATAAAATAGAATTGTTCGGAAATATCTCCAGTTGCAGAAATTATAAACTCAAATTTAAAATTCACTAAGTCTGATAATATTCTATTTATCTTACTAGAAACTATAGGAAGTTTTTTTCTTATTATTAACATAGGTATTCCGTCTCTATGAACAGACTGTAGATAAATAGAATATTTCTTATATGTTCTATCAAACTCTTTTATGTTTTTTAAATTTTCTTTAACATCATCAAGTTTGTTTTTTTCAACTTTTATATCACCTGATAAATCAGATATATTGTTGCCAAAATTAAAAACACTGAGTTGATATGATTTTGATTGTGCTTTTTGATTTTCTATTTCGATATCTATTTTTTCATTGTGCTTAACAGCTTTAACATTTGAATTTACTGTTTTTAACATATTTTCATAATGAAGAATTTCTCTGTCTACCGCAGATATTGAACTTGTTAAAAATTGAGTTCTTTTATAGCTGGCCTCTACTGATTGATTATGTTTTATAATCTCTCCAGCCCCTTTAATTAATTTTAATTTATCATCCAAGTTTTTAATTACAAGATGCCTTGCTTTTAATGAAGATTTAAGATTCTTAATGGTATTGGTTTGATTTGTTACATTTATATTGTGTGACAAAATAGCTTGACTATCAGAGAACAATTTTTCTTTTTTCTCTTTTGACAAAGTCTTTTTTTCAATATCATCTAAACATTTAGATTCTAGTGCAGGATCCGCCTCGGTTGTTATAGAACCACAAGTAGGACATTTTTCTCCTTTATAAAGAGGAAGTTGATTTTTTAATTCTGTCAACTCGGTTCTTATAATATTTACCTCTTCAGAAATTCCATCTGCTTTGATTTCTTTTTGCAATTTATTGGTCTTTAGCCAAATCTCGGTTTTAGTGTAATTTAGTTTATCTGTTGAAAAAATACCTTTTTCTTTTGTTAAATCTTGTTGAGTTTTTTGCTCGGTTTCATTTTCATCAAAAGGAAGATCTTTTTTAAAATTTGTTTTTAGCCATTCATTCAAATTATTTAATTCTATTTGTTCGGTATTTTTTTGTATTTTAAAATTATCAATTTTTATTTTAAGAACGTCGCTGTCTTCAATTTCAGCAGATTCAATCTTTTGAAGAGTTTTAGTTAATTCTAAAACCTTATCATCACTTTTTTGTTTACGACCTTGTGCTGTATTTCTTTCTTTATTATTGTTTTTTAACTCACCTTCTTTTTCTTTGACAACTTTCTCAATGTCTTTTACTTCATTTTCTTTTTCCTCTATGGACCCTAATTCTTTTTGTTTTTTCTTAATGTCAATAAAGAATTTATTTACGTATGCATATCTGTCTCTATAACGTTCTAATCCTAAAAATTTATTTATCAAATCATTTTTTGGTTGTTGTTTAAGAGATAGATAATCATCAGACCCTCCTTGAGTTTGTAAAGATACTTTGGTGAATTCATCAAAACTTCCAATAGCATTGTGAACTAATTTTTCAACTTCTACTTTCTCGGTAGCTTTTTCGTCAGAAATTTTAGACGCCCATTCTTCCTCTCCCTCTTCATTTATTATAAGTTTTTCGAAAGTCTTTTGATATTTATTATCTAACTCTTTATTAGCTTTAACAGTAGTAGTAACGCTTCTGTATATTTTATATTTTTCACCATCAATTGTAATATATATAACTACATATCCTTTGTTTAGTGATGTATATAAATTAACCAATTTTTTGGCGTCACCTTTACTTCCGCCAACAATTTCTTGATATAATCCCCACACCAAAGCTTTGGCAAAATTAGTTTTACCGCAATAGTTTTCACCAAAAAATCCTGTAATACCCTTATATTTATCAAAGTCAATTGTTATTGGTGCTTCTCCAAATGAAAATATATTACATACCGTTATAGAATTAAGTTCCCATTTAGAAAAAATACTTTCTTTTTCATTTATTTCTAAGGTTTTTTCTGTTTTTTCAGCAAACTCTATAATTTCTTTTAATAGATCTTCGTCGTAATCAAATTCACCTTTTTCAATATATGATTTAAAAATATTTATAAATTTTTCATCTTCATCAATTCCCTCGGTTACATCCTGAACATTTTTCATCATACCCTCAAATTGAACCTTTACAACTTCGCAACCAAATTTGCTTTTAACAAAACTTTTAATCTGCTCTTCTTTTTCAATAGAATAATTCTCCTCGAAGTCTTCCCAAGTTATATAGATTTTAGTTTTTTTCTTGTTGTTACTAAATTTTATATGAGATAATCTTTCCTCAAATATTTCACCTTTTGAAATTGTTATTTTTGCAAAGCCAAAATCATTAGGAATGAAACGACGTTCAAAAGTATGCAAATCTGTATCCCATACTAAATAACCCTTATTTATTGATTCCGCGTACCCCTGCTGAATTAAGCTGGATGAATAAGCACAGCTTTTTTTCTTCTTTCTAATTACTATTTTTTTCATAGTTTTTAATTGTTTTTAATAAAGAAAATTTCTTTATAAATTCTTTTTATATTCCCATCCTTTTTTTATATAATTATCCAATTCGTTTTCATCTATAATTTTTTCTTCATATCTTTCAAATGATTGATGTTCATGAATATCACCCATCATTACAATGTCATATTTTTCAAATGTTGCTAAATTGGTAGTATGTATTTCTTGTAATAAATATCCGTTGTCCCCACGAGCTCCATATATCGGACCATGAAAAAGAGCTATGTATTTTTTATCTTTGTCTTTTTTCTTGAGAACTGGGTAATCATTATCTTTACAAGAAAAAACTCCATAAACAAGACTATCATTTATATTATACAATCCTGAATATTCATAATAATAAATAGCTTTTCTACTAAAATCTATTTCGCTAACATTACCCTCATTTACAATAAACGCTGATTTGTCTTTTTTGCCCTCTTCTGTTTTGTTTATAATCTTTATTATAGGACTTATTGTATCGCCTTGCTCTAGTTGTTGCATGTTCATATCATGATTTCCAGCAATTATATCAACGCTAGTTATTTTTGCCAAATTTATTAAAAATTCAGAGGATAAATCTAATGAACCTGGTGACATATTTATCTTAAAATGATTTAAGTCACCCGTCAAAACAATTCTGTCAGGCTTTATTTTTTTTAAATCTTTATATAATTTTTCAAATACTTGTCTATATTCTTCGTGTCGTGACCCAAAACGAATATGAATATCTGATATGTGAGCTATTTTCATATTTTTTATATTAATTTACAAATAATTAATGTTATTTCTTCGAGCGTATTCTAAATTAAAACGCATTTCTATTTGTGTAATTAATTTATCATCAAGCTTTTTATTTTTAGTAATAACAAATTTTGGAAGTATTTCTTTATCTTTATCAGTTTGTTCTGGAATTACAACATTTTCTGGATATGTACATTTACCAGTTTCATTATTCATATACATAATTCCTTGATAACAACTATCTAGATTTCTCATTTGCCAAACAGAACTAAAATTATCTTTTTCGTCTGGGTGATAATAAACTTTAACTTTTTTATCAAGAAAATCAATTTCTCCAATCATTTTTATTTCTTTTTTATTCATAATTTTCAGTTATATTTTGTTTATTTGTTTTATCAAAAACAATTTTGTTTATTTCTAAATCAATTTTATTGCGAGCGTCCCAAGAAACAAGATTTCTGAAATCTCTAAGAGGATTGGAAT
>Ga0075124_10000904_pt1 | contig 13740 bp, 23 predicted proteins | sample AntAceMetag02UKS_FD_69809 | JGI IMG/M metagenome (GOLD analysis project Ga0075124, IMG submission 69809) | Saline lake microbial communities from Ace Lake, Antarctica - Antarctic Ace Lake Metagenome 02UKS | ecosystem: Environmental > Aquatic > Non-marine Saline and Alkaline > Saline | place... | reverse complement strand
GGATGAAACAACGGAATCAACTTAATCTTCAAAACCTGTCCCGTTTGATGCTCGCTATCTAATGGGATCTCAATATCCCTAACAACCCCATGAACAGAACTAATCCCAGGCTGCCCCTTCATCAAATCAACATCCCCCAACGCCAAAAAAAACTTCGTCGCATAATTCCCCAAACTACATACCACTCGAGGCTTCATATCCTTAATCTGCTTCAACAACCAAGGCGTATGCGCCCTAATCTCATCAGGCAACGGATCCCTATTCAAAGGCGGCCGACACTTCAAAATATTCGCAACATAAACATCATCTAAACTCAAACCAACATTCGCCAACAGCTTATCCAAATTCTTCCCAGCAGCCCCACAAAACGGAATCCCCTGCTCATCCTCGTTCTTCCCGGGAGCTTCACCTACAAAAAGTATATCAGCATCCTCATTCCCCTTACCAACAACAATATTAATACAATCCCTAAACAACTCAGTCCGCTTCACCAAAGCCGCCTCCAAAAAATTAAACTCCGAAGACTTCTTATTCGATTCCATCGCTACTTATTAAAAATCCAATTTCTTATTTTACCCAAAAGAGAAACATTACAAACACACTGATTATATCCCCTACCATCATCTGGATAATATTCATATAAACTATTTTCGCAAGACAAATAACATCCTTGCTCATCCGATGTCCCGGTTGAATAATCTTCCACTGGTATCTTGCTTAAAACAATCAATAAGACAACTAGAAAAATAATAAAAATAATAAAAACATATTTCCAATTTATTTCCATATAAATATCAATAAACACACCTTAATAAAACTTACACCTCCATGCGAAATGCACCGTCCGCAGATGGTGCAATTTTGCATGGAAGAAATTAATAAAATTATTTATCATCATACTTCATTCTAGTCCCAATAACAATTAAAAATAAACTTATTAAAAGAACTGCCCAATAAAGAAAATCAAGTATTCCATATTTGAGTCCTGCTCCAACCAACAAACCTATGCCTATGCCCTGAAGAATTTCTCCAGAAATTTTTCTAGCATTACCCTTCATTTTTTTATAATCCAAATATAATGGATATAAAACTAAAAAGGTAATCATAAGAACTATTCCTATAATCAATAGCGCCCAAATATCATAAAGAAATACCATCTTACAATTCAACATCCTTCAACCCACTCGTCTCAATCATAAACGCCGTCGCATCATCTGGCAAATCCGGACTATCTATCAACTTACAAATCCTAGAATCTTTTTTCCCTCGACGCAAATACATCCTATATGTACATGCATGCCCAACAATATTCCCACCAATCGCTTTCGTCGGGTCCCCAAACATCTGAGCAGGGTCACTCATAACTTGATTAGTAACATAAATTGCAATATTATTCTGCTCAGCAATTTTCATCATATTATGCAAATATCTATTCAACCTCTGCTGTCTATCAGCCAACTGCCCACGACCAGAATACTCCGCCCTAAAATGCGCCGTCAAAGAATCAATAATCATTAAACGAATCGGCTCACCCTCCTTAATTAACTCAGCAACCCTCTCAAGCAACAACATTTGATGGTCAGAATTAAAAGCTCGAGCAACCAAAATATTTTTCAAAACCTTATCCGGATTAGCACCAATCCCCTCGGCAAACTGCCTAACCCTCTCCGGCCTAAAAGTTCCTTCTGTATCAATATAAACCGCCTTCCCATTCGCCCCACCACTCTCAACGGGCAACTGAACACCGACGGCCAAAGACAAAGCAAGCTGAGTCTTCCCAGAACCGAAAGCCCCAAAAGCTTCAGTAATCGCCTTCGTCTGAATCCCTTTTCCACCCAGAAGGTTATCTAAATTCTTAGAACCCGTAGTAATATAAAACAACTCTTTTCTCTTCTCCTCATGAGCCAATCCATCAACAAAACCCATATCCATCATCTTCCTCGCAGCCTGAATCGCTTTCCTAGCAACAGTTTCACTCATCCCAGCAAGCTCACTCAAACCCGAAGGTGTCAAAACCGCCAACCCCATCAACTCATAAATACCAGCAGCCTCCAACTTCGCAACAGCACCCGGACCAACACCCGGAATATCAATCAATTTAGGCTCATCATCTTTCTTAGACGCCTTCTTCTTCACCTCCTCAACTTCTTCCCCAGAAACAGCCTCCTTAATATCGTCAACATCCTCTTTTGTAACCATACCAAACAAAATCCCCCTCCCTTAATAAGCATTTATATAATACAAAACAACCAATCCAATATCTCTCAAAAATAACAATTTTAATTCTTATTAGATTTAGACGAGGCGGACGGTTCCGTGGCGTATTACCAATACGCGAGGGTTCGTCCAACGAAGTATAAAGCAATAAGAATTAAAATTAATACAAAAACAACTTGCTCAATAATACCCCCACTCTTCACAAAACCCCTAACCTTAAATTTCAAAGGCCAAAATAATCTAACTCCACTCACAGTCAAACAATCCAAAAACAAATGCGAAACATATCCAACAAAAAAACCAAAACCCGCCCACAAACTCACACTCCCTAATATAAGAGATAACAACAACCCAACAACCAAGCTATGCAAAATACCCCGATGCCGAGTAAACCATTGCAACGGCCGAAAATACCAATGATTCCCAAACTTACTACTCCCAACATCAACATCAACAAAAACCGTAGCCAACAAAACAAAAATCGCAACATAAAACGGCATCGCAACATAATAACTAAGCAAAAAATAAACCGCCAACGAAAAAACAATATGAGTTCTAAATAACATCCTACAATATATAAGACAGCATTTTTATTCTTTCTTATCTAACTCTTGTATAAGCAACTCAACATCAACCTTTTCAACCCCAGCAGCAACAATCTCTAAATTATTAAATAACGAATTCCTCTGAACCCTTCCAGACAAATAAATCTCAGACCCCATCAAATCATCCCTAAAAACACCAGCCTTCTTCTCATCCTTCAAGTCCTCCTCGGGAATCATAGCATTAATCTGGTCGCTAAACACAACAACCCTCATCGTCTCAGTCCCATCATCAATCACAAAATTCAAAATCGCTCTATCTTTAGGAGCAACAACCGAACCATGCTCAGCACATTTAAAACCTTCGCCCTCAGGAATCACTTTCTTATTACATTCCGGACAAACCGAATAAAATCGCGGCTGAAAAACCTGAACAACAACCCCTCGAACCTTAATATTCTGCCCCTGCCTCGCCTCTTCCAAACTTCCCTCATTAACAACAGCCCCCGTCTTAACATTCTCCATAACAACAGAACTCTTCTTCAACTCACTAAAACTAGAAAGATGAATTTCCGAATCCCTCGTAGCACCATTTTTAATCTCAACAACATCTCCAACCTTAAGCGCCTCATTCTCAATCAGCTCAATATGATTAACATCCCAAAGAACAATCCTCGTACTCCCTGTATCGTCCGCCAAAACAAAATTAGCAACCTTGCCAGAACGACCATTCTTCTCAAACTCCCGAACCGGAAAAATATTAATAATCTTACCAACAACATTCACCTTCCGCATCCCAGCCATCAACTCACTAATTTTCAAATCCTGGTCCTCAAAACTAATCCCAAGCTCCGCCGCAATAATCTGAGCCGCACCCTCCTTAGAAATCAGCCCCGACAACTTAGCTTTCTTAGCCTCAACTTTCCGCTCAACCTCAGCCAACTCAATCCCAGCCGCCTTCGCAATCCTCTCAATAAGTAAATCATAATTCTGCATTAGCAAAAATCCTCCGGACTTTTTGATCCCGCGTTTTTCCTCTGGAAAAACAAGACAATCTTTCTCTTCTGCTTTAGCAATTTATATATCATCTAGTAAAAATCGAAGATTTTTAGTCCCGCGTGGCTTTGCCACAAGACTATCTTTCTCTTCTGCCTCCAAGTTTATTTATCATCTAATAAAAAAAGACTGCTCCCTATTTAAGTATTATTGGGATTAACACTATAGCAATATTTATGCTTCACCAGAAGTACCTACAGGGTAAACCAAAACAAAATACGTTTAGAAAATTGCATAGCAATATTTATAAACCAAACCCCAAACAAATTACTATGAAGTGCATAAGCTGTAACAAAGAAACGTCAAAAAGCGTAAAATTCCCCTGTCCGAAATGCGGAGAAGAAATCCTCAGATGCGACAAGTGCCGAAATCTATCAATCGAATATAAATGCCCAAAGTGTGAATATAGGGGACCTTAAAATGTCAGAAGAAAACCAACAAAATTGGAAAAATTTAGACAGGGGACTTTTTTTAGTCAATGTCATCGGAATTATTTTTGACACAGAAAAAAGAAAAATACTTATTGGGAAAAGAGAAAATGATCCACATATTAAAGAACTGGGATGGGGCTTCCCAGGAGGAAGACCTGGATACAAAGAAGAATTAGAGAACTATTTAAAAAAAGAAATAAAGAAAAAAACCGGAATAGAAATAGAAAGCCTCGGAGCAATATTCGCAAAAACATATCCTGAAAAAAAAGAATTCCTTTCAATATACTACCTATGCGAAAAAATTGGCGGAAAAGAAATCCCTGGAGAAAAATTCACAGAACTTAAATGGGTAAACCCCGAAGAACTAGAATCATATTTCACAACCTCTTTTCATCCGAAATTAAAAGAATATATTCTCAATCTCAAATAAAATGGCAACAGCAGGAATTCAATTCAAAATAATGCCAGAAACTGTAGACACAGATCTAGAAACACTTAAAACAGAAATCAAATCAAAAGTAGAATCATTCGAATCCGGAGTTTTCAGCGAAGCAAAAGAAGAACCAATTGCATTCGGGCTTAAAGCACTCATAATAACAATGGCACTTTCAGAAGACGAAGAATCTGAAGCAGTAGAAAAAGCACTTAGCGAAATCGAAGGCGTCTCTTCTGTCGAACTAATAGACTACCGAAGAGTCATAGGATAAGGTTTATAATTCTAAAAGTTTATAACTCGCACTTCTTTCTAACAAGCATGAAACAAAATAAACTACTCTACAGCACGGCGTTCTACAGGCGAAGCCGTTCTACAGCCGAAGCCGTTCTACAGGCGAAGCCGTTCTAATAACAGTGGCATTCACAGACGAAGACGCAGCAAAAATAAAAGAACATTTATTAGGACAACTAGAAAACTTCCCAGAAGACAAAAGAAAACAAATCAAAGAACAAATTAATTCTATGACAAACGAACAAGTTGAAAATTTTGTAGAACAGAACAAACTAACACACCTGAACGGACAATGTATTCTTTGCTCAATAGCTAAAGGTGAAAACAAATCCTACAAAATAGCAGAAAACGACTCAAACATTGCAATCCTTGAAATAAATCCACTTAGCAAGGGGCATTCTCTAATAATTCCAATAGACCACAAGGATGGAATTTCCGAAGCTACAAAAGAACTCGCAAAAGAAGTTTCAGAAAAACTAAAAGAAAAGTTCAGCCCCAAAGCAGTCGAATCAAAAGAGACAAGCATAATGGACCACCCACTAATAGAATTAACGCCAATCTACGGCGATGAAACAGAAAAAAAACAAGCAACCGAAGAGGAACTAGAATCCTTACAAAAAGAAATAACAGAAGAAGAAGGTCCAGAAATAAAAAACACACCTGAAGAAATAGTAGAAGAAATAACAGAAGAAGAAATCCCAAAACTCAAACCACGAATACCTTAATTATCAAACCCCAAACATCCCCAAAAACCATCCCCTCAAAAACACATAACCTAAAAACGCAATCAAAAACGCCGGAACAAACGGCAACCCATCTTTAATCTTAATCTTCCTACTAGATTTCAACAATTCAATATCCTTCAAAGACAAACCATCCCAATCAGCCTTGATAACTTTCTTCCCAACTCTAATATCATCAACCAACCAATCCCCCTCACGAAGCTCCTTCCCCGAAACAACCCGAACCATAGAAACGGTCTCAAGCCCTTTCGCAAAAACATAAAGCAATGGCGACAACAAAATAAAAACCCCGAACAAAAAGAAAAGAGAATAAAAAAAACCAAACACGAACACAACAACCCCAAACAAAATCACATATTTAATCCACAAATTAGAAAAACCCTTTTTAATTTCCTTATTCACCTTCTCAAAATCCTTGATATACAAAACAACCGAATAAATCAACCCATAAATGGAACCCGAAAACATAAGAAACAAAAGAAAAACCCCAATATTAATTAAAGTCAAATTAAAGTTAGCCCCAACAAAAAACACCGTCATAGCAACCAGCAACTTAGCATCTCCTCCAGCAAAAACTCGACCATAATAAAACAAATTCATAAAACCAAACATAATAACCAACGCAAAACCCGCCTGAAAAACAAGCGAAACATCTTTCTCAAAAATAGCTCTATAAAAAATAAAGACAAATCCAGCAACCAACAAAAATAAATTCAACCAATTATCAACCTCTCTTCTTTTCAAGTCCTGCAAACTAGCAACAATAATTCCTACAAGAAACAGCCAAAACAGAAATCCGAATATCATCTACTCTCCACCGTAAATTTATTCATAATAACAATCATTTGAATACCTATAGATGATAACAACCCAAACATAGACAAAGAAAGCTGAAAGACATTAAAACAATTTGATCCCAACAAGCCTATAGCTAAATAAACAAAAATCACAAAATTAATAAAATTCCCAAACCAACCCAGCAACTCAAAATCCATTTTAACTTATCAGTTCCCTAATTATTCCAAAAATCAAAAGAGCAACTGCCACAGCCCCCCACAACCATGCAAAATAATAAAGCCACTTCAACGTCTTTTTACTCATATCATTAAAACTATTTTATTTTATTTAAACCTACCTAATACTTCCTATTTTTCTTTTTACTTTTCTTCTTCTTCTCCAAATCTTCGCTACTCCCCTCGGAAACCTCATCAACATTATGCGTCCTAAACTGCCCCCCTCGCTTATATCCCCGATTAAGCCGCTTCTTTTTCAAATCCCCTTTCGTCCTACGTCTATCACGTCCCCCATAATCCATTTTTATTTCCCCCTAACAAATGAATTCATGAAACTTTTGCAAAAAGTTACCTTATCCATCATAATTTAGTCACCACCCCATTTTTATCTACCGAATATTTCCGCTCAAACTCAAAAGTAAAGACAATCGGGAAATGAATATTGCCAGTATTTTCAGCCCTAAGAATAGAAGACTTTTCAATTCTTTCCCGACCAACCAAAAGATTAGAACCATCATAAATCATCTGCCCCTCCGGATAAATAATATTATTCAAAAAACTTAATTTCTCATCATCCCTAACATTTCTTCCTTCAAAAGTCAAATTCTTAAATAAAAACTCCTTCATAAAAGCATTACTATTAATCCCATCTAAAAAAGAAGAACGAAACTTTTCATTAAAAGAAACCGACCCGAACTCCAAACCGCTTCCATTAGCATCCAAAAAAGCCCCTCTAATTAAATTCTGCTCCAACATCTCAAAAACCCCCAAATCATCACTCACAACCAAAACGTCTCTAGGTGAAACAAGAGAACTATCTCTCCCTTGCTGAACAAAAGATATCGCAACAGACACCCCGCAAAAAAGCAACGTCAAAGCAACAATATACAATCCAAACAATTGCCCCCTTTTATTTATCATAATATTTCACCCCCGAAAGAGACTCCTTAACCGAACGCCCCTGAGAAACCAAAACTTTTACCTCTAATAATTTTTTATAATCATACAACATATAAGAAATCACATTAGAAAGACCCGTCAAGCTCTCATCGTGTATTTTAGTCCCACTCTCAACCTTCGAAACCTTCTTAACAATCCCCGAAGCAAGAACAAAAACAGTCAATATCAGAATAACCGCAACAACCGCAACAAACATACCAACCGTTCCACCAATTCCCCCCTTTTTAGAATTCATCTTTTACAACAACCTCCACATATAAATCTCCCTGAAACCGAGAAGAACCATTAACCACCTGAACAACATATTTATTCTGAAAATACCCCGGTTCATACTTCTTAATATTTTCCCCAGCAAGACCCGAATCATAAATCTTCTTCGCCCACAAAGACCCCTCATCTCCCTCCACATATTTCCTCACAACTTTATCCTCACCATCCCTCACCCAAAGCCTCACAAAAAACCTCTCCATTTCACCATCCGAAAAACCACAATAAGAAAAAATTTCTGTTCCCTCAACCATCACACCCAAATCAAGCTCACCCTCTGGAACAAAACAATTCATAACTTGCCGAGCAAGAATCCTCGCCTCAGAATCCCTAACATCAATATAATGGTCATAAAATACACTCGACAATCCCAAAACAACAATCGCAATAAAAGAAACAAGAACAATTTTCATAATACTGCTAACCCCCTCTCCCAACTGCCCCGCCTTTGATTTCATTTAACAAACACCACAAATTTATCCAACTCCTCTACCACCTCAATATCATATCTAGAAAAATAAGGATACCCCTTCAACGAATTTAAACCCTCAACAACAATCCAAATTTTTCCATCCTTCAAACTAACTTTCTGGACAATCCCATTTTGATTCATTTTTCTAACCTCAAAAGACATCCCCGGAACAGCCGAATCAATCAACAAAGCAGTCTGCTTCTCAAGAACCTGCTGAAGAACTCCCCTCCCATTTATCTTCCCCGCCGTAGCCATAAAAAACAATACAAAAATAATCCCAATTAAAATTATATGAATGATAACCGTATGCATAATATCTCCTCGTTTATTTTTCATTTTATTAATTTTCTATCCATTTTATGCGGGAACAGTTTCAATTATACTGCAAACGTCCTTAAGTACATCCGGCTTTACCTCTGGTTGAAAAAATATTAATCCGGCAGACCCCATGGGTCTCACAATAGCATTAGGCTGATGATATAAATAAACAACAAGAATATCCCCCTTTGTTGAATCAAATGTAGAAACCTTAAGCATTCTTTCTTTATTTATTTTAGTAATTTTTCCACCATTATCCACGCTATAGAGATAATCAAAATAAGTTTCTCCTGATTGGATTTCAGTATTAGTCAAATATTTCCCAACATTAAGATTAGAAAAATCACTCTTTATTTTATCTTCGAATGTAATCCTGGCACAAACAAAACAAGCAGTCTGCAAATTAGTAAAATCTGAAGAATATAAAACAGACTTACCCTCTCCGTAAAGATAATAACAAGAGGCAAGCGTGTCTGCAATTATTTTCAATACATCCTCCTCCTTATCTTCTTTAATAGTCACAACATCAGTCTTACATTTAAATGGAGCATTCTCCTGCAACCACTTAATACCATTCATATAATTACCACTTCTCAACAATATACTCTGCCTACACTGTTCAAAATCAATATCTTCATCACTAAAGTATTCATGAAAAATAAAATAAAGAGACAGCCCTAAAACTAATATTCCCAAAATTAAAGCAAGAATATATTCATGCCAAACATCTCCCCTTTTATCCAGTCTCCTCATAAAAATACCTATCAAATTAACTTAATAAAACTAACCCTTCTAACAATTAAAACCTAGACACAATTCGCCAAACCCCATATGAAACAGCTCCAAGAATCGCAAGATAAAGAATCCACTTCAATACATCATCAACTCCAATACTTCCCCTCTTTCCAAAATTAAACCATCGTGATAACATATTCTCCCCCCGTCAACTCAATCCTAATCTTTTTCTGCTCATCGATATCCCATCGCCCATAATCCTCCCAAGAATTAACGGGAAATTTAAGATTCTCGCAATAATTACAATGCGATTCATCATCATAAGTATAACAAAGACAAATATGATTCTCATTTATCTCAAAAGATGCAAAATCCTTCCCATCTTCATTATGCTTATATCCATCAGCAAAATAAACCAAAAAATATCTTCGGGCATTCGTCCCAGCTTCCCGAGCTTGCCACATCGAAAATTCCCCTACCTCATCATTATTTGCAACCTCAATTTGAGACATAAAACTTTTAAAATATCCTTTAGCCGTTTCCTCTCCTTTATCAAAATTCGGAGAAAGAATAGAAACCATTAAAATAATTATAATCACCGCCGAAGCAACTCCCAAAACCAAACCCAATATTTGAGTAATCGTGAATTTTCCTCTTTTATTTAACATTTTGTTTTAAGAAAATTATAGATTAATTTTAATTCCTTCTTTTTTGCAATATTATTTTTATCTAACGAACCACCCGGAACTTTCTGCCACCCACTACTATTTTTAACATAAAAATCACCAACACCATCAACAGCATAATTACCCGACCCAAGCAAGATATTCAAACCATCTTTTATCAAGAACATTGGACCTCCTTCATATTTTAACTCCTTGACGAGTTCTTTAAATTTGCTCAAAAGCTTACTCTCATCACCACTCGTTCCAGCTTTCTCAAGCTCATAATCAACAATAGGGGCATAGCCCGGAACCTCGTGAGCAGTTCTTTTTCCTAGATAAAGAGAAGTGCCATCGAAGAAATAATAAAGATTACCACATTGAATCATAAATCCATCTTTAGTAAAACTAACCACATTAGAACACTTTAGCGTTAAATAAAGCGTAGTAGGTATCTTTAAAGTATCGGTAATGTTAGAGATACTTGCTCTAATATCCCTCCAAGAATTCAGTTCATTTATTTTTGCATCACTCACTTCCACAAGTTCCTGAGTAATATCAACCCAATCCTTAATTGCCTTAACCTCATTTTTATCATCATCCTGAGTAGCAATCTTCCCCTTAAAAAAACCATGCCCTGAAACCTTATCCTTTGTTTCAAGAAAGGAAAGATATTCCTTCTTAAACCTATCATTTGCTCTAATATTATAATGTTTAACAGCTGTTTTATAAGAAGTTGTACTAACAAGTGCCCACCCGTCTTTCAAATAAGACCACTCCCAAAAACCAAGAACATCATTCCACCTAAAATAAAGAATTTGTTCTGTCCATCCATTACCTGCGAACATTCTAACCTTATAATAAGTTTCATAAGAATATAACTTATCAAGATTATCCGACCTTACTGAATAAATCCCCTCGCCCCCATCCATATCAACCTTACAATAAGTCTTACAAATAGTAACAACTCCATTCCCAGCACCCTTAATTTCCTCAGGAAAAGGTTTCAAACAATCCCCCTCGCTTCCCCCATCGTCACCAAAACCAATAAGAAGCATAACCTCATCAAACTGTGCACCCGCCCTCTCAATCAAAGGACCAAACCCCTTCGTCGTAATCCCATAAATAACCAAAGCCATAACAGCAATCAACAAAACATAAATAATCAGCTTTCTCATCGTCATACTCGTAGTTCCTCTTTTTCTCAAGTCCATTCTACTTCCCAAACCTCAACATATTTTTTACAGAATCTAACAACCCAGCACCTCTTCCCTTTAACAAAAGAATAACCGCACCAACAAGAATAACCAACACAACAACAAAAATAAGTAACTTAACAATTTGTTCCATTTCCATTTTTATTGTTTCCCCATACAAAATGGAGATGAAAGTTTATTAATTTTCTTTTCCATTTTTATTTTTCCTTCTTATAAAATGGAAACGAAAGCCTCATAAGCTCACTTCTCCATAAATAAAACAAACTAAGTCAATTAATAAAGATTGCTAAAAATCAATCAGAACAACAAACGGTATTTACACCTTTATCTTTATCATCCACAACCTCACTAGTTCTATCTTTCTTAGGAACAGGACATGCAGCAGAATCTTTGACCCAACTACCAACAGGCTCAAGACCCCCACACTTCTTTTCTTCTTTCTCTTCACTACTAGTCAACGAAGGAACTACAATTCCCGAACAACTAAGCGAACAAGACCCTATATTTATCTTGCTACTCCCCTCTAAAGATTCACAACTTCCCTTTTCCCACGTTTTGTTACCATAATTAACAGTCCTGCTCTGCCTACAATAAGCATCGGCACTCTGCCCAGCACAAGCAACCTCACAACCTCGAACAACATCATCAACATTAACAGATCCTCCACCTAATTCAGTAATCTTACTCCACATATTATTCCACCCGGTAGAAAATCCAAAAATTAAAAAAACCAAAACCGCAATTCCTAAAACTATCGCAATAATCGTCCCCAAAGTCATTTGCTGACCACGTCTATTCATCCTCTTCATAATATATACACATATCTTTTATTTATAAACTTTCCTCAAACTAAGCACATTTTACAGAAGAACAATCCATCTCTCTAACTCGTCCACCAGCCCAATCAGCCCGACTAATATTATCACAACTCAATTTTACACCTGTCTTATTCCCCCCGAACACAACCTCTTTCTCTCCACAACAATAAGCATAAACCGACTCACTCGTCACAAGCCCATCACACGCACTAACAACTGCATCAACATTACTCGCAGTATTCTGCGTCTTAAACCACTTAGACAAAAATCCAGTTTGAGAATTAAAAAAAACAACAAGAATAGTCAAAACAGTAATCGACAAAATTATCATAATCACAGTCGTCACCGCCATCTCCAACCCTTTTTTTCGAGCTCCGCGAGAAAAACATGAGAGGTTTCCGCAAGGACTCCGACCTTTTTTTCGAGCTCCGCGAGAAAAACATGAGAGGTTTCCGCAAGGACTCCGAACTTTTTTTTCCATACCCATCATAACAATACCATCTTTATAAAATTAATCACTTAACCCCCAATCCAGAAACATACCCAATAAATCTATTCAACATCCTACCTAGATTATTCAACTCTTTCATTAGCTCGTCAACTTTAACTTTTTCCAAATACCCAATCTCACCAGCAAACAGAATCTGAGTTTCAGCCTCCCAAACACTCCCCATCGCATTATATAAAAAAGAAACAAAATCCCTACTCGTCCTCTTACCACAACCCTCAGCAATATTAGAAAAAATGCTAACTGCAGCTCTCCGTAACTGTGAAGTTAATCCGTACATCTCCTCCTTAGGAAAACCGACAGTAACACTCTGAATCTCCTTCGCCAATTCAAACGCCTTTTTCCAAACATCCAAATCCCTAAAATCCCTCACCATCAAAAAACCAACAATCCAAAATACTTAAATGTTACCAAGTCGCGCTCCACAAAGCGCAACAAACACATTGCCTCAGAAGAAAATTGCCTCAGAAGAAAATTGCCTAAGTAAGTCCCGCAAGAGCAACCGCCCCGATTATCGTCAAACCCACAATAGCACCAAACGCAACAATCAAATAAAGCAAAAGAGTAACCTTCAAATTTTTCCCAGTCTCAGCCGTAGTCTGCAACGGATCCCGACCAGCCTTAATCGTAACCAAAGTAGATGTCAAAATAAAAACAATCTCAATCAAATAAATACCGACAACAATCTGCAACCAATAAGTAGGAATCATTTTTGTAATATCAAAGATAGAAAGAATTCCACCAATTCCACCCGCACCAGCAATTTCATTAGCCGCAGCCCCGCCACCTCCTTCAAACATCGCGTTCAAACTCCCCAAAATTGTCGTAATCATTCCAGCCAAACCAATAATAATACCAGACAACAGCGGCGCCAAAAAAGTCATATTAGACTTCATATCAGAAATAATATCAGCCAACAAATCATTCAACCTCATATTAATCTTCTTAATATTCTTAACATAATCACTAATAGACATTAACGACCGAGCCGCAACCTTCAGCCCTTTCTTCACCGACTCAACCAAAATCCTCATAGAAGTAGAAACCAACTGAG
>Ga0075124_10000902_pt1 | contig 13752 bp, 34 predicted proteins | sample AntAceMetag02UKS_FD_69809 | JGI IMG/M metagenome (GOLD analysis project Ga0075124, IMG submission 69809) | Saline lake microbial communities from Ace Lake, Antarctica - Antarctic Ace Lake Metagenome 02UKS | ecosystem: Environmental > Aquatic > Non-marine Saline and Alkaline > Saline | place... | reverse complement strand
GATGTATGCTAGGTTTGGTCTTAAGTTTGCATATATAATGGTAAAAATATGAACGAGGACATTTAAAATAACAATTTATTGAAGATGGCGATACGTTTAATTGTGGTGCAAATTCATTTTTTATTTCTTTCATTATTAATCAACTCCTTTAGTTTTTCTTTATTTTTGTTACATATAGTATATTGTTTTACAGCTTTATAAACTTTTGCATTTTGAACAGGACTAAGGTATGTCCACAAGTGTGAAATGTTTTTTTAAAAACGGAAAAGTTACGTGCCAACGGTCTTCTAGGATACAGTAATCGTCTACTATTTTTTTTATTTCAAGGTTTCGACCTTCGTATCTTTCAAATACACCATCACTCCAATCTCCTGTATAAGTGACACTTTTAAGTTTATAAATATTTCCAACTTGTGGAGTTGACCCTTTTTCAATTAGTTTTTTCCAATTCACATTTATCACCTCCACAGTAGTCTTTATGATAAATTAGTTGTCCCATATTCTCTATGGTAACATCCTTCTCTCTGGATTCTATATAATGCTTACATTTAGTGCAAAAAACATCAAGGATTATCATTGTCATCTTAACACCTTTGAAGTGTCGTCATTCAGGGCATTGTTTGTAACCTCGTTATTTTCATACCGTTTTATCCAATTACAATTTGCACATAACAACTGGTATCTTCCTTTATCTTTTTCTCTTATAACTTTATTGTGAAAAGCCGAAATACTTCTACTTTGCATAGTTCTTTCCCAAGCACCATCACTATTTACGTGGTCAATTTGTAAGGCTCTCCAATCTGAAAATCCACACTTTACACATTTGCCTCCTAATGCAGATATAACTTCTAATCTTTTAGCTTTTCGATATTTAGCACCTCTTTCTCGTGCTTCCTTTTTTGTTTTTTGATGGTCTTTATAATATCTTTTATTTTGTAATACATTAATGTAATCTTTTCTATGTTGTTTAGCACACTTCCTGCATAATCTATGTCTATTATTATTCTTCTTTATAATAGTATCACAGGACATACATTTTATACTTCCATAATCTCTATTTTTGGCTTTTATACTTAGTTTTTCCCTATGTTCTTTGGTAAATATTCTCATTTATACCACCTCATATACTATTATAGTTGTTCTACTATTTAAATGTTTTTGTTTAATGAGTTATTAACAATCACCTGCTGTAATACGCTCAAGCACCTTCTTGTAATCATCTTCTTAATCTTACCGAAGTCTAACATCATTTTTGAATAGACTACGTCCTGCCAACATTCTTCAAAAATATCGGACTGCACAGCTTTAGGTAAATATTTCATTAAGGGCATATCCAGTTCATTGCCGTCGTCTATTAACTTAAATATCTGCTTATCTATTCTAGGATTTGTACAATACCTTGCAACGAATTTTCCATCATCGGTTTCTTCATACTTAACTGAGCCTCCAAATGTCTCGTTATTTAATTCCTTAAACTTTGCTCGGACATACTTAGCCATAATTTGTTTATCATAGCATTTAAAAACAATTCCCTCAGCCTGTTGCTTTGGATTACTTATAGTAGGCCATTTGGTAATGGGTACATCTTCATCTGTTACTTCTTTAATTTCTCCAGCCTTAACTACTTTGACTAAAGGAACCATTTCCAAATTTAATTGTTTAAATATTCTTTTAACATCCTCATAATTATAATATCTACCTGTTTCGATATGGAATATGTCAAATCCTAAATATGGTGGAATCGTATCCCAGTTGTAATTTAAGCTGTGTTTAACGCAACATTCTCCGAAGAATATTAATCCTCCATACTTCTTACGTAGTCCTAAGTCTGCTGTCTGTTTATTTACAAACTGACAACATCTACGGAAGTTCTTTGCTATATTGGTTTCTTCGCCTTCATCAGAAGTCAGTTGTTGAGTTCTTGAGCCGAATATAATCTTATCCCCATTGAAAGCAAATCTAAAATTAGCACCGTCTATCTTCTCCTGTATAACAATTTCCGAACTTGGGTCAGAAAATATGTCTGCATTTTCCTCATGTCCCAACATTCTTATCTTATGATATTTATTAAAGTTTTCCATTTTAACCCTCTATTTTCTTTTTCCAATTTTTAACAGGCTGTATTACTGACGGAGCTTTTATTATTAACATTTTACCAAATTCTACCAATTCCTCATCAGTCATTCTTCTAGGAAATGATATAACGCCACTATCTTCTTCATACCATCCTGTAGATGATGTACTTGTTGTAGTTGTTTCTGGAAGATTCCAATAATCACTCATTTAAAACACCTTTCCTTTTTCAATAAACTTCTTCCATTTAGGAATGCCGTCTATTTTAAAGTTCTCAGGACTTTCAATAAAATGGCCTACAAATTCTGCCCATCTGTTAAATTCTTCAAAACCATAATACCCATATGGCTTAGCAGGACCTACAATATAGGTTCTACCATATTCAAATTTATTATTTGCCCAAGTGTCACTATCACTAATATACTTCAGTTTAGTGCCTTTTCTGTATTTTCTATTCATTTTTACTCACCTATATTCTTAAAAAGTGTTTCTGTGTCGGGATTATACCATAATCCGTTCAAACAACATTCTTTATGGGCTGATACATAGTCTGAACTGCCGTTGCTCTGAGAACAAGGCAATACTATTTCCTCTTTTTCATCTTCTATTTCCTTTCCGCATATAATACATTTCATTTTTCAATCACCTCTCTCTTTTACTCTATCACCTATTTTAAACTTTACCATTTTAATCTACCTCATCATCTATAACTAATTTAAAATCACCGTCTTTTATTTCGTGTCTATTCATTAAAGTTATCTCTGCTTCACCGGTTCTCATTAATCTTAAAACTTCTTCTGATGTTATTAAAAATGGTTGAGATACTTTTTTTCCTATTGTCATTTCGTGTTCCATCTTAATCACCTTTGATTAATCCAAATTTATCATCGGAATTATTCCAATCATTCCACAACATTCGTTCATCTGCCGTTACACTGCGCATCCGTTGATGAGTTGTTGAGTAATTGCCTATGAATCTTTCCCATACCCAACATTCTTCTACATCATCCCAATGACCACCATCTACGGCAATATTCTTGCAAGTACAATAATGGAAGTCATGCTGTGCTCGGCTATAAATCCAATCTTTACATTTAGGACATTGAGCTTGTAATACCATAAGAGTTTTAAACTCGTTTTCCATCTTCTATCACCTTTCTCCAGTTAGATATTTTACCTTTTATAATTTTAGTAATGATGTCTTTTAACGCATTATAATTATAAGGAGCATCATTAGTATATTTAGGTTTACCATAATAAAGATAAAACATTTGAGTAATCATATACTTTCCGTATTTAACATCAACGGTATCAATAGTATAACGAGTACGAGCACCTAATTCTATAAAGTCACCAGGTCTTATTGAATTAAATTCTTGTTGTGTTATCAATTTGGTTTCGCCTCCATTCTATCTTTCCAAGTAGTACCTACTATTTTCTGTTTCCAATTTGGAACATCTATCGGGTTATGTTCTTCATCATATTGTGCCTTTCTTTCTAAGTATTCTTCTTCCTCTTCAAACCATTCTACATCTGATGAACCGCAACCACAACATTCTATATCATTAGGACCGTCTGTTACTTCTGAATCATTTACATTACTATCTCCGTAATCACTAATATCACCGTCACTACTAATAGTAATATCTTCGGTACAAAATTGAGTAACCTGTTGTGTTGCATCAAAACTATCCGCATGTCCACAGTTTAAACATCTATATCCCATTTGAACCACCTATTCTTTCTTTCCAATTTGTTATCTTATATGGATAAGGTTTTAAACATCTAGTCATTATACCTTTTTGTGAACTTACTTTATTACAACACCAAATATCGCTATTATGCCATATTTCATTAATAGTAAACACCTCATTTAAGTAATAGTTGTCGCTATCATTATCTTCAAGTTTAATTACTTCTACTTTGTCCCCTTCTTTAAATTGGTTCATTGTAAACCACCTATTCTATTCTTCCAACTTTTAATCTTACAAGGAGCAACATTATTTATAGGACATATGTATGGTGTTTCTCCTTTTTTGCTTATTAAAGCTATATATGTAGGTTTGTCATAATCTTGTTTATGGTCTACCCAAAATTCATCCCATATTTCTCTACTACAAACTCGAAATTTATTTCCTTTTTTGAAACAAGCGGCTCCTACCTTTTCTGTGATAATCACTTCATCTCCTACGTTGAATTTTGTCATTGTGAACCACCTATACGTTGTTTCCAATTAATAATTTTAGCAAGTTCAAGGTCATTTTCAAACAAACCACAGGCACATTTTGATTTACTGTAACAAAAGTGTTTTGGTTCCGTACAGGACCACATGTTACTAATTTTATATTCCTCTCCTTTTTCATATTCATGTTGATTATAGTGTAAGTTGGTTATTACCCTTACCATATCTCCTACTTTAAATTTTGCAGTTGTCATTGTTCTAACCTCTGTCGCCAATTTGTAACTGTCCATTCTATATCCGCTAATGTTAAAAATCCACTATCATTAGGTCTTGGCTTGTCTGTTGTTATGAAAGCCTTATTTTCAGATGTAAACACCTCTTTAACTATTCCAGTATCTCCTTTTTTAATATCATATTGACCAAAATATGTAGTCCAATCCGAACCTATAAGACCTTCTTTAGTACCTTTAAGTATTACTTTTTGACCTTCTTCAAATTTTCTTTCTTCCATTTTGTAAATCCCTCCATAATTTTTTGATAACTTACTGGTTGGAAACCCCACACATCTACTCCCACGTTGATTAGGACGTTTCGTTTGGTTGCTTGGAACTTCCACTTATTATGCACATGCCCACAGAAAGTAAATTTAAAATTATTATCTGCGTGTGCAGGGTTATGTATTAAACTTATTTTATGTCCACCAATTTCTATTACTGCCTCTGTCATAATAGTCTTTAAAGAGTTATTATTATCATGATTCCCCTTAATAAAAACTATTCTGCCGTTTAATTTACTAATCCATTCTTCTGCTTTAATATTTTCACCTTCACCTTTCTTACCATTAGGTCCATTCTTGAAACAAAAATCACCTAAAAAGAATACAGTATCCGTAGGTTGCACTCTTTCATTCCATTTTCTGATTAAGGTTTCGTTCATTTCCTCCACAGTTTTAAAAGGTCTGTTTGCGTAAAGTATCATATTTGCATGGGAAAAGTGGGTATCCGCTGAAAACCAAAACATTTTCATTTCACCTCTTTAGCTTCTATACCGTGTTTAATAACTTTCATTCTAATCCCTCCTAATATTGTCCTTCTTCTATCAATAATACTATTACAATCCATAATAATGAGATTATAATAATTGTCGCAATATAATTTGCCCAATATTCCCATATGATATGTCCGTTAAAATAATTCTGACAATCAACCCTTTGATTTATTAAATTACTATCGGTTAATGATATTTCATCAATATTTAAATCCATTTTAAGTTTACAACTATCCTCGTATGCAGGAAGTGATACTAAAAATAGTAATCCTATAAAAAGCATACAAGCTCCCCATATTAAAAACTGTATTGTTTTGTTCATTCTAATCCCTCCTAATTGCTTCTATTTGATATTCTAATTTATCGTAAAGGTCATTTATACCATCTGTAAACTCCGTACTATTTACTACTTTAAGTAATAGTGCTGACTCTTCAGGAGTTATCTCTATCAACATCTTCTTCACCTCCTTGTTCTGAACCGTCGTCGTTCTGGACAGGCTCTTCTCTTTCTATCCGTACATGGATATTCATTTGAGCATCTGAACTATTACCTATAAATGCTTTCTCATATCCACGACCTGCTATAAAATTAATGATATTACTTACTATCTTACCTGATATTTCGTAGTCAATCATTGCTGAGGCTTTTTCTCCACAAATCAAATCACTACCTTCACCTGCTTCTGGAATTGTTTTAATATAATATTCCACTTGTTTAGGGTCTGATGTATCTATAAGGTAATGTCTCATGTCGAATCTACCTATTCTACCATCTACATAAATAACAGGGTAGTCTTTAAGTTTGTTCCATATCATTTTTCTTGCGGCAAATGAATCGAAAAGACATATATAGATGGTTTGTGGTTCAGGAGAAATTTCACTTTCTGCTGTTAGTTCTCCGTGGCTCGTTTCGATTTCAAGTCCTGCACTCTCTTTACAAATCTCTGCCATCGCCTCAACTTTAGTCTTTCCAATATGTGAAAAAGTAAATGCTTGAGGTCCGATGTTTTCTTCATCTACGGTATCCATATCATATACTTTAATATGCTGTGCGCCTACTTTAGCTAACAGTTCAACAACATGACTACCTACACTTCCAACTCCGAATACTTCAAACTTAAACTGTTCGAGTTTATCGGATGGAACTAATCTACTCTGTCTACTTAGGTTTAGTTCATTCATCTTCTTCCACCTCGTATATCATTACTGAACCATCCGATTCTGTTTCAACTAAAAATCTACCGGATGCTAATCCACTAATCAGTTTACCTTTTTTCATCTTCTTCCCTCCATTCTGTTTTTTATCCATTCGCATAACGCAATAACGTCCTTGTGTTCTACACTTGAAAAGTCTATATCATAGTCGTGAAATCCGAACTTCTTTAAAGATTCCTCATACTTAAACATTATGTTATGGCTGTCCTCTTTTCCATCACAATCATCCCCCATTCGAGGACAAGAATTGCAACTTTCTTGTCCCAAACATTTATCTCTTGCCTCTTGTTCTGACATACTCATTGTTCTTCATCCTCTTTAACATCTTTTATTTTTGAATCAAGGTTGGTACAATCTTCTGCTACCATATCCTCGGTTTGTGTTGCTACTACGGCTATTAACTTATCTCCTTTAAAGTCTGCCATATCACCATTAGGGGTTACTTCTATTGTTCCAATCATATCCTTATCATCATTACTTTTTCCGAATGTATATGCCTTACAAAATCTTCCTGCAGTATCCCAATCCATTTCTGCAACATCATCTAATTCTCCTATGAGTTGCCATACAGCATACTCACCGATTATTTGCCAATAACTTTGACTATATCGGTTTATGATACATGAATAATTAGCATCTTCTCCTGTTGTTTCTTTTATTTCCGCTTCCAACAATCTTCTTTCTACCCACGTATTATAATTTATAAATATTGTTTCAAGCACCTTGCTCATAGTCTTGTATTGTTTTTTATGGGGTTGTAAACAATATTCTTTCATTTCACCTTTCTTTCCACTAACAAGATGAGATTTTTTTATTAAAGGTTTTAATGGTGAACCGTCGTCAGTCAGCGCCTTCATCAAGACTTTCTCAAAGATTTCTCCTGTTTTAATTCGTGCTTGACCACTTCCGATTGTCATACTTGCCCTTTCTTCGTTACTTGTTGGCTGTCCTGAAACCATATCATTGTCCATATACAATGAATTACCTTGTTCTTCATATGTTCCGAAGATATGTTCTACTGCTTTATCGTTATCACTATCAAGTTGACCTTTTATATAATTTTTTGTGTTACTATCTATCACCTTAGCATTGTCTTCCTTATTCCAAGTTTTATTATTCCAAGTATTAGGAGTAACTATGGGATTCTTTTCTATTACTTCCTCTACCAATGCTTCCATTTCTACCTTAGTACTTTCTTCTTCCTCTTTCATCAGCTTTATTAATTTAAGCTGTTCAGGTGAGTGTTCATGTATTAGGTCAATATTCTCTTTCTCAATACTAACTCTTAAAGGTGTTGCTAACTCTATTCTTGATTCTGTGTCCATTGTCCCATCTGTCTTACTTGCTGTCTGCAGGAACCCAAACCATTTTCTTTTAGCTATCGGGTCCATAAAAGTTTCAAAAGTATCTTCATCATCCGTTGCTGAATGGTGTGCACTACCTACTGAACTTCCAGGATGTTTGTGCCAATAAAAACACATATCACCCATACGTTCCATGAACTCTTTATTCTGTATTAGGTTTGTCCACATTTCCGATGTGAAATGTATGGTTGCTGATGATACTTTCTGTTTAGGAAAGAAAAGTTTCTCTACATAAAATTGTTTCTCTCCGTTTTGTGTTCGCATCTTTCCAACACCAACTGCTCCTATTTCATTATCATAATTATGGGTAAGCCATTTAATTTTACGATAAACGTCAAAGGATAATACTAATTTTGCCTTATGATTCATTTTCTTTCCCCTCCTAACATATCTTTTCTGTTTTAAATTTCTTGATATTTGCCTCATAGCAATCATTCTTATCAAGTTGTCTTTGTTCACCTGATTTAATTAATTCAGGGTCATTAATTTCAATTCTCTTTCCTTTTGCATTCCATACTGGTAATCCGTCTGATAATCTACTATCATAAACAGTAGGATTATGTATATGGGCTTCATCACTTATGAATGTTTTAATCCAGAACCAAAGGAGTTTAGCTAAGTCAGTAAACTTGTTTGCGGCAAGCATTTCATATACTTTATTTCTACCTGCACCTTCTCCCATACATGGAGTATCCCATCCCTCATGTCCATGACCACCTGATGAGTGAGGATGTATATTGTTGTTTCCAGGAGTACTGAATTTATTTTCTGTTGTTAATTCAAAACTACCAGGTTTAACTCTGTATGTTATCGGTGACATATAAATTGTCTTCTTTCCGAAAGATAATCCATCACGTTTAAAGGCTGGTAATACTAAACAAGTCTTTTTAAAGGATATATCTATACTATCTGTTTCTAATTTAATGTTTGTTACAAACGGAAGTTTCTTTGCGTTTTGTATTTCTTCATACAAACCTTTTCCATTCAAACTTAGGTTTCTTTCAATATATTCTATTTCAGAATTGTATTGACCTAAAGACATTATACTGGTTTGAATAGCACGTTCATAATCCGCTATGTGTTTTTCTGCATCTCTTTTCTGTTGTCCAATGTCCCTTAATCTTTTTTCTGAATTAGCCAAGAATGACCTTACGAAAAGTTGTTGTTTGAATGATTCGGTAGAAACTGTCTTTAACTTGGATTCTGTTAGAAGTCCTAAAGTTAATGCGATTGCTTCCGTATAATCATCTTGAATCGGAAGAATCTTTTTCATCATGAACGGATTGAAGAACAGTTGAACTATGTTTCTTTCCTTATAGTAATTACCAACATAAGTTCCTTTTATTTTAAGTTCGACAACATTTTCGTTCTTATATTTCTTTATCCACCCATTTTCAACAAGTCTAAGATTATCTGCCGAACTGGCGTCAGTCTCGACCTTTTCGTATAATGCAGTTCTTAACCTTCTATAGAAACCATCCTTATTCTCATAAATAGAATTATCAACGGATGAATCTATGAATAAAGTTAAGTTGTCCTGTACTGATTCTGTTTTACTAATTTGGGTCTTCATTTTTACTTCTTTAATACCCAGTTTATCAATAGATTTAGAAAGAGAATTAAATAGGTCTGGATTCTCTATTAAACCGTTGTAACTTATTTTGGTTTGAAACGCATTTTTAAATACAGATGCCTTTGCCTTTTCTTCTGTGATTTTCATAGCTTCCGCTTCTTTTCGTTTCTCAACTAAAATCTTTAATTCCTTTATTACTATATCACCCTCAGCTTCAAGGGTTTTATCATCTAACTTAACACTCCCAAGAACCTCTTTTTTCTTAGAAAAGGTAAGAGTATTATCATTAGTCCATTTATTCTCCTTAAATTTCTGTATTAATCCTCGTATGTAACATTCAATCACATCAATATCTTCCGATACTTTTAGTTTGTCTTTTGACATTTTTTTCCCTCCTATTGGTTTTTTAATCTAAAAAAATAAAAAAAAAGAAAGATAGTTTTTCACCACCTATTTAAGCAGATTTGATTTCAGGAGTTACAACGTATGTTTCTCCGTCTTCAATTTCATCACTCATGTTTACTTTTGAACCGTCAGATTGAGCAATGATACTCTCCTTCTTGGTATCAATTTCAAGTCCTGCTTTGTTAAGAAGGTCTTCTACGGTTGTATCCTCAGATAGGATGAATTCTTTTACTGGGCCATTTCCAACTCTTCCTACTTTTACAACTGCTGTGTCTGAGGAAGTTTCTACTTCTTCTTCTTCGTCCTGTGCGTTGTATTCTCTTGTTACTTTTGATTTCTTACCTGCTGATAAGTCTGCAAAATCTTCTCCGTAAATCTCGTTTGCTAATTCGTTTTTTGTTGCCATATTCGTACACCTCCAAGTGTGTATTTTATTCTTTCGCCTTAGTGATACTAATGGTCGAAAGGTCCTAATGAAAAAGGAATATAAAAAGGGAGAGAACTTTCGTCTCTCCCATGTTTTTGTGGATTACTTGAGTAATTTCTTAGAGGATAATGATGTTACATAATAACATAATACATACATACTTTTCCTATATGTCCAATCTAAAGGGACATTATATGTAGTATATCCATTATCCTTTGCTACTTTTTTAATATGATTTTTTAATCTGGTTATATCTGAGGTAATATACTTACCTGAATTTGAATTTCTAAGTGATATGGTCACCGCAAATAAACTTTCATTTGCAGGAAAATTATACTTAAAATAATTTGTAATATCTTTTTTAGGATACATATCAGTCTCCTTACTTCCATCAAATGTACCCATAAAATCAAAAAATGCAAAACTGATACTTTTTTTGAAAGGTATTTTTGTAAGTTCTAATAATTTTGATAATGTACATTTAGCCGTTTGTCTGTGTTGTTTGAATATTTTTGAATATGAAAAGGGATTTGGTATATGAATATTATGTTTTTTAAAATCGGTTAGTTTGAGTAATGTTTTTGTTGTGAAAATATCTTCGCCGTCTAATACTATTGCTCTGTGGGTAGGTATGTTTAACTCATTATATATACTACAAAGGATAGTATTTATTAATGTTTTATAATACCCTCCATTATAATCTTTAGGAAACCATTCTTTCTTCTTTGTTTTTGTTTTTTTTTTCATCATAAATAAACCATTATTTCTACTGTTTATAAAGCTTTTGGTTTTCATTGTCCTTGTACCTCAGTCCCACTTGAACTGCCGTCGTTCTGGATTCGTGCCTTCCAGTTTGTAATCTTTCCAGATATTAAATCATTTTGAAAAACTCCTTGGGTATTTCCTTTTTCCATATAGCACCATCCTCCACCAGTATCTTCTATTGACCATTCTTTGCTTATAATAAAAGGTTTATTAATGGTATATCCATTATAATTAGTTAGGTGTTTGCCTGATTTTAACATTACTATGTCTCCTATTTTGAATTTTTTCATTGTTCCAACCTCTTTCTCCAATTCTTTACTTTTTCCATTCTCCATACCTCACAATTACTATGAACACCTCCTTTCATATAATCTAATTTCCATATTTCATTTACCTCATGGTGTGATGTGGGATGTTCATTGTGTAAAATCTTTACGGAGTACTCCATAGGAGTTACTGTATCATCTACAAATATTACTTCATTAATATGACCTTTCATATCACAAGTACAAGTACCACAGGCGAATATAATGTCTCCCACTTTTAATTTATAAATATTATATTGTCCTCCTGTATAATAACCAACATCATAAATCTTCTTCCTATTTCGAAGAAGATGAATTCTTTTCCTTATAAATTCTTCACTTAGCAATTTTATCCCTCCAACTCTTTACTTTCATTCTATCACCTACATCATATACTTTATAATAGGAACCAAAATGTTTAGGTATATGTTCAAGATGTTCTCCTATAAAATTCGTATCTGTTATACTTACTATCTTTATAATATTTTCGGAGAAAAGTAATCTATCTCCTATGGCTATTTCTGTTCCTTTACAGATTTTTACTATTGTATATTGTCCGAACATATTCTTTTCCTCCAGTTATTTATTTTTGTTAATGATATTTCCTTTTCCATTAGTTCGTGACAATTCCCATCTTCGTCTTTACACACGTAAGGGCTGGAAATTTCACTTTCAAGTTCCTCTTTTTTTATATCTATAATGGTTAAAGGTGTTTTGCCAACTATCCATTCGTAAATTTCTTCGAATTCCTTTTCTACATCCTCTAAATCCATAGGTATAATATCATCATAATTGTTAAAATATTTGGGACAGATGACAATATCTCCTACTTTGAACTTTGACATATTCTTGACCTCCAATTTTTAACTACTGCTAACTTCCAAAGATAACCTTCACCATATCCCCAACAATCATCTTCATCAGCCGATTTGTTTTTTATTGTTGAAAGATAACCAGGACATTTTTGACAAATTTCATCATTATTATTTAGTGCATCACAAGGTTTTATATCTTCAACGATATAAATATGTCCTTTTTGGTATTTTCCTAAGTCAAATTGTGCTTCGACTTTATATCCTACTTTTATGTTTGATGTCATCTTTCAATCACCTTTTTCCAATTTAATATCTTTAAAAGTTCTAAATCAACAGCACTAAAGGAGCACTTATCATTAGGATGTACTGTTGTTTCATTTAACATTCTATCTCCGTTTACATTTAATCTTTCATCATCATCATTTATTACTTCGGTTACTTTTATAAGATGTTCAGGAAAAGCCTTACAATTTATACATTTATCTCCAACACATCCTCCTTTATTGCCAACTATTCTATAAACCTTTCCAATTTTAATGTCTGCTAATTTCATAGTACTCCCTCCATTTTGATTATTTTGGATTTCTTTTTACTTACCTTATGGTAAGCTAACGGGAGCTTTACGAGGTTGCCATATTTACGACTTTCGTTCAACTCCGTTTGCTTGGGAAATATTTCATATGAACAGGTTCTAACCATAGTATTTAGCCTTGCTTTGACTAATGTTTGAGCATAAAGGGCTTGAGTTATCGGTCTGAAAAATATCCATATGTGATAACCTTTTCTTCCACTAAACTCAAGCATCCTTGGAAAATCTGAAAATAAATCATAACAAGTTTTTGCCTCTTTTTTAATTCGTAACATTTCACTAACATCTGTACCTTTGCTATCTGAATCTATATCTACACATGCCCATGCTACATTATTATCAGGAGTCAGACAATACAGTCCAACCGTCGTCACTCCAAGGAGATGATTCTTAATATCGTGAATCATAAGAGGTCGTTTAGTTGGAAAGTAAGCACCGCTATCTTGTTGGGTTGCAAAACAATCTTTCCTGTGTACGAAAATTTCCATTAGTTGTTCAGGTGTTAATTGCATATTCGTTTCCTCCATGATTCTACTTTTGCTAATCTTATTTTATCATAAGGTGCAAGTGATGTGCTTTTGTCCTTCCATTCCATAGCACAATCAAAAGTACCTCCTAGATGGTTTACATCTGTTAGTATACCTACTTCGTCTTGATGGGCTATCCAATCTGAATAAATACCTGCATTTGGAATAAGTCTCACTTCATCTCCTACGTTGAATTTCATTTTTGTATCCTCTTCTTCCAGTTAGTTACTTTAGCTAGGTTGAAATTTGCGTCCATGCCGTTCCAATTAGGAGAGGCATTGTATGCTCCTTCTACTGAATATAAACCATAACCTGATGCACTTATGGTTACTATATCTCCTTCTTCTACACATCCTACACTTCCTTGGAAGTCATAATGTATTTGTGGGTCGTTGCTATTTCTCATTACTCTATCTCCTAGTTGAAATGTCATTTTTTCTGCACCTCTATAATGTCATGTCCGTT
>Ga0075124_10000900_pt1 | contig 13790 bp, 10 predicted proteins | sample AntAceMetag02UKS_FD_69809 | JGI IMG/M metagenome (GOLD analysis project Ga0075124, IMG submission 69809) | Saline lake microbial communities from Ace Lake, Antarctica - Antarctic Ace Lake Metagenome 02UKS | ecosystem: Environmental > Aquatic > Non-marine Saline and Alkaline > Saline | place... | reverse complement strand
GATTGCGGGGAAATCTTTGTGGAAAATAACATATAGCACACTGTTGATTTTTATCCACCCTTGCTGTTGTCACCCTGAGCTTGTCGAAGGGTCTATCGAATGGATTGTCGCACTTCGAGAACCTCAGTGTGACAGCACTTTTAACTATTATGTCTATTCTCTATTTTTTGTATTTATTTACCCAATATTCTGTGAGTTTATTTGAAGGTACTACTCCTCTGAAAATTTTTGGGGTATCCCAACTAAGTATTTAATATTGACAGAAAAAATGTTCACACAAGATGAACTGAAAGATTTAAGAAATCTGAAGTTCATAGAAAAAAATTAATAGTGGAGTGCCTATGAAACTCAAATATTGGTTATTACTATTTATAATGATACCCTTTACCTTGCAGGCAAAACTGACTATTCACTTACCAAAAACACATCAGCCACCTGTCATAGATGGCGTTATCGAAGACGGAGAGTGGATCGAAGCTGCGGTAATCGATACCTTTTACCAGACATCTCCGGGCGACAATACGGATCCTTCCGAGCGTACTGTCGGGTTCTTATTGTATGATGACGAATACATCTATGTCGCAATGAAATGCTTCATGGAAGATCCGGAGAAAATACGATTGTTCCACTGTATCAGAGATAAAATATATTATACAGATAGGATATTTCTGTACATTGATACATTTTTTTCCAATGCAAAGGCATACTATTTTGGCACAAATGGATTCGGTGAACAGGCGGACGGCATTGTGGTCGATGATACCGATACGTCCATAGATATTCATTATGATTCATTTGGAGCGCTTACAGATTACGGTTATTCTACAGAAATGAAGATCCCTTTGAAGAATATCAAATACAAAAGCGGTAAGAATGTGAAATGGGGCTTCTTTCTCAAGAGAATGATCGAGGAACGAAAGGAAGAGATAAGCGCCACACATGTTGACAGGAACGGTCTGAATTTCTATGACAATTATGGAATTCTGATTTTTGAAGAACTGCCGACAAACAGAAACTTGAAGCTCATTCCTTCATTTTTAACTGACTACACGCAGGATGAGGACAAGCTAACTGGTAATTCCAATATCAAAAGGAAATACGAACCGGAGCTCAACATATTCTATGAACCAAATTCCAATCTCTCTACTACCATGACCATCAATCCCGACTTCAGTATTATTGAGGCAGATGCAATTGAAATTGATGTAAATACCAGGTTTCCAATTTACTATCCTGAGAAAAGACCCTTCTTCATAAAAAGCACAAATCCCTTCAACACACCAATTACTATTTATCATACTAGAAAAGTTGTAGACCCGATATTCGGCGCGAAATTCTCCGGCGCATTCAGTAATAATTATATCTTCGGTCTTGGCGCTATTGACGAGAATGCAAATGGAGGGCGCTTTATTGAGGGCTATGAAGGTTCTGCAAATGCTTATTTTGGTTTTTTGACCTTTGATAAAAAAGCACGCAGTGGGAATGCATTTATCCGCAGTGCTCTCGCTGTCCGCAAATTTAAGGAATACTACAACCTTGTGGGTGATGTTGATGGTGCGCTTCATATTCTGAATAATTTAAGCGGGTATCTGCAACTTGTGGGCTCGGCAGACCAAACAATAGACAAAACATGGCATAAAGGATTTGGCTACTTTGGTGAGGTCACCTATGAAACTGAAGATCTGTTTGCAAATCTCGAGTTGAAGGCGATCTCTAAAAATTTCAAGGCGGACATGGGATTTATTCCTGAGAATGATATTCAATTTTTTGACAGTCATAGCGAGTGGCATAAACGAGCTTCAACCGATGAGCAGTTCGTTAGATGGTTCGAGATCGGATATGATGCGAATATCAAATATGATCTTGATCTTTCTGAAGTAAAAGAGCACTACCTGAAGCCCTATTCGGGAGTGATCTTAAGCAACAAAATGGAAATCTGGACTGGAGTTGGATTCCAGATGGTGCACTTTGCAGGAAAAGATAATTACATGTACACGCCCTGGGTTTTCTTTGAGACCTATCCAATGGACCTGTTTGTCGCTGATATTGATTTTGTATGCGGAAAATATATGTGGTTCGATGAAGATGATCCTCGAATCGAGCAATTCAGGAAATACAAACTTTTTCTCAATCTGAGACCCACAAACAAGATCGATATCGAAGTTTCAAGTGAATACCAGGAGCTGCACGATATCTATCATGCGCAGGTGCATCAAGTGACTTTGAAGTATCAGTTCAATAAGCAATTCTGGATAAGAAGTATTTTGCAATACAGTTACTCTGATGTATCAGTCAATAATGAAAGTTACAGTACGCTGAACCTCTATCCGCTCTTCGTGTATAATCCATATGCTAATATTGCGGTCTATGCAGGTATTACTTCTCTTGATCATGAGGAAAAAGAACACTCTCAACTCACCTGGTCCGAGAATAAGAATACCTATTTCCTGAAGGTGTCTTATACCTTTGATGTGTTTTAGGATGTGAAACCACTATTTAACACGAAAAGACACTAAATTAAGTAACTGAAGGGACTGAACATGTTCAACCCTTAACTCGGTGATATAGAAAAATGGGCAATCAGGGCTTTAGCCCATTAGTGTGGATTTCGTTTCAGTCATGGAGTGGTCCATAACTGCTCAAGGTATGTTTGTGCAGGCAATACCGCCGAATGCTTAATGCAGATGGACTTCAATGTCGTTATGGTATGGGATGGATGCACCGCTCTTGATAGACTCGAACACGAATTATATCTTGCTCGAATATTTGGTCTTTATGGTGATGTTATGCCAACTAAAGAGGTTTTGAGTAGGTTAAAATAAAATAATTGCTCTATATTGGTTGAAAGTAATATTAGTGTACTGGTGGCAACTACCTGGATTTAATTCGAATAATTTGCTGTTTAAGCTGATTATTTAATCACTAAATTTCTTAGGCGTCAGCCACACAATAATTGGAAACAATATCATTGGAATTCCCATGCCAAGTGTTGCGATAAATGGAATTTTGGAGGGAGGAAGGATGAAGAAAAGTATCATGGTGATAGAGATACCGGATATTGAACTGATAATAGCAGCATATTTGTTTGCTCTTTTCCAAAAAAGTCCATAAAGGAAAGGTGCAAGAAATGTTGCTGCGATAGCACCCCAAGAAATTAAAAGCATCGTCAGGATAATAGCGGGTCTGAGAACGGCAAAAATGACTGAAATTATAATAAAAACTCCGCAGAATATCCTCATCAGTAAATTTAACTTAGCATCAGGAATGAGCTTCTTTGAATAACCATGATACAGATCTTTTACAATTGCCGAAGCTGACACAAATATAAGCGATGCAAGAGTTGACATCGAAGCAGTAAGAACAAGCAGCAATATCACAAATGACACACCGGAAGGAATGACATCTCTAATGAAAATTGGAATTAACTTATCAACCATTGGGCTTCCGTTCGAGAAAATCTCGGGATATTTCTGAGCGTTGATAAAGACTCTTGTAAGAGAGCCGGTAAAATAGGCAGCTCCAGTAATAATTATTGCAAATATCGTAGAAACGATCATGCCGATATTGATTGATTTATCATCTTTAACAGAATAAAATTTTTGGACAAGTTGCGGCATGGCAAAAGGAGCAACGCTGGTTATGACAACGATATAAAAGAGTGGGAAAAATCCAGGAGGTCCAATGAATCCGGTGAGTTTGGGATTAATGCTGTTAAGTTTTGCCGTGATTGCAGTAAGTCCACCGGCACGCGTGATCCCAAAATAAACCATCAAAGTAACACCGGCGATCATCACAATTCCCTGAATAAGATCGACAATTGCGATGGAGCGATATCCTCCTAATATCATATAAATACTTGTAAGCCCTGCCATAATAACAAGAATTAGAACAAAATTCATTTTGAAAGTAATCTCAAATAAATAGCTCAAACCCAGGAACACTGAAGCAGCATAGGGGATAAGGAAAATAAAGATGGCAATCGCACTAAAAATCTTTAGGAAATGAGAGTTATAGCGAGCGTGTAAATATTCAGGCATAGTATAGACATTCATATCGTGAGACGCTTTTCTGATTTTTTTACCAACTAACAACCAAACCAGCAGGGTTCCGACAATTGTATTTCCAAACGCAACCCAGAGAGATGAAAAGCCAAAACCCCAACCGAGTTTGCCTGCAAATCCTATAAGTAAAACAGCACTAAAATAAGCAGTTCCATAGGTAAAAGCAGAAAGCCATGGCCCTATTGAACGCGATCCCAAAAAGTAATCATTAAAGGTTTTTGAGCGTTTCATGCCATACAAACCAATTCCTAAAAGGAATAACGCATAAACCGCAAAAAAGATATATTGTTCCACCGGTTTACCTCCAAGGTAGTTAATGTGTTTATATATTATTTCACTGAAATTCCACAGGAGTGGAAATTACTAAAAAAATCATATTTAACCTTTCTTAATATCTACTGCGAAACTTGAGTTGTTTAATTCCTGTTTGCATAGATGATCATGCGTTGATCTTTGGCTTTTTCCATGTTCCTCTTTTATAGATCAGGTATGCAATGACGCAGCAAATGCTATTACTTACCACCATCGACCACCAGAGCGATTCGTAAGGATATGTTAAAAGTGGGAGTGACAGGCGGTGCAGCAAGGGATAGAGAAAACTATCCTTGAGGAAGGCGATATGCAAAACGGTGCCTGAAAGAATATATACAAGAGGAATTCTGATCACCCAAAGGCGAACAATATTGAGCAGCATGACCGGTTTTGTATGCCCGGAACCATTGAACGCACCGATGAAAACAAAAAGTATTCCGAAAAGAAACGCAGCGATAGGTGTCACTTTGAACATTCTACGACCAACATCGATGACCAAAGGATCATTAATAAAAAATTTTGTAATAGAACCACCAAAAAAATACACGAGAACGGAACCGGTAAACATCATTGCAAAAACAAGCCGGAAAGCGACGCCTACACTTTTCTCTGCTCTCTTGATCTTTTGGGCACCAATATTTTGCCCGATTATCGAGGAAAGCCCATTGCTAATTCCCATTGCAGGCATCATGAAGAAATTGATGATACGATTATTTATTGCGTATGCAGACATGACAACAGTACCAAAGGAGTTTACAAATCCCTGAAGGATAATGAAGCCGAAGCTGGTCATGGATTGTGCGAGGGAAGCGGGTATGCTGATCCTCAATATTCTCGTCAGCATCTCTTTTGCCGGTTTGATGTCCGGGAGTTTGGGTATTATGTAAGGAGTTTTCCTGAAAAGAAATACAATAGCTATGATTGCAGCAATAACACGTGATATGAGTGTAGCCCACGCAGCGCCGATAGTTTCCATTCTCGGGAAGAATCCAATTCCAAATATCATAAGAGGATCAAGGACTATATTCAACCCAACAGAGATGATCTGAATCTTCATGGGGGAGATTGTATCACCCAGCCCGAGAGAAAAGCTCTGATATGAAAGAAATACAAACATGAATATCATACCCATAAGAATGATAGTAATGAAATGCCTTGCAAGCTCGAAAATCTCAGCCGGAGTTTGGAGGAGGTGCAAAATATCATTAATAAAAAGAAAACCAACAGCAACAAAAATTATCGAGAAAATTATTATGATCAGCACGAATTGCCCGACCACCTCTTTCATCTTTTCCATCTTATTAGCACCTCTGTACTGAGCAATAAGGGAAGTGCCTGCAATGACAAAACCAAAGCCGAAAGAAGAAAAGAAAAAGATCAGCGGGAAAGCAAGTCCTACCACAGAAACAGCTTGTCGCGCGTTTTCACCCAGCTTACCAAGCCAGAATGCATCTGTAAGATTGTAGAAAGTCTGAAAGAAATTTGAGAGCATAATGGGAAGAGAAAGCTTCATGAGGTTTTTAAGGAGACTTCCGCGCGTAAGATCCATTCCGGTAAATGCCATAAAAGGTATATATTCCTACTTCATAGAAGTGTTGTTTCGGGGGAAAAAATGCTCATCAAATAAATTGCGGATTATAAGTTTTTCACTACAAGGTCATAAACCTCATCAACGGGAATTGCTTTCACGCACTTATTATCTCTGCAAGTTGTTTTTCTGTGATTGAAAGCGCTCACACACGGGCTGCAACTGAAATCTGCGTAAATAGAGTGGCAATTTTTTCCAAGCGGACCATACAATTTTGGAGTTTCGGGCCCAAAGAAAACGATGTTCGTGATGGGGGTTAAACTTGCAAAATGAGCAGGTCCGGAATCGTTGGTAACTAGCACATCAGAAATATTAAAAAGGTCGATTATTTCTCGCAATGTTGTTTTATTTGTCAGGTCAATTATCCTGTCGGGAGCTTCCTTTTGTATGACCTTTGCATCTTTACACGCTTCATTTACTCCTATGATGACTATAAATGTATTCTCTAATTCAACTAATCGTTTTGCCAGCTCGGAGTATTTTTCAAGAGGCCAGGCGCGTATGGGGAGTATTCCCGCATTGGGATTAAATATGATGAGTTTTGAGCCAGCATTGATCTTTGCATTTTCCTTTTTCAGTTTTAAAAAAATATTGCTCTTCGCAACATCAGTTGATGTAATGTGTGGCACGTAAGGGATATCCTCAACATGTTTTTTGAGTTTTGGATATTCTTCAAAAGGAGCAATAAGCGAATAAACAAGGTTATAGAAATTATATGAAATATGCTGGTGCGGATTGTAAGTGATCCGATGGGTGAGAAAATTTCCACGATACAGCCCTTCCATGTGGAATTTATAATATCCAACCCGATTATGAGCTCCGGAAAGATAAGAGATTATGCTGGTTGCTCTGGAAAAAAGCTCCATATCAATATAAGTATCAATGGGTATTTTGTGTAATTTTTTTAAAACCGAAAGGGTGGAAAAGACAAATCGGGAGAAATTCGAGCAATCGATAGTAAGCACATTTTCTTTTGGTATCGCTTCTGTGATGTACACGCTTTCCTTATTCTCTTCAAAAATGAGGAAGTAGATATTGGAATCCGGAAAGAGCTCTTTCGTTTTTTGCAATGCAGAATAGGCAAGGATCGCCGATCCCATCTCCGATAATTCAACAAATAGGATATTCTTTGGTTGCACTGGTTTTTTTAAAGAAGGTTTGAAAAGCGTGCGTATCTTATAAAGCACGGTGAAAAATGCACACATTGGAATTCCAAGCCATTTATCTATCTTTCGAATATGATCAACATCCATAAGTTTGATCCTTTTCAGTTGCTTCGACCACTTTCTCAACCTATGTGTATTTGGTCAAATTTATTTACAAAGATATTGCTTACATCAAATTTAACAATTATAGATTTATACAAAAAATGATCATGACGAAATGTAAAATTGTCTTTACAGACCTTGACGGTACTTTGCTCAGGCATGACAAAACCATGAGTGATGAAGATATTGCTATACTCGAAGAACTGGGTGAAAAGAAGATTGTTCGAGTTCTTGCGACAGGTAGATCTCTCTATTCTTTGAGCAGGATATTTGAAGACGATTTTCAACATTTTGATTATATCATTTTTTCCTGCGGCGTAGGCATCATGAACTGGAACACAAAAGAAATTCTCTGTTCCCATTTTCTTTCAAAGAATGAGATCAAGCGGGTTAGGGAAGCTCTTGATCTTCACCATATTGATTATATGATCCACAAGCCCGTGCCGGATAATCATAAGTTTCATTATCAGAAATTCAGTACAGAGAATCATGATTTTGATCGTAGATTTTCCTATTATCAGGACTGCGGTTCGCCCCTCTCTTCAAACGAGACAAATTTAGAAAAGGCATCTCAGATAATTGCTGTTATTCCGGAGGATGTTGAGAAATTTGAGATCATAAGAAAATTGTTGCCCGACCTGAAGGTTATAAGAACAACATCCCCCATTGACCATAAATCACTTTGGATTGAGATATTCCCGAAAAATGTCTCAAAGGGGCATGCTGCCGAATGGTTATGTGAGCATCTCGACATCTCAAGAGAAGAAACATTTGGCATTGGAAATGATTATAATGACATCGAGCTTCTGGAGTGGACAGCATATAGTTATGTTGTGAAAAATGCGCCCGATGAGCTTAAAAATAGATATAAGACCACCGCATCAAATCAGTGCAGTGGTTTTTCAAAAGTGATAAGAGAGATTTTTTTATGACAAAGGATAGTAAAGAACAAAATGAGCGAGCAAAAGAGCTTGAAGTAGTTTTGGAACACAATTCTGAAAATCACTGGAGGTGGCGTATGAGTATGATAAAAGCAAAAAGACTTGTTTTATAAGGTTTATTATGAAGAAATTATTTATCATTTTAATATTGATCTGCATTACTTTTACTCTAAATGCAGAAGTATTGAAGAATACCGAAATCGAGCTTATAGAAACACTCCTTGAACAAAATGATATGTCGCTTCAGTCTCTTAATTTTTTGAAAGACTGGGCGCGGGATACGAAATTCAAACTTCCGATCGTGGTCGATATTCTTAATAATCCACTCCAATTCCCAATATTTGTAGATCAAACTGAGGTGCTTTGCGAGAAGCATGATCCGTCTGAAATGATCTGCGAGTATGCAAATATATTATTTCAGGTAAATTGGATAGATTCTTTTGATGAAACCATTTTTGAAGAATATTTCACTCAAAACGTAAAAACGCCGAAGGATATTTTAGGATATGTAGAATATGTGTGGGAATTTGTAGATCATTTTTATCAGAAAGCATGGCAGCAATTATCTCATGAAGATAAAGATATGCTGCATTATCTCTCGTATTCACTCTGGCAGGAAGAGGAGGACTCCCTTCGCTACGATGAGTTTTATCAACTTCAAGGAATAACCGAGTATGACAGTCTGAGCATTGAGGATGATGTAATTCCAATCATTGAGAAGATAGATTTTCCTTTTTTGATGTATGCAGCAAACATTTCACAAAAGGGCTTTGATATACTTCAACAGAATTTGCCGCTCATCAGTTTTCAGAATGACAAAAAAATGATACACAATTCCTCTTTTGGTTTGATGTGTATTGGCACTCCACAAGCTGACAGATACGATAAACGTTTTTCTTTTATTCTTGATCCATCCGGAAATGATATGTATGCAGCACCAATAAAGACCGACTGGGAGCATCCTTTTTACTGGATTATAGATATGCAAGGTAATGATACCTATCGGAATGATATGATCGGAAATCTGTTCCACGTTTTTGCCGGAATAGGGATTTCCTATGATATAATGGGCGATGATGTTTATGCTGGAGATGACTACACACTTAGTTCTTTTTTGGGCTATCTTCTCGCTCATGACATTGATGGGAATGATATTTATAAAGGTGGCTTGAACAGCATAGCAGCAGCTACCTTCGGTTTGAATCTGCTTATTGATGAAAAGGGTTGTGATCACTATTCCACAACTGAGCTTGGAGAAGGATTTGCAGGTCCGCTCGCAGCAGGATTTCTTATCGATACCGATGGAAGCGATATGTATTATGCAGGCGGAAAGTATCTGCACGTTCCCCTTGCGCCATTTGATCATCGATCGCTGTCGCAGGGCTTTGGCTTCGGGGTACGTCCTTATCTTGGAGGTGGAATAGGTGTGCTTTATGACCGGCTTGGTAATGATGTCTACCAGGGAGCAGTGTACAGTCAGGCGGTTGCTTACTGGTATGCTCTCGGGATCATCATAGACAAGGCAGGAAATGATTTTTACTCTGCAGTGTATTATCCGCAGGGAAGCGGTATCCATCTTGCAGGCGGATTTCTGTATGATGAAGAGGGCGAGGATCATTACTATTCCAAGCACGGACCCGGGCAGGGAGCTGCACATGATTATGCGGTTGGCTATCTGATAGACAGAAAAGGAAATGATATTTATTCTATCGAGGGTGGAAACGGATTGGGGCTAACTAATTCCGTTGCACTGTTCCTCGATGCTTCAGGAAATGACAGATACGAGAGGAACGTATCCAGTAACTTTGGTTATGCTAATACTGCTCGAAATACTGGAAGTATAGGTATTTTTCTCGATACAGGAGGAAACGATATTTATCCAATATCATCAGACACAAGCGGATATCATGAAAAGTATCAAAATGATGCAAATTGGTCTTATGGGACTTATGGCGTTGGCTGGGATACGCTCATGATTGTCGAAGAGATAGCTGCGGTGGAAGAAAAAGCTGAAGAAGATGCTTCATCAGTAGATTCCCTTGCTTCAATTAAAGAGATCTTCTCGATCGCTTCTGAATGGGGAGTGGGAAGCAGCACGAAAAGAGTAGCAAAAGCTGCTGAAATTCTGTTGAACAGAGATGCCGAATCATCAGAATATATCTTCGAGAATAAACTGGATACAAAAGGTTCGCTCGAGTACAGGGCAATTTTGAATTTTGCAAAAAAATCTTCTGAATTCGGTTCATACCTTCCACAAGCTCTTGCAAATGAGGATAGTGTTGTTGTGAAGAATGCACTCGCGCTTATCGGGGAACTTAGAGATTCGACTCTTATTGATATGCTGTCATCAATGCTGGATCAGAAAAAGTTTGTGTCCAGTGTGCTTTCTTCTCTTGGAAAGATGAAAACTGATAGTGCAGTTCAACTCCTTGAAAATTACATGAATTCATCTTCGGAGCGTATCCGTGTTATTGTTGCACGAGGATTTTTGCTTACAGACACACCACGAAGTATCGACCTTCTCAGGCAGATGAAAGATGATCCCTCATTCTTGATCAGAACGATGTATAAGTTGAAGAATAGCAAATTATAATCTAATAATTACCACAGAGAACACAGAGGAACACAGAGAAAATATTTTGAGATAAGGCTTCACCCGACTCAGCTTGAAAAGATGAGTCTTGTTCCCTATCTTTTGAAATAACGAGTCTGTTGTGAAGGGAATGATCCGGGATAGAATATAATATTCTTTCATTTCTTTGATCTGCGCAGATCAGTTAAATCCGCGTCCATCTGCGTTCTATCAAAAATGGTACCCCGGAGAGGATTCGAACCTCCGACCAACGGTTTAGGAAACCGCTGCTCTATCCATCTGAGCTACCGGGGCATGAGTGTACAAACGTAGAACTCAGGTTATAATGTCAATCTTATCTGCTGACAGAATGCTCTGCAATCCTTTCTCAGTTTTTAGCATAAGCATACCATCTTTTGTAACACCTTTGACAATTCCCACAATTTGATTCTCACCCGAACAAATTAGCACTCTTTTCTGCGCAAGGTAATGATGTTGATTGAAATACTCAACGAAATGGGGAAACCCTTTTTCATTGAAAAGATAAAAATTCTCTTCAAAGGTTTTTAAAATTACTTTTAGGAGCTTCTTTAAGACTAATTTTCTATTAGTTTCAATTAGAAGCGAGGTTGCAGTTTCTTTAAGATGATCGGGAATTTCTATGATATTACAGTCTATACCAATACCGATCACTGTGCCGTTTTTGTTGGAAGAAGTGAGAATTCCGCCGAGTTTTTTATTATTTACAAATATATCATTAGCCCACTTGATCGAAAAGGTGAGTTCAGGAAAGATAAAACTAAGAACCTTATGAATGACCACTCCTGTAAAAAGCGTTATAGATGAGTGAAATTTATTACAGGGAAATGCAAGAGTAAACCACAAACCGCCGACCGGTGAGTACCAGATTCTCTCAAGTCTTCCGACTCCGTTTGTTTGCTCCCCAGCGCAAATAACGAAATTTTTTTGGAAAGTCGAGTCTTCCAAAAATTTGATGGCGAGCGCATTTGTTGATACGACTTTTTTATAGAATTTTATCATAGGAAATAGCTCGATTTTCATGGTTCATTTATTGTATGTTATTCTTTTCTGGACAAGAAAAATCTGCTTTGTGCTTTAAGAAACTAGAACTATGGCAAATTCATTTTTTCAAAGATTATTTAAGAATCACTTAAAGCGTTTCATCAAATTCGGCATTGTTGGCGGAAGCGGCACAGTAGTGAATCTCGGTGTGCAGTATCTTCTTACTATTGCAGGTCTGCATTATATCTTTGCCGGAGTGATAGCAACTGAGATCTCTATTATCAATAATTTTCTACTCAATAATTTCTGGACGTGGAAGGATAATCCCGCAAAGACAAAACGCAGCTTTGCCGCACGTCTTTTCAAATATAACTCCTCAATGATCGTGACCGGAATTGCACAAAATCTGCTTATGATATTCTTCACGGAAATATTTAAAATAAATGACCTGATCTCAAAATTCATAGCGATCGTGATCATCACATTTGTGAATTACGTGATACACTATTTCTGGACTTTTAAAGGTGAAACCGATGAAAAATAGGTTGAGTTACAACGAAAAAGCGATCATCTTCGTCGGTGCGTTGACCGTATTCAAACTCATTTACACGATCGGGCTTAATGTCATTCCCGACGAAGCATATTACTATCTCTGGGGTAAGAATCTTGCACTTTCATATTTTGATCATCCGCCTATGATTGGATGGTTTTTTGGTTTCCTCTCATTATTTTTCAAGAGCGCTGAATTTGTTGTGCATCTGCAGCCGATCCTTCTTGGAGCAGGCACCTCTTTGTATGCTTATTATCTCGGCAAAGAAATGTTCAACGAGAAGATAGGATTTACTTTTTTGGTGATGAGCAATATGACACTGCTCCTTTTTGCAGGCACGATAATTGCCACGCCGGACACGCCTATGATATTCTTCCTGATCGCAGGTATCTTTCACTTTCACAGAGCGTACAGAAATGGAAAATGGCTTCAATGGATACTTGCCGGAGTGTTTTTCGGATGTGCGCTGCTTTCCAAATATGTAGCAGTTTTGATCTTTCCTGCACTATTACTGTTTTTGATATTCACGCCCGAACGCACATTGCTGAAGAGCATCAAACCGTATATTGCATTAGCAATTTCCTTTATTGTATTTCTGCCTGTGGTGATCTGGAATGCACAGCATGAATGGCTTTCTTTTTCATTTCAATTGAAACACGGAGTTGGTGGATCTTTTCCAAACTGGCAGAAGCTTGGAGATTTTCTCGGAGGGCAGGCAGGCATTGTCGGTCCACTTTTGTTTGTCATTTTCATCATTGCAATGATTAAGATAATTGCTGAGTGGAAGTATCATTCAAAGGAAGTGAAATTACTTTTTTTTCTGGCGCTGGTGTTTTTTGGATTTTTCCTTATCTCGTCCATGCAGAAGAAGGTGGAAGCGAACTGGGCTGCTTTTGCCTACATTCCGGTAATGTTGATGGTAACATATCTTTATTTGCGGCGCTGGCAGGTACATGTCGGCTGGAGAATTACTTGGGTGGTCAACTGGTTTCTGCTTATCATTGTGCTTGTGATTGTGCTCGTTCAGGTGTATGTGCCGATTATTCCTATTAAGTATGATTCCACCGACCAGTTTTACGGCTGGAAGCAACTTGGGCAGGATGCATCGCTCATCATTGATGATTATCCCGATTTGATCCCTGCAGCAAACCGGCACCAGATCGCAAGTGAACTTATAGTCTATTCAAAACACGATTTTGTATGCTTTGATCTCGGAAATAGACCTCATCAATTTACTTTGTGGAGAAATGACGAGGAATTACTTGGTAAAGATTTCCTACTTTTTGATCAGTCAAAGAAGCTCAATACCTCGATCATTAACAGCTTTGAAAACGTCGAATTTATTACCTCGATACCGCGTTTTCGAGGAATGAAATTATTACAGGTAGTGATGGTGTATAGGGCAGAGAATTATCTTGGAGAGAAGTAAAGATTGAAAAGCGTGGATGGAAGAGTGTGGAGCGAAATATATTTTC
>Ga0075124_10000899_pt1 | contig 13798 bp, 22 predicted proteins | sample AntAceMetag02UKS_FD_69809 | JGI IMG/M metagenome (GOLD analysis project Ga0075124, IMG submission 69809) | Saline lake microbial communities from Ace Lake, Antarctica - Antarctic Ace Lake Metagenome 02UKS | ecosystem: Environmental > Aquatic > Non-marine Saline and Alkaline > Saline | place... | reverse complement strand
TATTTAATTCATTTCTAATTTTTTGAGGTATTACAATCTGTCCTTTTGAGCTTATTTTTGTTATTTCCATGTAAGAAAGTAAGATTTTCCAACTTTTAAATGTTTCCTTCCCCCAACCCCCCACTTAAATTCTTTTCTAAAAGGTAGAGGGAGACATTTTTTATTAATCACACAAATCCTTCTTGCTTTCCAATTTTTCTTAGAACATCTTTGATTTCATTTATAACCTTTTGTTGATCTTTTTTATGAGACATCCTCACAAATCTTATTAATATTTCAGTTAAACTTTCGGTATCAAATAATTTTAATTTATGTCCATCAGTAATAAAGTAAAATCTAAAAGATTTGTATTTGAGTTCTTTTATGATAATTCCTCCAACATTTCCTAATAATTTTCCTTTCTTTGGATTTTCTCTTAGAGAATACATTAATCTGAATATCTTTTTAGATTCTTTTTTGAATTTTTTTAGAATTTCATTTTTTAAATCTCTAAAGATTGTTACTTTGGCCATTTTTTGTCTGCTTCTTTTATGGCTTCTTCAATTGGAATGAATCCTTCATCAGACATTAAGAATTCTCTAAGTTGTTCTTTAACGGCCATTGAATAAATTCTATTTAAAATATCATCATAACTATCTCCTTTTGCTCCAAAAGATGAAATTTTCTTTTTTGTTTCTTTGCTCAGTTGAATTGTTGATATTTCCATTTTATCTATAGTTACTATGGGTTCTATAGTATTTAAAGGTTTCCAACACACTTAAAATCTTTTCTAAAATCAACCCAACCCCTCACAAACAACACCATCATTATCACTATCTAAACCATGAATATCATTACTGGTTCCTCCACATAATTCAAAAGTATCCTGAGCCTCTTGTTGTGTTGTGAAATCATCGCAGTTATAAATATCATTAGTACAATTATTATGAGTATTAAATAGTTCTTGTATTTCTTCTTCTATGTCAGAGTCATAATCTTTACTAATATCTTTGCCTACTTTAAACTTAAACTTGATAATAAGTAAAATACCTAATACAATTACCCCTATAATTGCTAAGACTAATATAAGAATAAGTGTCTTTCTTTTCATTTTCTTATTAGCTTTTGGAAATATTTAAAAGTTTGCAAAAACCTCTAAGAATTATTTTCTATCTTCCCAAATCCAATACAAAGTAAGAATTCCAAAAACAATTGTCATTAAGTAATATAATTTTGAAAAAAGTGCACCACCTAATTTGTAATGAAAATAACTTCCTCCTGCAAAAGAGAGTAAAGTAAGAGTTCCAAAGAAAATTGAATATCTAATTCCCTTTTTGTACCACTTAATTTTTTTCTTTACCATAACATCTTTAAGAATCAATCATATTTATAATTATTTATTGATGATAAGAAAAGGGAACAAAACATTTAAATAGGATGTAAGACTAATCTTACTATGGAAAATATCAGTATAACTAAAATAAGTTCTAAGGGTCAAGTAGTAATTCCTCAAGAAATGAGGAAAAATTTAATAGAAGGAGATAAATTAGTTGTAATGCAAAATAAAGATCAAATAATTCTTAAGAAAGTAGATGATTTTAGTAAAAATCTAGAAGAAGATTTGGAATTTGCTAAAAGAACTGAAGAAGCATGGAAAAGCTATGAAAGAGGAGAGTTTAAACAGATGGATTTTGATGATTTCATTGAAGAAATGAAAAAATGGTGAAATTGGCTTTTAATCCAAAATTTCAAACCTCATTTTCTAAACTCAAAGATAACTTACTAAAAGAAAAAATTATAAAACAGATACAAAAAATAAAAGCCAATCCAGAAATAGGTAAACCAATGATGCATGATCGGAAAGGCACTCGTGAATTATATATTAAACCTTTTAGACTTGCTTATTCTTATATGAAAAACAAAGATAAAATAATAATCCTTGAATTTTATCATAAAGATAAGCAGTGATTGTTCTTTTCTAACCCCAATAAACCCTCCAAGAATTAATTATTCAACAATCCCTTTATTATAACTAAAGGGGTTCCAGCATCTGCAGAACCAGAGACTAAATCTGCAAGACTTCCTGCGAGATCTTTTAAAGGTCTTGGGGTTGTTCCCTCCATAGATTTACTTTGAATTTCATGTGCTTTTTTACCCTCTTCTTTAATCATTTTTTCTATTTCTTCTTTACTTTTTCCTTGGCTAATTCCTTTATCTGCTAAAAATTTATATTTAACTCCTTTTCTTGGATTTTCTAAGTTAGGAGTATAACCAAATGCAACAACAGGGTCTGCTAATTCATAGATTCCTGTGCTTGGGTCTTTATATGCTCCATCCCCATAAACAAGAACTTCTACATTTCTTCCTAAACCATTTCTAACTTTTTTCTGAATTTGCCTTGTGATTTTATCAGAATCTCTTGGAGCTAATTTTAATATTCCCTCTGAAGATAAATTACTTCCTAATAATCCCCATTCAGACCATCCTCTTCCATCTTGCTGTTCATTGCATAAATCTTGTAAAGTCAAACAATTTTCAATATATTCACTAATTATTCTTAAATCTTTTTCTCTGCTATGAATTGATGAAATTATAACCCCTTCAATATTGTCATGGTATAATCCACTATGAGAGTCGCTTCTTATAATATGGGGTTTTGCTCCTTGTTCTTTGATAATCTCTTTATAAAATTTAATATAATTCATTCCTGTTGCAGGATGGTCAATTAATTCATTTCCAACTTCGTCTGTTTTTTCTGGAAATTGAACATATACTTCTCCATTTGGGACTGCTTTAGCAATTCCTTTTAAAATAGAAGAAAATCTATTTCTGCTTGCAATAGGAAACAAAACTCCTATTTTGGAATTTTCCTTTAAACTTAATTTTGTTTTAACGTCTTGAGAAATATCTTTTAAAGTTACATAATTTTTTTGAGCTCTTGCCACAACAGATTCTGTAATACAAACTATTGAATTGTCTTCCAATAAATCATCATTTCTGCATTTTAATAAAGAATCATAAACCATTTCAACTATATTGTCTCCTGGCTGAATTACTGGCATTTTAATTCCAAAAGCACTTGGCCCAACATAATCTGGTAAAATTGACATTTAAAAATTATGATAAATTAGTTTAAAAGTTTATATGTAATCTAATATGTTTTTTTAGGTTTTCAAAACTTTTTAAGAATTATTTAATCATCTTAGATGTCAAGAGGTTTTTGTTCTTCTTTTTTCCAAGCCTCACAACTAGGTCTAAATTCACACCAATTACATAAAATAGATTTATTATGAGGAAAAGTTTGAGTTGATTCTATTTCATCTATTAATATTAAAATATCTTTTTTGAGTTGTTGTAATTGTTCATTTGTTCTTCTTGATTCAATTTTTTTATTATGGGCTAAATAATGCCAAACTAAAACAACTTCTTTGTCATGTCCAAATAATTCTTTAATAGCTATAGAATATAATGCAAGTTGCCTGTCAGTATCTACTCTTTCTTGAGTAGGAAGAGAGTTTGCTGTTTTATAATCATGAACTTCATATTCTTTTGTTTCAAAATTATAAACTAATCTATCTATAAATCCTAATATTTTATATTCTCCTTGTTCGTCAAGATTTATCCAAATTTTTTTCTCACATTCTAATGTTCCATCTTTAAATGGGTGGTGCTTATTATAATAACTAACTAAAAATTCAACTCCCATGTTAAAATAATCTTTCTCTGTTAAATGCGATTTTACAATTAAGATGTCCTCTGCATAATTTTCTTGCCAATTACTAGAATAATATTTTATAATTGATTCTATTGTTTGAGAATTATTTTGTTTTACTTGTCGATAAACCCATTCTAATGTGTTATGAACAACACTTCCTAAATGCGCTTCAATTGTTTTTTTAATATCAGGTTTCTTTTTTTCAATATATCTGTATTTATATTTTAATGGACATTGTTCAAATGTGCTTAATTTAGAATGGGAATACATTGCCATAGGCAGTTAAAAAAGAAAGAGCGGTTATAAATATTGTTATAGATTTAGTATACAAATTATTATAAATAATCTTTTTTACTCTTTTTTATGATTGTGCTTAGAGAGGAGGAAGTTAATCTTGAAAATATTTTAGAAAGGTTTGAACACTTGGGTAATTTTATGTTTAATGAAATTGAATTAGGATATCCCAATATTGGAAAAGAGGGGGGATTAAAACAAGAGATTAAGATTCATCCAGAAGATTGGAAAACCATTATTCCTGAATTAGAAACAAAATATTCTGAAAAGTATGATTTAATTTTAGCTTCTGCATATATTATGGATAAAATAGATAGGACTGCAAAGGTAAATACTGAATTTTATAAGTTGAAATAATAAGATTATGTTGCTAATTTGAAAGTTATGTTTTTTTGTTTTTTATTTAACATATTGCATAATCTGCTAATGGTTTTTTTAGGAACAATCTTTGTAAATAACCCTCCATCTTTTATACTCATAAGGTATCTTTGTCCTTCTGATAATCTTTTTTCTATATTTAAAATTTCTTTAATTCTCTCTTCTGGCTTTTTATCTAATATCTTAAAATCAGGAACACCATGTTCACCATATATAGGTTCAGGCTGTTTTTTAATAGGTTCAATGCATTTAATTTGGAGAGCCATATGTCCTTTAAAATAAGTTATATTAAAGTAATATTGGAGGATTTGTTTCATAGATGTCCAGATTTTCAATAATATTTAAAGTTTTGTATGCTTTAAGAAATAGTAGTTATTATTCACTAAAAACACACTCAAGTGCTTCTTCATTCCAAACATCATAACCTTTGTTTACACAACATTCGTCTACATTATCTGGGTTAACTGTTCCGCAACTTGCGCCAACTAAAAAATCTTCTTTTATGTCTTTAGCTAAGAATCCCCACCAAGAATTTCTTAATTTAAGAACTTCTCCTGTTTCAGGATCTACTTCTGCATTTACCCTTTCTTTTACTTTAAACATAAAAAATAATCTAGATTGTTTTTTAGTTTTAACTCTATATTTACCATCTTCATCTAATGTTATTTCTTGCTCATCTAATTTAGCATTTGTTTTTGCTTTTATTTTTTCTTGAACTTGTTCTGGAGTCATAACTCTTTTTGTTTCTCCATTAAAAACACCATAAAGTTTTTCTTCTGATTTGTATAAAGTTACACTTGTTGAAGCATTTACTCCTTTAACTTGAACAATTGTGTTTCCAGAATTTCCTGCTGTGATAGTCATTGTTCTTTCACCTTTTAACCCACATTTTGTTGTAGAACCAGTACAAGTACATTCATTAGGGCATTCTCCTGTTCCATTAAAAGCCCTTATTCTGTTTTGAACTTTTTTTATCTCTTGAATCCGAGTTTGTGTTAAAACTCTTTTCTGAGCTTTAATTCCTATTGTGCCTTTATCAATTTGGTCTTGGACCCACTCTGGAGTTTCTTCTTTTTCTGTTTCTATTATTAATTCACATTCTTCCTCCAATTTTCCTTCATCTATAAGTTGATTAATTTTGTCTTTTTCCCTATGAGTATCTGCTTGAGTACAATCATACATCTCAATAAAAGGATCATTATCTAATATGCTATTAAACAATTCTGTAATAGAAGGGTTTTGTTCAAGTTGAGAATATTCTTCGTAAGTAATATCTAAAAATGCGGAATATGGTCCAACACCTCTATTATCTAATAAATATCCTTGATTTAATTCTGTAGGATATGCTAATTCTCCATTATAATATACATCACCTATTCCAGGGAAACTAGCAAGAGTTGATTTATCTTTGGATAATTCAACTGGAACTAAATTATTATAATTTGCTTTTGTTTTATATATTGTGAGGGGTGCAATGGCCGCAGAAACGAATGTAAATGATATTATTAATAAAATAATCGTTGTCAATATCACTAGGTGTTTTTTCATATTTTGTTTAAGAAAAAGACATTTATAAAGATTACTTTATAATTTTCTCAAAAATGAACCTTGTGCTCTAAGAAATAGTACTTATTCAGCAGATTCATTATTTTCTTCATTGACTGATTCATTATTTTCTTCTTCTACTTCTTCCTCATCATCATCTTCGTCTTCATCTTCTCCATCTTCTTCACCTTCAATATCAAACTCAATAACATTTTCTATTTGTTCTTTTGTTAAACCTGTTCTTTCAATTATTTCAGAAATAATTGTTTCTCTATCAGTAGTTTCTAAAGTGAATTCAAATTCTTCTTCACCAAGTTCTACTTCTACCTTTGCAACTTCATCTTCTATTTCAACCTCTATTTCTAATTCTTCATCTTCCTCGTCTTCTTCATCTTCCTCGTCTTTATTTTTAAATTTCACTACATTTTCAATCTGTGCTGTTGTTAATTGAGATTTTTCAACAATAGCATTTAAGATTTCTTCTCTGTCTGTTGTATTTAAGACAAATTTTAATTTAACTCTAACCTTTGCAATTCCGTCTTTAACCTTTATATCAACTTTAAACTGTTCTTCTAATTCTTCATCTTCATCATCTTCTGTTTCAATCTTCAATGCAATATCAGCAAGTTCTCTGTCTAAAGTAAAGTTATTTATTATTTCTTGTATAATTGCAGCTCTATCAGTAGTTGTTGTAGAAAATTCCTTTTCAATTTTAACCTCAGACTGGTCACCAACAATCTCTGCTTTTACTTTTGTATGCATTCCTGCACCAACCTCAAGTTTTTCAATTTCAATTTCAATTTCCTCATCGCTTTTTCCTGTTTCTATCTTAATTTCTATTTTAGTTTCATCTTTTTTGTTTTTAATTTCTATTTCAACCTCTCCTGTTTGTCCTTGTAAACTTTCTAAAATAGAATCAATTAAATCTTTTTGTTCTTGAGTTAATTCTCCCTCTATCTTAATTTTTATCTTTAATTCTCCAAAGACTTGTTCAACCTCTTCATTGTGTTCTCCTAATTCTTTTTCAATTTCAATTATTTTTTCTATTTCCTCTAATGAATCATCTTCTTCTATTTTATCAATATTCTTTTCTACTTTTATTAAGATTTTTCCATGAGCTTCTTGAGCCTTTCCTGCTGCTTTTAATTTTTCTTCTTCTATCATTACTTTAATTTCTGCAAGTCTTTCACTAGCAATCTCTAATCCTTTTATTGATTTTGCTTCAGGGCTTGTTGCCAGAAAAAGTGAAAGTTGTTCAAAAGCTTTATCTATTCCCCAAAGGGGTGAATCAGGAGTTATACCTGGATTTTCAGTTTCTTGTGCATTAACTATTGGTAGGAAAAGAATTAAAGATAAAGATACTGCAAATATCATAAATACCAATACTTTTTTCATATTATATTAGATGGAAATTAGTTTATAAAGATGACTACAAGATTTCTCCAAAACCAATTAATCTCCAATGTCTATTGATATTTCTTGCAATACCTACGTTATCTTTTTTTAATGCAATAATTGGAATATTTAAAGATAATTCTAATTCATTGTCGCTTACTTTTTCAACTGTTCCGACTGTGATTGTTGTGTTCACGCTTAGCATTAACATTTCTTTTGTTTTTAGAGGTTCAACTTTTTGAGATTCTGCTGTACCTAAAACCTCTTTAAATAAATTTGATTTTATTTTCAAGTTATGACTAATTTCTGGGAGTTTTCCTTTTGTAGATACAAGGCAACCTGTTAATGAATCTGTTTTTGTTAGAAATGAGTCAAGTTCTGTTTCAATTGAGATACTTATTCCAGGTGAAACTTCTTTTACAGAATCGCTTCCTTTATATAATGAAAGAATTTTTGTTGTTAAAGTTTCATATGTTTGCTGGTTTGCTTTTTTAATATTTAATCCTGGTTTGATTTCTATTTCATCTCCAACTTTTAATTTACCTTTTTTGAGAATTCCTCCTAATACCCCCCCTTTTAAATTTGAGATTATAGTTCCTGGCTTATTAATGTCAAAACTTCTTGCAACTAAAAAAATAGGTTCGCTTGTTTCATCTCTTTTTGGAATTTCTAATTTACAAAGTTCTTCTAATATTTTATCAATGTTTATTCCTTGTTGAGCAGAAACAGGAATAATTACAGCATTTTCAGATAAACTTCCTTTAAGAAATTCTTTTATTTTCTTGTAATTTTCCAAAGCTTGTTCTTTACTAACTAAATCAATTTTATTTTGAATTATTATGATATTGTTTATTTTTTTTGCTTGTAATGCCATGAAGTGCTCTTTTGTTTGAGGTTTTATTCCTTCATTTGCAGCAACAACTAAAATAGCAGCATCAATTATTGCAGCTCCAGAAAGCATTGTTGCCATAAGCATCTCATGTCCAGGCACATCTATAAAACTAACATATCTTTGAGCAGTTCCTTTTTTTGTATTGTATTTATCTCCATCTTTGTAGATTATCGTGTCTGCATAACCTAATTTAATTGTAATGCCTCGTTTTAATTCTTCAGAATGTGTGTCTGTAAACTTTCCAGTAAGTTGGCTAAGTAAAGTTGTTTTTCCGTGGTCTATGTGACCAACAACTCCTATATTAAGTTCTGGTAATTCTTTTGTCATATAAAATTTAGAAGTAAGTTGTTAAAAAAGGTTTTGGTTATTAATTATTTTCTTGATAATCTCTAAGATGTTCACGTGGAGATTTATAATCTGGATCTGAATTAATTTCACCTTTATAAAAACCTTCATGCATTTTTTTCGCTAAATCTACCAAATCTTTTGGTTCTTTGTCATGTTCGTCTTTTTCTTTTTCTGGTTCACTCATTTTTCTTTTCCTCAGGTTTAATTTCCTCTTTTGGAGCTTCTTCTTGTTTTGGTTCCTCTTTTGGAGCCTCTGTAACAGGAGCTTCTGGTTTTGATTCTTGAATAGGTTGTTTTGTTGGCGCTTCAGCAGGTTTTTCTTCGGGGTTTTGTTCTGTTTCTTTTGGTTTGTTTTGTTCTGGAAAAACTTCTGAAAGTTTTTTATTTCCTTCTTTTAAAATCTTTAAATTAATTTGAATTATTTCAGACGATATAATCTTTCCTCTCACTGTTTTTCTTAATCTCAAACCCTTTGGAGTTGGAGTAGTTAATTTTCTTTTTCCTTCTCTTCTTGGTCTTTTTTTCATTGCTTTACCATAAGTTAATAATACTTTCTTTTTATTAAAACCTTCAACATCTTTCATTGCAGTAAAACCTGATTTATCACTTGCACCTGTAATTTCAAATTCATAACCCTCTAAGTCAGGGGAGATTTCTTTACCTTGAACTTTGTCGTGAAGAGCTTTTTCTACTAAAGTTTCTGCCTCAGATTCTATCTTATAAGTCTTTCCTGATTTTTCTGCTATATTTATTTTAAACATGTTATATGGATATTTCTGGAGGTTTTTAAAGATTTGCTCGCTTCGCGAGAAATTGCTTTAGGAAGAACTATTAAGAGTAAATTTTTCACTAATAATTTTTTCCACTAATTTTCCATCTCTTTTAGATGCAGCTTTGTAAAGTTCTTCAAAATCACTTTTTTTCACTTTTATTGGTTTGTATATTTGAGGATTTTTTTCTAAATCTTCATTGAATTGTTTTTTCATTTCTACTGTTGTTGGCCCATAATTCTTTTTCTGGCCAACAACGCCTCTGCATGTTTGAGGGTCGTAGTAGAGAGGAGTAAGTGCAAGGTTGCTTTTTTCTTCAATATATATTGTTATTTTATCATCAAGCATACATTCTCGAGCAATTAATCCTTTTTAAGAATTATTATAGTTTATCACATTCCCCAATCACTTTTAGTTTCTCTCTTAAGTTCTGCGATTTCCTGCAATATTTTAATTTCATTTGGAGAAAGCAAATCCTTGTTTTTTTTGAAATTTTTAAATTGAGATTCTCCAAGTTCTGAGTAAAGTATATTTTTATCTTTTATTTGCCTTTCATAATTTATTCCTGGAAGTGAAATTGCAACTTCCATGCCTTCTTTTGCTTTTTGGACTGATTTATTTTCAGATTGAATATTTTTTACTCTTGCAACTTTTTCATTTTTTTCATTTATTAAACTTAATCCAGAGATTAATTTTCCAGCTTCTACTTTCACACCAAAGATTGCTGGCTTTGTATTTCTAAAAACATATTGATGCAAGATTTTTAATTTACAAATGGTTGTCAAGCCCATTAATCTCTTTTTTTCAATTTCTTTTTGCTTTTCAGTTCTAAATTCTGTTATGTTTTCAATTAATTTGTAAATAACATCGTCTGTTAAAATCTTTATTTTTTCATTTATAATTTCCTTTGCTTCTTCATCAATTGAAACATTAAAACCTACAATTGCTGCATCTAATTCATTTATTTCTAAATTTGCCTTTGCAGAAATTATATCTGCTTTATTTACATTTCCTATTCCTGCTTTTACAACAGGAATCTTTTCTTGTTTTAACAAAGCTAAAAGAGCTTCTAAACTACCTAATGAATCTGCTTTAGCTATTATTCCTTGTTTATCTGTTTTAATGCTTTCTGAAATTTCTTTTTTAAGGATTTTTTTTATTTTTTCTTTATTTCCTTTATAGATTACAAAAGGCATGCCAGGAAGAATTTCTATTTTTTCAATAAGCTGCATTCTCAAACCTGTTGAAGCTTGAACTTTATCTTTTGGTTTAAACTTAGAAGATAAAGGTTCTATTTCCTCAAGGATCCTAATTTTAGTAATAATAGGTTCTCCCTCAAGATTTGCAATAGCTATTTCATCTTTTTTAGATAATTCTCCATCATATAAAATTGATTCAATATAATTAGTTGATTTTTCTTTTTTAATTTCTAACATAACTCCTTTTGCTTCTTTGTTTAAAATTAGTTTATCTGATAAATATTTTTGACTTAAACCACACAACATCATTATTAATTCGGGTATTCCTTCATGTGTTTTTGCAGAACAAGGAACTAATGCTATTTTCTTTGTGAAATCTTGTATATTGTAAAACAAATCTGACTCAAATCCATGACTATGTAAAGAACCTATTAAAGACATATATCTTTCATCGAAAGTTTGTTTAACATTTTGAGATTGAGATTCAATATTTTTCTTTAAATCTTCATCTTGTTTTCTCCATCCAGATATATTATCTATCTTGTTTAAAGCAATTATAAAAGGGGTTTGATGAAGTTTTAGAATTTGAATTACTTCTGCTGTTTGAGGTTTTATGCCTTCGTTTATATCAATTACTAAGATTGCTAAGTCTGCTAAACTTCCACCACGTTTTCTTAAATTTGTAAAAGCAGCATGTCCAGGAGTATCTATTAATAAGAATCCAGGAATGTTTAATTTTATTCCAGAACTATCAATTAAAGGACAGGCAGTTCTCATTTGGCTTATAGGATATGAAGTAAAGGAAATCTTTTGAGTTATTCCTCCTTTTTCACCTTCTTGGACACAGCTATTTCTAAGACAGTCGAGAATAGATGTTTTTCCATGATCAACATGTCCACATACAGTTACAATTGGTTGTCTGATATTAGATTCTTTTATTTGAGTTTTCATAGAAAAGATAGAAATAATTAGATTAAAAAGCTTTTGAATTTCAAGAGAATATAAGTGGGAGAAAAACCGAAGTCTAACTCCCGTATCACTTGACCGAAGCCAAATGAATATAAGGTGGAAGGACAAAACCGAAGCCTCATCCTTCCGATGCCCCACCGAAGTGAGACAAAATAATAGAGTTGTGGAGGGTATTTAAAGGTTTCCCACTACCAGAAAATTATAAAAATGCTTCAAATATTCTTATTTTATGGAAAAGAAAACACTTGCAGAAATAGAAGAAAAATATAATTTAGAATTAGATAATGTCGTTGATAAAATAAAGAAAAACAAAGCAAAATTAGTATTACTTCAGTTTCCAGACGGACTTAAACCATATGCAACTTCTGTTGTTGATTATCTTCAAGAAAATACTAAAGCTGAGTTTCTTATTTGGTTTGGGGATTGTTTTGGGGCATGTGATACTCCTGTTGGTTTGGAAAATATTAAGCCAAAAATAGATTTAGTAATTCAGTTTGGACACAATGCTTTGATGCCTAGTTATTAGTATAATAATTTTTAAATAAGATAAATTTGTAATAAATTAATGAAAACAACTTTGCTTCGAGATAAATCAAAAGAAAGTGCTTTAGTAAAAAAGTTTTTAGGAAAAAGCGATATTGAGTTTAGAGAAATTTATTCTAATTCTGAATGTGTTGTTCCTTCTTTTGCTTGTTGAAGGTATTGCTTGTCCCTTTAGAGGATATAATCAAATAAAAGAGTATATAAATTCTGTTAAAATTAATCTTAATTAAATCCAACCCATTAAAAGAGCCACTCCTACTAAGAATAACAATGTTCCTGCAATTAGGTGTAGGTTTCTAATGTTTCTTTCTTTCCAACCAGAAACTTGATTAACTTTTGCAAATCCAAAATAAATTAACCCAACAATTATTAGCATAGGAATAACAAAAATCATGTTGTAATAAAGTAACCAAGGTAAAGCGCCCAAAGTTCCTAATTCAGATAATAAACCTGATGCTATTATATATGGTCCAATTGTGCAAGGCAATAAAAATAAAGTTACAACAAAACCAATAACAAATGCTCCTGTTGGAGAGGTTATATTTTTAATTAATTTTTTGACTTTTGGTCTCATGGCAATTGGCATTTCTGTTGCAAATTTTCCTTTTTTATAGAAAAAGAAATCTCTTATATTCAGGGCTCCAATAATCATCGCAAGAATTGCTAGTCCTTTAAATACATATGTTGAATTTTCTCTTAGAAATTCTGCAAACATTTTAAAAAATTGAATAATAATTATTCCATAAACTAAATATCCAATATAAACTGCAGCAACAAATGCTAATCCCCCGAAAAGAACTTTTTTTCTTTTTTCTGGATTTTGAATAAGAAGAGCCATTAATATCATTGCTAATACTGCAATAGCACAGGGATTTACAGAATCCGCCAATGCAAGTGTTGTTATTCTCCAAAATGTTAACATTTTAAGTACAGCCTGTTAGTTCTTGTAAAGTTGAAATTGATTGAGCCCCAGTATATTTAATTCCTTTTATAATCCATGTGGGAGTATATTCAATTTCTCCACATTTATCTCTTTCAAACCAACAATCTACTACATTTAAATATTGGTAATTATCTCCAAATATTTCTTCTTGAATTTGACAAGCAGAGCATCCTAATTGAGTATAGAGTTTTGAATTTTGTCCAATGCATTTTGCAATTTCTTTAGAGGTTTCTGGATGAGATCTGGTTAAGATTGTTACTGCTAAAATTATGACTACAATAATTATTATTAAAGTCACCCAACTTTTTTTCTTCATTAGTATAATTATGAATTTCTTTTTTTAAATGTTTTGAAAAATTAATTTTATAAATTTATTTTACTAGTTTTTGCTTTCAAATAATTTTTTAAAAAAAGATTTTTTTAATCCTAATAATTTTTCAATTTTCTTTTTAAGATCTTCTTCACTTGGAGCCCCAACAATTCTTTTTAATTCATTTCCTTGTTCATTAAGAAATAATATAGTTGGAGTTCCCATAATATTATATTTTATTGAAAGTTCTTTTCCTTCTGGAGTTTTTGTTCTTATTTTCTGATGAGATACTTCATAATTAGAATAATTAGGCACAATTTCTCTTACAACTCTTTCTGCTTTTGGACAATGAGGGCAATTTGAAGAAACAAAAACTAAAATTTCCATTTTTTTTCTTTATTACATCCGCGGCGAGGATACCCAGACTTTTAAGTTTGGTGAGGAATCGCCGTTAACCTCAAAATTTAATTCTTTTGTTTGACTATTAGGCGGAGTCAAGATACTTAACTCCACGAAAC
>Ga0075124_10000894_pt1 | contig 13834 bp, 10 predicted proteins | sample AntAceMetag02UKS_FD_69809 | JGI IMG/M metagenome (GOLD analysis project Ga0075124, IMG submission 69809) | Saline lake microbial communities from Ace Lake, Antarctica - Antarctic Ace Lake Metagenome 02UKS | ecosystem: Environmental > Aquatic > Non-marine Saline and Alkaline > Saline | place... | reverse complement strand
CAATTTAAACTTCATGGGAAGGATACCGGTTCACCCGAAGTCCAGATTGCCTTGCTGAGCAATAGAATTAAGTACCTGACTGACCACTTCAAGGTACATAAGAAAGATCATCATTCACGTCGAGGGTTATTGAAACTTGTCGGGAAAAGGAGGAGACTCCTTGATTATTTGAAGAGAAGAGATATGGGAAAATATAGTGATGTCATCAAAGAACTTGGTATCAGAAGGTAAGAACGGAAAAATAGCGATTGTAGTGAAAGGAAGGGTGCAAAATGGTTAAAAAATGTATGCTGGAGATAAACGGTCAGCCTTTATATGTGGAAACAGGTCGAATAGCCAAGCAGGCGAGCGGTTCTGTTGTCGTGACGTTTGGGGAGACAGTTGTGCTTGTAACTGCTGTGTCCACGGGCCAGGTTAGAGAAGGGATCGATTTTCTCCCTCTGACTGTTGAATATCAAGAGATGTCTTATGCAGGAGGGAGAATTCCCGGGAACTTTTTTCGCAGGGATATGGGAAGACCCGGTGAACAGGAGACCCTGACTGCCCGTTTGATAGACAGGCCGCTTCGCCCTCTTTTCCCTGATAATTATCATTTTGAGACGCAGATAATCGCTACTGTCCTGTCTTCCGACAAGGAGAACGAGGCGGATGTCCTGGCGCTTCTTGGCGCTTCAGCCGCACTCGAGATTTCAGATATTCCGTTTTTGGGACCTATCGCCGGTGTTCGCGTAGGGAGGATAGATGGAAAGTTTATTACCAATCCCACTGTGAGTCAGCAGGAAGAAAGCGATATTAATTTGATTGTAGCAGGCAGTCGCTCCGGCATCGTCATGGTTGAGGGAGGGTCTCTTTTTGTTCCTGAGTCTGATATAATTGAAGCTGTTTTTTATGGGCATGAAGCACTACAGCCGATGCTTGACATTCAGGAAGAACTCAAAAAAGCAGTCGGCAAGCCCAAAAGGGTTATTCCGCCGAAGTCTGTTGACGAAACGCTTCAGATGAAGATCTCTGAGATCGGTTCTCCTTTGATCAACGATGTTATCCGCACATCTGATAAAATGCTAAGACAGCAGAAAGGCAAGGAAGCACTGAAATCCATTCAGGACGCTTTGGCCGAAGAATATGTGGAACAGGCATCAGAGATCCGGGATATGGTACAGGCCATGGAAAAGAAAATGGTTCGTCAGATGATTTTGGAAGAAGGGAGAAGGATAGACGAACGTCAATTCAATGAGGTTAGACCTATTGAATGCCTGACAGGCGTTTTGCCTCGTGCCCATGGTTCTGCGCTTTTTACCCGTGGAGAAACCCAGGCAATGGTATCGACAACCCTGGGGACTGAACGGGATGAACAACGAATCGAATCTGTTTACGGGCAGGAGTTCAGGTCATTTATTTTACATTATAATTTCCCTCCATACAGTGTGGGTGAGGCCAAGAGACTCATGGGACCCTCCCGCAGGGAAATAGGCCATGGGGCTCTTGCGAGGCGGGCACTGTTGCCTATTATCCCTGACAAGGAGACGTTCCGGTATGCAATACGGGTTGTGTCTGAGACCCTTGAATCCAACGGGTCTTCCTCAATGGCTGCGGTTTGTGGTGGATGTCTTTCTCTTATGGATGCCGGTGTGCCGATTAAGGAGCCTGTGGCAGGTATTGCCATGGGCCTTGTCATGGAAGGTGATCATCTTGCAGTGTTGACCGATATCTTAGGTGACGAAGACCATTATGGGGATATGGATTTTAAGGTAACTGGTACCCGTGATGGGGTTACGGCCTTGCAGATGGATATAAAGATTCAAGGCATTACAAGAGAGATAATGCAACAGGCCCTTAAGCAGGCGAAAGAAGGCAGACTTCTTATACTCGATGAGATGAAGAAGACCATCGACGGGCCAAGAAGTCAGGTGTCTGAGTATGCGCCTGTGATTGTCACGCTTAGCATCAAGCCTGAAAAGGTCAGAATGCTTATCGGCCCGGGCGGTAAGACGATCAGAAATATCACGACTGTATCTGGTTCGCGGGTCGATGTGGATGATGAAGGAACGGTCTCTGTTTCTTCGGTTGACAATGAGAGTTCGGAAATTGCCCTCAAGATGATTAGTGAAATTGTTCAGGAGGCAGAGGTCGACAAGATCTATGATGGTAAGGTAGTAAAAATAATGGATTTTGGCGCCTTTGTAGAGATATTTCCCGGTACGGACGGTTTGCTCCATATATCACAGCTGGATCTGAAAAGGGTCAATAAGGTGACGGATGTCGTCAGTGAAGGGGATGAAGTCCGTGTGAAGGTCCTTGAGGTAAATGAGAGCGGAAAAATTCGACTTTCACGCAAAGCCGTTCTTGAAGAAGAAAAATAAGGTCAGACCTCGTTCAGTGGTTGAGAAGATTAAAGGTTAACTGGCTGCTATGTTTGTACTTTTTTGGCATTTTGCTTGAAAATTGGACATGCGAGGTCCAGGTTGTTCGGTCCAGGGTTCCGCGTTCAAGGTTAATCGATAGCGACTTTTTCGCTTACTATTTGATGTTATTGGAGAAAGCACATGGGGGTAACCCCAGAACCTTCGAACTTAGAACCCTTGAACCTGAAGTATTTTGGTTGAAGAACTTTTTTTGTCCAAAATATTGATCTATAATATATCATAATATACGAGGTCTGAATGTATAATAAGACAGTGCTGAAAAACGGGGTCAGGATTATCTCCGAAAAAATAGACCACCTGCGATCGGTCTCCCTCGGTATATGGGTCAATGTCGGTTCCCGTGACGAGACAAGCTCAGAGAACGGCGTCTCACACTTTATTGAGCATATGGTATTCAAGGGGACCAAAGATCGCACGAGCCTTGAGATTGCCAAGGAGCTTGACGCTATCGGCGGGTTCTCGAATGCGTTCACAGGTAAAGAGAGCACCTGCTTCTATGCCAAGGTCCTGGATAAACACCTTATGGCCTTATGTGATATCCTTTCTGATATGTTCTTGAATTCAATCTTTGATCCCGATGACATGGAACGTGAAAGGCAGGTGATCCTGCAAGAGATAAGCATGGTTGAAGATACCCCGGATGACAATATCCATGTGCTGTTTAACAGGTTCTTCTGGGACAATCATCCCATAGGAATGTCCATCCTTGGAACGGGCGAAAGCGTGTCCGCCATAGGGAAAGACACCATGCTGAGTTACATCAATAAATATTACATGCCTGATAGAATCCTCGTGGCAGCTTCGGGGAATGTGGACCATGAAACATTGGTTTCGTATTTTGAGCCCTTTTTCGGGTCTATCTCAGGCAAGAACCTGGATCGTGAGAGGCCTATCCCCCATTCTAACACGGGGGTTTCTGCTCATTTTAAGGACTTGGGGCAGGTCCATATCTGTCTTGGGGGAGAGGGGCCGTCTCTTTCAAGCAAAAGGCGATTTCCCTGTGCAATTCTGAACACAATCCTTGGGGGAAATATGAGCTCTCGGCTGTTTCAGGAGGTCAGGGAAAAACGGGGTCTTGCTTATTCCATATATTCCTTTGCCTCCTCGTATGTTGATTCCGGGCTTTTAGCGGTTTATGCGGCAACGGATTTACAGAACGTCAATCCCCTGCTTGAAACGATTCGTACCGAAGTCGAGAAGATCACCAAAGGGGCAATTTCCAAAACAGATCTTTCGGCAGCTAAGGATCACCTGATAGGTGGCATCTCTCTGGCGTCTGAAAGTTCTGATAACCGGATGATGCGTATTGCCAAAAACGAGATGGTTTTCAACCGATATGTGAAATATGAGGAACTGATCACTGGTCTAGAGAGGGTCACGGTTGATGAAGTGGTTGAATGTGCCGGAAAGATATTCGGAGACAGGGAAGTTTCTTTGGCGACATTCGGTCCGCTCAGAGAAGAGGACCTTGACATGAGTAACCTTGAATACACTACCCGTTAAAATCAAGCGACTGCATAATAACACAGATCTGCCTTTGCCCGCCTATGAATCAGAAGGGTCTTCAGGGATGGACATCAGGGCCTGTTTAGATGATCCTGTTTTCCTTAAACCAGGTGAAATAAGACTTATCCCCACAGGATTAGCCATCTCAGTTCCGAAAGGATATGAGGTCCAGATCCGTCCTCGGAGTGGTTTGGCGTTGAACAATGGTGTTGGGTTGGTTAATTCTCCCGGGACCATAGATTCCGATTACAGGGGTGAAGTGGGCATCGCTTTAATCAACTGGGGCCCGGAGCCATTTGCCATTAGGAGAGGAGACCGTGTGGCTCAGATGGTTATATCCAGGGTCTATGCAGCTGATTTTGTGGAGGTGGATGATCTTGATCCAACCCTCAGGGGCCAGGGGGGGCTCGGCCATACAGGAATCAAGTAAAAATATGTAACCATTTACGGGTTCAAAGGTTCGTAATAGGTTAGCGCTTTGAAAATATCTGATTGGGTTATTATACCCATTTGAAATCCGGTTGCTAAGGACACTGTGAACGGGAAAAAAATACAGAGAGACATCTAATGAGATTTTGTGTCCTGGCTTCAGGCAGTAAGGGAAACACGTGTTATGTCGAGACAGATGACGCAAGGGTCTTGATAGATGCCGGGCTGAGTTGCCGTGAAATCACCCGACGTCTTGAGATCGTGGGTATTGATGCGGACAGCATTGATGCCCTTATCATTACCCATGAGCACCAGGACCATATAAGAGGGGTTGGTCCTGTTGCCCGACGCTTTGGTCTGCCCGTGTATGCAAACCAGGGCACGCTTGATAAGGGCCTGCGAACTTTGGGGAAGCTGCCAGAGCCGGTAATAATTCAAACCGGGCAACGCATAGCAATTAACGGCCTTGCGGTAGAGACGTTTACCAAGTGCCATGATGCGGCTGATCCTTTAGGACTTGTCTTGTCATTAAATGGGACAAGAATTGGCCTGGCAACTGATCTGGGACGGCAAACAAATTTGGTGATAGATCGTTTAAGAGGATGCCAGGCACTGATTTTGGAATTTAACTATGATCCGGATATGCTGGACAATGGTCCGTATCCCCTGTTTCTGAAAAGAAGGATAAAAGGGCCGGATGGTCATCTTTCGAACCAACAGGCGGGAGATCTTCTCCGTGCGGTTTATCACCGGGATTTGAAATATGTCGTGCTTGCCCACATGAGTGAAACCAATAATGACCCTGACAAGGCTTTCAAGGAAGCAATGAATGCCCTTCAGAGTTGCGGCAATGGCAATACAAATATCTCGGTTAGCAGGCCGGATAAACCTGGGCCAATGATTGAACTGTAAGTCCGGAGATCGTCAAATAATTTGTGCCCATCCAGACATGATCTTTTTCCTCAATATCCGCGTTAGGCTCAAAAAATAATCCTCAGAATATCAACTGTATGCCTATAGTTATTTTATCGCAGGCCTTGATCTTGAACAAATACCTTCATTTCTGGACGGACACTATTTATGAGAATGAGTCGTCGAGTTGGAAGATAAGTCTGGATGCTACCTGAACTTATTTAGAAATTGTGGCTGAGAGTACTAAATGGCGTTTGATATTACAAAAATGGAACATCGGATTCTTGAAGATCCGTGTCTCCATGTGGTCCTGTACCAGCCGGAAATACCAGCGAACACCGGAAATATTGCCCGGCTCTGTGGTGCTGCTGAGATAAGACTGCACCTGATCCATCCGCTTGGATTCAAAGTGGATGACAGGCACCTCAAAAGGGCTGGATTAGACTACTGGCATGAGGTTGATATTTGTTATCATAATAGTTTCAAGGACTTTGTGGAGGATGCTGTGGAGGATGGGCAGGTCTTTGCATTGAGCAGGCATGTATCCCAGGTCTATACAGATGCAAGGGTAAATCGTGGCGACTTTCTGTTGTTTGGCCGGGAAACTGCTGGACTCCCGGCATATATTCGGAAAGAATATCCTTGTTATGCCGTACCCATGTGGGGAAAGGTACGCAGTCTGAACCTTTCAACGACTGTAGGAATAGTAGCATATCACTGCCTGCATCAAATGGGAAGGTTTTGACTGTTTATGACATATATCACGAATCAGATCTTTCCATCCCCTGACGAGACAGTTTCCAAATGGAATAAAAAAGGCCCCGCAAAAATTGCGGGGCCTTTGAATTCAACACTGTAATCCTATTGTTTTATGCAGCCTTTTTTTCTTTGCTCTTTCTGACTACAGTCCTTTGATCCTCAGAAAGAGGAGGCGGAACAAGTTCACCGAAGGAAAGCTTCGTCACCGCACCAAATTTAGGCGGGCAGGCCTCAAGGCAGGTGCCACATTTTATACATTTCTCCTGATCAATGACATGGACTTGTTTCTTGGCACTGATAATCGCATCTACAGGACATCTTTTGGCACACGTCATACAGGCCTGGCACTTTTCCGGATCAATATAGTAGGAGACAACTTCGCTAAATAATTTTTCTATCTCTTCACTGGTGTAAAGTTCACTATACTTTTCTACATCATCAAGATGTAAGATCAGCTTTTCCCTTTCCACTATCTTAATGTAGGGGATCAGCCTTGTAATTTCTTGAAGTTTGGACTTTAATTCATCCTGCTCTATTCCTTCACTTTTACCAACAGGACCTAACTCCCTCATACTACTGGTAAAGTTAGTCACAACTTTAGCGAAAAGGACTCCTTCAGCAGCGGATACCGGGTTTAACCTTAACCTTTCGGGATCAATCCCTATGTGCTCCAGCAATTTTTTTGTCAGAGACACCATGCTAAATGCATTGTAATTTCCTTGAGGAACATAATGGCATTCGCCAGGTAGACAGCAACATATAATCACACCGTCCGCTCCACTTGCGAAGGCTTTGAGTACAAATGCCATATCGATTCTTCCACCACACATGAGACGTATCAGTCTGATTTCCGGAGGATATTGTAGTCTGGTAACTCCAGCTACATCAGCAGCGGCGGCACCTCACCAATGGCACAAAAAACCTATGATACTTGGTTTAAATCCAAATCCCGTACCCATTATTATATTACTCCTTTTTGTTCATTATATATTTCTACAAGCTTTCAAGCGCTGCATCAATTTCACTAAATACCTGCTCATTAGTAAAATGCTTTAGAGAAATAGCCCCTGTTGGACACAATGCGTTACATAATCCACATCCTTTGCATAGAACAGGATTAACAGTGGCTTTTTTGCCTTGTCGTGTATCACGAAATTCTATGGCGCCATATATACAAGCCTCGATACATGCCCCACACCCCATACACCTCTTGTCAACCACTTCACAAACAGCACCTGAAACAGAAACGACATCATGTGAAAGAAGAACTGAGGCCCGGCCTGCAGCTCCATAAGCCTGGTTAATCGACTCAGTTATATGCTTTGGATAGTGAGCTGTCCCACACAAGAACACACCATCCGTGGCAAAATCAACAGGCCTTAATTTGACATGGGCTTCTTTGAAAAAGCCATCCTCTCCCAAAGGGACCTTGAACTGTTCAGCTATTTTCTTACTTCCTGATGAAGGAATAGCGGCAGCAGCCAAAACAAGATAATCGGCATCGATAGCAAGCCCCTGACCTAAAATAGGATCGGTCGCAATAACCCGTAAAACGGGCTTACCCGCCTCTTCAACCGCTTCGACCTGAGGTTCATCATCCGGCTCATAACGGATAAACTTTACATCTTTATCGGACGCTTCCCGGTAATAATCTTCTTTGAACCCATAGGTCCTCATATCCCGGAACAGGATGTATATATCCATCTCGGGGTTTATCTCTTTTAGTTTCAAGGCGTTTTTTACCGCCTGGCTGCAACATACCCGGCTGCAGTAATTTCTTTCTTTATTCCTGCAGCCTACGCATTGGATCATAACCAGGGTCTTGGAGTTAATCAGTCCTTCTTCTCTTTTAGCAATTTGTTCTTCCAGATCCAACTGAGTCAATACCCTTTTATCTTCTCCATAAAGATATTCTGTGGGTTTATATTCTTCAGCACCGGTAGCGATGATGGCTGCCCCATGTTTTATCTCTATATCTCGTCCTTCAGACTTCACCATGGTTACAAAATTCCCTATATAACCAGTAGCGTCTGTGATGACGGCATCAGCATATACATGTATTAAGGGGTGCTGATAAATCTTGCCTACAAGATCATCCAAATAGGGCTGAACATCCAGCCCTTCGAGAGTGTGATGGATTCTTCTTGCCATTCCCCCAATATCTTTTTCCTTTTCCACAAGGTAAACTTCATGCCCCTGTTTGGCTATGGAGAGCGCACAAGTCATGCCGGCTATACCTCCACCAACCACTAACGCCGTCTTTGTGACCGATAGCTCAATTTTCTGTAATGGCTCCAAAAGGCAGGCCCGTGCTACCGACATCCGGATGATATCTTTTGCCTTAGACGTAGATGCCTCTTTTTCTTTCGAGTGAACCCAGGAGTTATGTTCCCTGATATTAGCCATTTCCAGGAAATATTGATTAAGTCCCGCCTCCCGGACGGTGTCCTGGAATAGCGGTTCAAGGGTCAAGGGCGAACATGCGGCGAGAACCACCCGATTGAGCCCTTTTTCCGTTATCATATCTGTTATTTCCTGGGCGGAATTAGTAGCACATGAAAATAGCTGTTCCTGAGCGTAGACAACATTAGGTAAGGTTAAGCAATATTCAACGACGGGTGGAACATCTACCACACTTGCGATATTGGCCCCACAATGGCATACAAAAACACCTATCTTGGGCTCTTCTCCAGAGACATCTCTTTCCGGCGGATATATCTTTTCGGTGGCCAAATTTCCTCGTCGGTAAGCAAGGAGTTCACCAGCAAGAGAACCAGCCCCGCTGGCGGTATAAACCGACTCCGGGATATCCAAAGGCCCCTGGAAGCCGCCGCTTACGAAAATTCCCGGGCGAGTGGTCTCAATAGGATTAACAGGATTGATTTCACAGAATCCATATGAATTCAGCTCAATACCGAACTTATCCGCCAGGCCCTTCGCATTAGCAGGAGGGTTTAATCCGACGGATAATACCACCATTTCAAATTCTTCTTCTTTTACACCTTCATTGGCAGTAGAGTATCTTATTGTTACATTTTTGCTTTCCGGGTTTTCTTTTGTTATGGATACATAGCTTCTGATAAATCGAACACCGGGAAGATCCTCTGTCCTTTGATAATATCGCTCAAAATCCTTGCCGTAGGAACGAATGTCATTATGAAATATAGTACATTCCGCATCTTCGGCCTGAACTTTTGTCAAAAGGACCTGTTTCTGGGTATAGGTACAGCATACGGCTGAACAATAACTATTATCGCCCTCTGTAACCCGTCTGGAACCGACGCATTGAATCCAGGCTACTTTCTCCGGACGCTTCTCGTCGGAAGGACGCAATACAGATCCTGTGTGTGGCCCGGTGGAAGACAAAAAACGTTCAAAATCAAGACTCGTCACCACGTTTTCAAACTCACCGTAGCGATATTCCCCTCTCTCCTTGGGATCGTATGGTTCTAGACCTGGAGACAAAACGATTGCCCCGACATTAATTTCAACCTTCTCAGGTTGTTGATTAAGATCTATGGCTCCATTCTCACAGACTGACATGCAAATATTACATTTTTTATCTTGAAGATAAAGACATGCTTCAGGGTCTACGTAAGTGACAAGGGGAATCGCTTGATCGAAATATATATGGATAGCTTTATTCGAAGACAGGTCTTGATTATATGGATCAGGGACCATGACGGGGCAGTATTTTACACAAGTAGCACAACCCGTGCATATGTCCTCTTTAATGTATCTCGGCTTTTTGATTAGAGTTGCCTTAAAATCTCCCGCTTCCCCTGCTATACTGTCAACTTCAGTATAGGTCAGGACCTCTATGTTTGGATGCCGGCCGACCTCGACCAGTTTGGGTGCGAGTATTCAAGTAGAGCATTCATTGGTGGGAAAGGTCTTATCAAGCTGGGCCATATGGCCCCCAATGGACGGTGATCTTTCAACAAGATAAACCTTGAAACCGGCAGTGGCAAGATCAAGAGATGCTTGAACACCGCTGATCCCTCCACCGACAATCATGATGTCTCCAAAGTTATTGTCTTCAAGACTGTTACAAAGTTGTTGAATTTGTTCGTTCATCAAAAGTTCGTTTTCCACTTTCTATCACCTCAGCAGATTTTATTGTGCCCGTTTTATACGGGTCGGCCGGGTTAATCGGATTTACTTTACATAGTGTTTGACCGAAAATTAGAATTTTTTGTCAAGGTCAAGGAAAATTGAAATTTTAACCGCAGGAATACATTAAGTATTTTGAGGATTAAAATTCTTATCTGACACAGAGATTGGCAAAAAAGACAGTTTTCGTTCGGGCACTAAATAGCTTCCTGGATTATTTCAGTAAGATCCTTGATCTCTATCTTATCGTCGGCACCCATGGTTAACCGGCTATCCTCAAACATGGTAATGCAGTATGGGCAGCAAGTAACCAACTCCTCAGCCCCAACCTCGATCGCCTGTTCTATCCTGAGGTCGCTGAATCTTTCACCCTTTTGGGTTTCCATCCAGATCCTGCCACCTCCACCTCCGCAACAGAGACTATCTTCACGCGACTCAATCATCTCATTCAACTCTAAACCCGGGATCTTCTTTAAGACCTCTCGGGGCTCGTCATATATGCCGTTATGTCGACCGAGATAACAGGGATCATGATAAGTAACTTTCTTCCTATACTCGTTCTTAAGCTCAAGCTTTCCATCATTAATAAGCTCGAACAAATACTGGGAGGTATGAATTATCTCAAAGTGCACCATAAATTCAGGATACTCGTTTTTGAAGGTATGGTAGCAATGGGGGGAAGAAACCAGGATCTTTTTGACCCCATTATCGATAAATGCTTTGATATTTTCCCTGGCAAGGCGTAAGTATGCCTCCTCATCGCCCGTCTTGCGGATGCTTTCTCCACAGCAGTTTTCCTTCTCACCCAGTATCCCGAAATCTACACCAGCCTTGTTAAGGATATTGGCTGTGGCCCTCGCGACCTTCTTTAATCTCGGGTCATAGCTGGGATAGCAGCCGGGGAAATATAAGATTTCCATCCCCTCGGTGAACGGTTTGACAGACAGACCCTTGGCCCAGTCCGCCCTGCTTTTTCGCTCTTCATTCAAGGGATTGCCTTCGCCCATAAGACTTCCTCTTATGGCGCGGATAGGCTTGACAGATGCAGGGAAAACCCCGTATTCCGTGGCAATCCTGCGTAAGGCAACCCCGGATTCTATCTGCTTTACGTCCCTGGGGCATTGCTGAGGACATCTTCCACAGGTCGTACAAAGCCACAGATCTTCACTTTCAATATCCGTTAAACCGAACGTAGCCTGCCGGACCAACTTGCGCATACTAAATGTCCTAAACCGGTTCCAGGGACAAACCGTATCGCATAATCCGCATTGAAAGCATGATTTAAAGGCGTCTCCACCGCTCGCTTTTATGACATCTATAATCTCTTTGTAATCGGCAACATTCTCCACGGTTTTTACTTAATCCTCTTCTTTTGCCTTATTGTTTTAGCCCTTCTTTGCAATTGACATTCGGGCAATGGAATCCATTATCTTGTCTAATCCATATTTGTCCGCTAAGGATGTCAATCCTATCTCCATCTCTTCCTGCTCTACTTCTTCTTCAACTTCCTCTTCCCTTTCTTCAAACGTCAGGGCATCCGTTATGCACCACTTGACACACAGAGGCTCTTCTTGTGGCGGATCATCTTCACACATGTCACATTTCAGAGGAAGACCGGAATCCGGTTCTTTGAAAATATCCCTTGATGGACAGGAGGCCCTACAGAAGGCACACTCGTCGTATTCCTTTCCATCAATCACATATTTGTCTCTGCCCATACATTCGGCTGGCGTATACTCCCCCGCGTATACTGGAACATAGATGTCTTTAAGTGGATCACGAATCACTCGAATACGAGACCTCGTCGGATTATTGCTGCTATATCTTGGCTCAGCGTGAAAGGCGGAGCAGATTACCTCACAGGCCCTGCAACCATTGCATAAATCAACATCAATCTTTATCGTTTTAATTGTCTTCGTTTTTTTCTCAACCATGACGGTTACCACCTCTTCACTTTATTTCTTCTCTGTTTCCGTCGAAGTCTCTTTAGGGAACTGGAAGAAAATAATATACGCATATCGTGCAGAACTTTTGTTCGTATTCAAGGCATGATAGCAGGTGCATAGCGAGCTATGTACATGTTGTCACAACGTAGAAGACGGGCAAAAGAGCAAGCAGGATGCGAGATTATTTTTTGGAAGTTCCCTTAGAAGAAACATCTGCATCATCTGTCAAGATGCCCCTCTTTACAAAGTCTTCGCTAACATAATTCAAAGATAATTCATCTAACGACTCTTTCGTAGGAATACCTTGATTGTTCCACCCCTTAAATTCGTAATACGCATCTAAGAGCTCAGTTTCAAGCTCGGGAAATCTCTTCCTCCAATGGTCCTCAGGAGGCTTCTCATCGGCTCTCTTCAGCCCTCTTCTTATATTAAAGGCCCTGAGTAAAGTTCGGTTCCTCCTCGCTATCTTCGTTAGTTTGGCTTCATCAATGTCAATCCCGGTCCCTGCTGAGATTAACGTTGGGAAATTGTGTATGTGATAGGGAGGCTTCAGTGGAAATGATGACAACCCGGCACACATCCCAAGGGCGTCATCAATGTAGTGCATCATCTCCTGCCAGTCAACAATCTCACAGGACATCTTAACAGTTGGGTAATATGGATTTGAGTGGTCTCCGCGGAATTCCCAGTCCAGTAAATATTGCTTAAACTTTTCATCCGGAACCTGGATCCAATCCTTTACAAAGGCTTCTCTCTCTTCCATTGTAGCAAATGGCGACTGGGGAAAACTCCCTTCAATCTGGGTGATGTTGATCTTCTCACCGGTTGCATACATAAGAAAATATACGGGATTCAGCATCCCCAGCTTGAGCGGCAGCTGCTCATGTTTCTTAATATTATTGTGGGCATATGCGTCTGCGCCTTTACCAATCTTTTGGGCCGCCCAATAAGTCCCATCGGCCAAAATATTGCCGATCCCTTCCCGCCGAACAATCCGGTCCAGTAACCAGTAAAATTTCCCCTCGTTATCAGACGGGCATGCTTCATATTCGGTTGTCCCTGCAAAGTCCTCGTCCGTCAAGATGCCAGCTTCTTTAAGCTCAAAACCAAAGGCCATGATCTGAGGGGTGGAAAATCCGTCCAATCCATACTCTGTAGCCCGTTGAGCGATTTTAAACCCAAAATCCAGGTCTGAAAAGGACGCCATTGCGTAGGTAAGTTTCGAGAAGCATTTCATCATGTAGGTTGAAATACCCGGGATGGAAATGATCGCCCCGCATTTCATCGGGCAATTGTAGCAGCTGATTAACCGCGTTCGCACATCTTCCAGCGTCTCTTTCCATTTCTCTGCAACTTCTTCGGTCCAAAAATCTTTCCTTCGCGTACGGGAATTCCCCCAGGAAAAGTTTTCGGTGTGCCACTTCTCATCATGGACCGCCATCTCTTTCGGTGACCCAAGACCGGCGAGTATGGGCATTACCCCCGGAACCGGTTTGTCTTCACGGTCTTTTATATATGCCAGTACGCCGGTGCAAATCTCCATAAATTCTTCGGGTTGGGCAATGTTGATGTCTTTTGTCCCGCGAACAACTATCGCCTTCAACCTTTTGTCTCCCATCACAGCGCCAATCCCTAAACGGCTCGCACTCGACCGGCCCTGCTCAATGGAGGCCGTAAAAACCCGGTTTTCACCGGCCAGACCAATCGCTGCCACATGGGCGTTCGGCTCCTTCAACTCCGTTTTAA
>Ga0075124_10000893_pt1 | contig 13839 bp, 8 predicted proteins | sample AntAceMetag02UKS_FD_69809 | JGI IMG/M metagenome (GOLD analysis project Ga0075124, IMG submission 69809) | Saline lake microbial communities from Ace Lake, Antarctica - Antarctic Ace Lake Metagenome 02UKS | ecosystem: Environmental > Aquatic > Non-marine Saline and Alkaline > Saline | place... | reverse complement strand
ACCTCCCGCCGTCGCTGCAGACGTCGGGCTATTCAGGGACATCGTTCAGCGGCACCCTACAGGAAGAGTTGGACCATCTGGAACATGACCTCATCATGGATGCCCTCAAGACATCCCGCGGCAACATGGCCAAGGCCGCCAAGACCCTCGGCCTCACAGAAAGGATTATGGGGCTTCGCATCACCAAGTATGGGATCGAACCCAAGAGATTTCGGACATAGAAGTAGGCAAAATAGTTCCTTTCTACCAATATGTAGCTCATTCTAAAGGGAAGGACTCCTTCCCTTCCGGCCTCTACAGCAAAATACCTAGGCATATCAACCATATGAATTGTCCTTCTCCGTAACGGCACGGGCTGGCACCGATGTTGCTGTGTGGTATCCGAGAAGCAGCGTGCCAATACATTCATTGTGGATGAAAGGGGAAAAAGGATGCGCTGATCTCCATCATAGGTGCAGGTCCCGCCGGTCTGTCGGCGGCATGGCAGCTTGCAAGGCGCGGGTACCGTGTCAGGATATACGACTCAGGGAGCAACCCCGGCGGAAAGGTTCGGCGGGCAATACCGAAAGACCGGCTCTCCGACGAGGCATTGGATAGGGATATGGACCGGATCTTCTCCCTGCCGATAGAACTGAACAAGAACCGGACGATAGACCGTGATACCCTTCAGAACCTCTATGACGAGAGCGATGCCGTTCTGGTCACAACGGGCGCGCACCTGACAAAGAGGGTCCCGTATCCGGGCGGCAAGAGGATCCTGTCGGGCCTGCAGTTTCTGATGGATATAAACGATGGGAAACCGATGGACCTGATCGGCCGCGAGGTGGTTATCATAGGCGCGGGGAACGTCGAGATGGATATGGCCTGCGAATCCTGGCGGCTGGGCGCGAAAAAAGTGACCACTATCGATATCCAGAAACCCCTGGCATTCGGAAAGGAGCTGGACCTGGCAACAAGTCTCGGGACTGAGATCCTGTGGCCGAAGCAGATCGAGAAGGTGACCAGCACGAGCATCTACCTCACCGACAAAACCGGATAAAAGCCCTGTCCCCAAGAGCAGGATCAATACCGTATATTTCGGCGGCGAGGCGGGCGCTATCGAACGGTGTATCAGTTGCGGCACCTGTATTCTCTGTGATACATGTATCGAGAATTGTCCCCAGGAGGCTATAACGCGCAATGGGGACGTATTCACCATAGACGAATCGAAGTGTCTGCTCTGCTACACCTGCGCCGCCATCTGTCCCCGCGGAGCAATTCAACCCGATTATGTTTTTGATATCTCGAAAGAATCTAATTAGAATAGTGCCGAACGGCAGGGGCGACGGATCATGATATAGGTCGAACCCCATGGTTATTAACGGCAACGCAGACAAGGGAAGGCAAATATATGCGAACAAAATTTATCTTTATCACCGGCGGTGTGCTTTCCTCTCTCGGCAAAGGTCTTGCGGCGGCTTCTATAGGGGCCATCCTCGAATGCCGGGGGCTTACGGTTTCTCATCAGAAACTGGATCCCTACATCAACGTCGACCCCGGCACCATGAACCCCTTCCAGCATGGAGAGGTCTTCGTGACCGATGACGGCACGGAAACCGATCTGGACCTTGGGCACTACGAGCGCTTTACCGACAGCCACCTCGGCAGGGAAAACAACCTGACCACGGGGCAGGTATACTTCTCGGTCATATCAAAGGAGCGGCGCGGGGAGTATCTGGGGGGCACGGTTCAGGTAATCCCCCATATTACCAATGAGATAAAGGATTATATCAAGGCAGCGGCAAAAGATTGCGATGTCGCCATCGTGGAGATCGGAGGGACCGTCGGGGACATCGAAAGCCTCCCCTTCCTGGAGGCCATCCGGCAGTTCAAGAATGAAGCGGGAAAACAGAACGCGATATTCATTCACCTCACCTGGGTCCCCTATCTCAAGGCCGCCGGGGAAGTAAAGTCGAAACCCACCCAGCACAGCGTCAAGGCCCTTCGGGAGATCGGCATCCAGCCCGACATCCTCCTGTGCCGGACGGAGGAGTTCCTGTCAAAAGAGATCCGGGAGAAGATATCCCTCTTCTGCAACGTGGAGCCGGGGGCAGTCTTTACCGCCAAGGATGTGGAGTATATCTATGAAGTCCCCATCATATACCATCAGGAAGGCGTGGATCAGAAGATCGTCGATCTTCTCAATATCTGGACCGGACAGCCGCACCTTGATGATTGGGAAGAGGTCATACGCAAGTTGAAAAATCCCTCTCACGAGGTGACCATTGCCATAGTGGGAAAATATGTCGACTGGGCGGATTCCTACAAGAGTCTCAATGAGGCGCTCGTTCACGGCGGCCTCCCCAGTGACTGCCGCGTCACGCTCCGGTTCATCGACTCGGAACAGTTAGAGGAGACCGGGATCGACAGCCAGTTGGACGGCATCGACGGGATACTGGTGCCGGGGGGATTCGGGAAGCGGGGCATCGAGGGGATGATACAGACGGTTACCCACGCACGGACACAGGGAATCCCTTTCTTTGGGATCTGCCTGGGGATGCAGATGGCGGTGATCGAGTACGCGCGGAATGTCTGTAAACTGGGAAAAGCCAACAGCTCTGAATTCGACGAGAACACACCGTATCCCGTAATCGACTTCCTTCCCGGACAGAGAGATATCTCCGACAAGGGGGGAACCATGCGACTGGGTGCCTACCCCTGTGTGCTTGAAAAGCCCTCCTTCGCATTCGAGGCTTACGGACAGAAGAAGATCAGCGAACGACATCGACACCGGTATGAATTCAACAACGACTATACAGATGTCCTTACCGAGGGAGGACTGCGCATCAGTGGGGCCGCCCCCGACGGGAGCCTCGTTGAGATAGTCGAGATCGCTGATCATCCGTGGTTTCTGGGCTGCCAGTTCCATCCCGAATTCAAATCAAAACCGAGAAGGCCCCATCCGTTGTTCACTGAATTTATACGGGCATCTTTAGCGTATAACACCAACAAGAATTAAGGGAATCAGTCTGGTAGAGGCTAACGGGAAAAGAGATACACGGGATATCAGCCATGTTGAAACTTGGAGATGTATCGCTTGTGTTGCAGTGCATGAAACGGTGGCGTATTGTTATCGGCCGTGACCCGCATCACGCACCAGCGGGGTCCGTCATTATCTTCCCGGTGATCCGCGCGACTTTGTGCTGCGGCTTGGCCGGGATCCTCGCGATCAAAGCGCACAGGGAAGAGTGCACTGACGGTTCAATCAACTCCCTCTTTAAAGAGATCCGCAAAAACAATCTGAAGGCACTTCTCGCCGGTTCGATAGCCCCGCAGGAATATCTGGGGGGCAGCGAGCGTCTGCACTCATTGGAAGATCTCGTCCTTGACCTTAAAAAGGGACCCGTGGGACTTTTTTCCAATAATGGAAGCTCAGACCTTATCTCCCTGTCGAAAGGAATGAGTTCCTTCCTGTCAGGGGAAGATATCCTGATCGAGGAGGCCGCGGCCGGGTTTTCCACGGGGGAGATGGAGCTTATCAACGAATCCCTTGAGGCACTGAAGGACGCCGCGTGGGCCCTGGAAAAGGACATCCTGGCCAACGTAGAAAAGACCACGCTCCTCGCGGGTCCCAGATACAAGGCTCTATCCGAAGAAGGTCTCGGCATATACTGGAGGGTCAACCTGCTCCTCAATGCGCTGGACAGGATAGAGATCCGTGGAAGGGACTCTGCGGGGATAGAGATATCGTTCTGCCCGGAGAATAGAGCGTCGCTGGACACCATTATAGAGACCCTGAAGGCCGACGGCCTCTACGATGATTTTCTGAAGAGAACCGCTCCCGGGGATCTGCTGAATGGCTCCATCACCCTGTCCGGCCTGTCGTCAGAAGCCGATCCTCTCTTGACCTTTACCTACAAGCGGGCCTCCGTCACCGGAACGCTGGGTGAAAATACCCGGTACCTGCGCGACAGGATCCAGTCGGACGACATACTCAGGACATGCATCGGTGGAGGGACGGGGCACGAAACGCTTCTCGCCCACACACGCTGGGCCTCCGTGGGTGCCATTAATGTGGAAAATTGTCATCCCGTGAATAATTTTACCCTGGCCACCGGCGTTTACTCTTCGTCCGGGATTCCGCTCCCCGTCAAGGAGTATCCCCGCTATGGCTCCGGCAACTGGGCGATCCATGTCGCGCTCAACGGGGACATAGACAACTACCGCTCCCTTCGGGCATCAATTGAGGCGGATGGAACGGAGTTAATAGACCACCGGATGACCACGGACACCAAGATCATCGCCCTTCAGGTAGAAAAATATCTCAACCAGGAAAATGATCTCCAGGAGTCCTTCCGCCTGGCCCTGAACGATTTTGAGGGATCCCATGCCATCGCCATGCAGAGTAACCTGGAACCGGGGAAGGTCTTCCTCGCATTGAGGGGAAGCGGTCAGTCGCTCTATATCGGCCTGTGCGATAACCAGTACATGTTCTCTTCGGAGGTATACGGACTGGTGGAAGTCACTCCCCGCTTCATCAAAATGGATGGAGAGGACGAACGCATCCCCGGCAGACCCGAAACAAAGGGACAGATCTATGTGCTGGAGGATAGCGGTGGAATACATGCCTCCTGTTACGACGGGCACCCCTGTGAGATCGGAGATGAAAAGATCCAAAAGGCCCAGATCACCACGAGGGATATCGACCGCAAAGAGTATCCCCACTTTCTCCTGAAGGAAGTCGCAGACGCGCCCTTGTCCGTGAAAAAGACCCTGCGGGGCAAATACCGTATCGAGTACCGTACAAACGGCAGCGCGAACGTCACCTTCAATCTGGGGGATGATATTATCCCCCAGAGGTTGCACGATGCCCTGACGCGGGGAGAGATACAAAATATTTTCGTGATAGGACAGGGAACGGCGGCCGTGGCGGGTGCGGCGATCGCCGGGGCATTCTCAGCATATATCAAGGGCCTGGGCATCGCGATCGAGGCGAAAACGGCATCTGAATTGAGCGGATTCTGTCTCAAGGAAGACATGAAGGACACGCTCGCTATTGCGATAACACAATCCGGGACAACGACCGACACCAACAGAGCCGTGACCATGGCAAAGGAGCGGGGGGCGTACCTGATCGCCATCGTCAATCGGAGACAATCCGATATTACCCATGCGGCGGATGGCGTCTTTTATACAAGCGACGGCCGGGACATAGAGATGTCGGTGGCGTCGACGAAGGCGTTTTATTCCCAGATCGTTGCGGGATATATCCTGGCCCTCTATCTGGCCCAGACCCTCGGCACCCTGCCGGATAACCTGACAGCCGGGGTATTGGAAAGCCTCGAACAGGCACCCGACGCGATGAACCGCGTGATTGCCGGAAAAGAGCATATATGGGAGGCCGCACACGGGCTTGCCGGGAAAAAGAGATACTGGGCGATTGTGGGGAGCGGCCCCAACAAGGTTGCCGCGGACGAGATACGGATCAAGCTGAGCGAACTGTGTTACAAGACGATCTCATCGGATATCGTCGAGGACAAAAAGCATATCGACCTCTCCTCGGAACCGCTCATCATTGCCTGCGTCGCCGGGACAGCGGACTATGTCCTCGATGATATTGTCAAGGATGTGTCGATCTTCAAGGCCCACGCGGCATCTGTGGTTGTCATCGCAGACGAGGGAGAGAGAGCCTTTGACGGCATCGCCGACTCGGTGATTCACGTGCCGAAGGCATCCTTCCCGGTATCGGTCATCCTGAACACCCTGGCCGGACATCTGTGGGGTTACTATGCGGCCTGCTCCATCAATGAAGACGGGGAGTTTATCCGAGACTTCAGGAAGAGACTGTTATTAAAAACGGACGAACTGGACGCACGGGAAGGCCTCGTCGTCGAAAAGCTGACCGACCCCGGCCTGCACAGGTTGATAGACACGTTTTCCGCATCCTTTCATTCCCGCAGAAACCAGGGATTCTTTTCATCCATGGGGGTTGATGCGGCGTCGGATATCACGCTCCTGCTCAAATACGCCTCCGGGAAACTGCCCCTGGAAGAGTTGCGCATGGACTTCAGGGAACAACAGATTTCATCGTCGCCCCTCGACCTGCTGGACATCTGCCTCGGCAGGGCCATCGATGAACTGGCGCGCCCCATCGACGCGATCCGGCACCAGGCAAAAACGGTTACGGTAGGAACCAGCAGAAAAGAGGAGGCCGCACGGGGCGTGATCTTCGATTTCCTGAAAACACTCGACTTCTCACCCGACAATCTGACCAGCAGAGGTGGCCTCACCATTGGGAGGCTGCAGAAGATCATTTCCGACGTCCGGGGCTACACGCTGTATACCATAGAGGGCCTTGACGAGGAAGGAAAGCCGGCGGAGGCGACTACCATATCGATAGAGAAGAGAGGGGGGGTCTCCCTCCGTATGAAGTCACGGGCGGAGGCGGCGATCCCTCTCAGGGGCGCGAAGAAGACGATAGTGAGTACCCGGGACGTGTACGCTGGGCTCGGGAAATCCGATCACGCGCCACTTATTATTATCCCACTCATCGAAGGAGATGCGTTAATAGGCAAGATACTGCTTCTGCACGTGGTCTTTAAGGAGACCCTGGGCTCATCAGAGAAAAAAACAGCCCTCGGTGATAAGTTCAACCAGATCAGAGATATTATTAACGAATACAACGTTTCGTGGAACGACGGGTATCTCGATCCCCTCCCCGTTGCATTCCTTCTGGGTGACGGAGTCAATGTCATCGCGGAGACTATCATGAACTCCCTGGAAAGCGCCGAATAACAGATGATTGCTATTATCGATTACGAAGCGGGAAACCTGACGTCGGTCGCACGGGCACTGAGGCACATCGGCGTGGCGTGCCAGATCACCAAACAGCACGATGAGATCCGTGCATCCGAGAGAGTCATATTTCCGGGCGTTGGCGCCGCGGGAGAGGCAATGGAGATCATCCGGCGCGAAGGCCTTGACGGCATGATCCGCGAGATCATCGCGCAGGGAAAGCCCTTCCTCGGGATATGCCTGGGCGCACAGATTATACTGGGGGAAAGTGAAGAGGATGGCGGCATCCCGTGCCTGGGAATTATCCCCGGCACGGCGAAACGGTTTCAAGGGACAGACATCAAGATTCCGCATATGGGATGGAACGACATATCCATTACACGTCCCCATCCTCTCCTCGAGGGGGTGGACACGAGGGCGCAGTTCTACTTTGTTCACTCGTACTACCCCGCTCCTGAAAAGCGTGAGGATATCATAGCGATGACCGACTACGGGGTCTCCTTTGCGTCCATAATCGGCCATGATAATGTCATAGCCACCCAATTTCACCTCGAAAAGAGCGGCCGGCACGGTCTGCAGATACTGAAGAATTTCTGCGGCTGGAACGGCAGGGTGTAGATATGCTGAGCAAACGAATTATCATCTGCCTGGATGTCAGAGAGGGGAAGACGACCAAGGGCATCAAATTCAAGGAGAATATCGACATAGGCGACCCGGTTGCCATGGCGGCCGAATACTACGAACAGGGTGTAGATGAACTCGTCTTCTACGATATCACCGCCTCATCCGATAAGAGGAATATCATTATAGACGTGGTCGAGAGCGTGGCGAAAGAGATACTCATCCCCTTCTCGGTTGGTGGGGGCATACGCTCCCTGGATGATATGCACCGCGTCCTGGCCGCCGGGGCTGAAAAGATCAGCATCAATACCGCCGCCGTCGAAGACCCCGATCTCATCTACAAAGGGGCGAGGGCATTCGGAAACCAGTGCATCGTTCTGGGGATAGACGCGAAAAGGGTGGGGGAAACCCCGGCTACCCCCTCCGGGTATGAGGTATACATACATGGCGGCAGGACACCGATGGGAATAGACGCCATCGAGTGGGCAAAGCGGGGGCAAGACCTGGGGGCCGGTGAAATCTGTCTCAACTCAATCGACGCGGACGGCACGAACGCGGGATATGAGCTCACCCTGACCGCTCTCGTATCCGAAGCCGTTTCTATCCCGGTTATCGCGTCCGGGGGCGCGGGAGAGCCCCGGCACCTGTATGACGTCTTCAAAAAATCAAACGCGGACGCGGCGCTCATCGCCTCAATGGTCCATTATCAGCGCTATACCGTGGCCCAGATAAAGGAATATCTGTCACAAAAAGACATCCCCGTACGGACGTTTATTTGATTAACCTTTCATTTTAACCACTTGAAGGGCACTATTTTTTCCTTGACATAGCATCCCTATTCCTTTACCCTCGCCGCCAACAAAGACCTGTACGGTTATTACAGGAGGTTAGCATGAACGAGGATTTGCCATTAAGCCGGCACACCGTTTTGATGTGCTGGATGGCATTCATCATCGGAACGGTCGTGCTTTTAATTACTCCAGGGATATTAATTAGTTACAACTATTCTCAAATATCGAGCGGCAACGTAGTCTCTTCAGCCGCGGTCTCTCAACCATCGAAATATTCTTTATCCGGAAGGGTCGACCCCCTGTTCCATTCGATTATACAGGAGGCATCGGATCGCTATGAGGTAGAGCCCGAGCTCATCCGGGCCATCATTATGGCGGAATCGAGTTACAATCCCAATGCCGTTTCCAGGAGGGGCGCGCGCGGGCTTATGCAGCTCATGCCCTCAACGGCAAGGGCCCTCGGTGTGGAGGATAGTTTTAATCCGGAGCACAACATACATGGCGGGGTCAAATATTTTAAGCAGCTCCTCGACCGGTTCGACGGAGACGTCAGCGTAGCCCTTGCGGCATACAACGCCGGGAGCAGGAAGGTCCGAGAGTATCAGGGGATACCGCCATTCAAGGCCACACATTACTATATCAAGAAGGTCTTCTCCTACTACAACCACTATAAGACTACCTCTGACAAGGTATAGCGGGTGAAGGGCGGGGCGGTTTCCGGCCCGTCCGAAGCGCCGTATTTCCGACCCCCGATCGGTTACCGGAAACAAGAAGCTTCCACTATTCATTCCCTCCGCCCAGCACCGCGTAAAGTCTCACCTGGTTGGCGAGCCTGGCCAGACGGAGCGAAACAAGCCCCTGTTGCGCCGCATAGAGGGATCTCTGCGCATAAAGAACACCCAGGTAATTGTCAATCCCCTTTGTATAGCGTTCATTGGAGAGGTGGTAGGTTTTTGCAACGGCATCGGTCAGGGATTGTTGCGCCGCTATCCGCTGATCCACCGTATCCCGCTCGGCAAGGGTATCGGCCACTTCTCTGAAGGCCGTTTGAATTGCCTTCTCGTATTGGGCCACAGCGATTTTCCTGTCTACTTTGGTCACCCTGTATGCCGACCACGTGCGGGCATCAAAAATCGGTATGGTAATCCGCGGCACAAAACTCCATGTACTCGATCCGTCTTTAAAGAGCCCCGACAGATCGGCACTTGCAGTTCCGATGCCGGAAGTCAAGGAGATACGCGGGAAGAAAGCAGCACGAGCGGCCCCGATATTGGCATAGGCCCCCTTGAGTTGGTGCTCGGCCTGAAGGATATCGGGACGGAGGAGAAGAACCTCGGAGTTCATACGGGGAGAAATATTTCTTGGAAGCATGACACTGCTCAAATCAACCGGTAGCAGGGTGTTCGGTGCCGGTGAGCCAAGTAAAAGATTCAAGGCGTTTTTATCTTTCGCCACCTGTTGGATGTAGCGGGCGAGCTCTCCGCGGGCGGCATCCACTTGCGTTTGAACCCGGCGCAGATCCAGCTCGTTCGCGATTCCGACATCATAACTCTTCTGCGTCAAATCGTAGGCGGCCTGCTGTGTTTCCATCGTGGACTGCGCCAGGGTGAGTGCTTCCCGGTCAGCGGCCAGGGCCAGATACGCCTGCGCTACCGCAGACATCAGCGAGATTTGCGCACTGCTGCGGGCCTGATCCGTGGCGAGATATTCTTCCAGCGCCCGATCCTTCAGGCTGCGGATGCGACCGAAGAAGTCTATTTCCCAGGAAGTTATGCCGAGATTGACACCGTATTTTTCGGCGATCACAGCGCTCCCGGTGGACGAAAGATCAGCCGGCACACGTTCCTTGCTCCCGATTCCAACCGCATTGACTGTCGGCAATAGTTCGGCCCGCTGAATACCGTAAAGCGCCCGTGCCCTCTCAACATTCAAGGCCGCAAGACGCAGATCGCGGTTGTTGTTCAAGGCAATCTCGATGATCTTTTGAAGGCGCTCATCAGTGAAGAATTCCCGCCATCTCATCTCCGTCACGACTGGGACAGAGGTTCCGGTTTCAACCTCGGAAGCACTGTAGGCAGCGGTGCTCGACCAGTATGCAGGAATCGGAGCCGCGGGCCTTTTGTATTTCGGAGCCAGCGTGCAACCAGCCACAAAGAAAATTATTATACCCAGAAGAAGAAAGTTTCTATTCATATCATTGATCCCTCGATGGATTTACAGCGTCTGTTTCGGCTGATTTCTGCTTCCTTTGTCTGCCGAAGAGCTTTTCGATCAGCACATAGAAGAGGGGGGCAAAGATTATCACCAGGACGGTGGCGGTCACCATCCCCCCCAGCACACCGGTGCCGATGGCATTCTGTGCTCCCGCCCCCGCACCAGTTGTCAGGGTAAGAGGGAGAACCCCGAACCCGAAGGCCAGCGAGGTCATGATAATCGGACGGAATCGCAGTTTCGCCCCTTCCAGGGTGGCGTCGATAAGTCCCATACCTTTTTCAAGACCGGCTTTGGCAAACTGGACGATCAGGATGGCGTTCTTGGTGGCCAGACCCAGGGTGGTCAGGAGACCGATCTGAAAATAGACATCATTGGCCAGTCCCCGCATGCTCGACGCGATGATGCCGCCGATGACGCCGAGCGGAAGGATCAGCAAGATCGCAATCGGGATGGTCCAGCTTTCGTAGAGCGCCGCCAGGCACAAAAAAATCACGAATATGGAGAACGCGTACAGAAGCGGCGCCTGGGAACTCGATATCTTTTCCTGGTAGGAAAGCCCGGACCAGTCGAACCCGATACCCTTGGGCAGTTTCTCAACCGCCTCTTCCATCGCCTGCATGGCCTCTCCCGAGCTCCTCCCCGTCGCCGCCTCTCCCCAGAGGTTGACGGAGGGAAATCCCCCGAAGCGGGCCAGCCTGGGGGAACCGGAGGTCCATCGACTGGAGGCGAAGGAAGTGAAAGGGACCATCATCCCCGCCGCATTACGGACGTACAGTGCTTCGAGATCCTTGGGGAGCATGCGATAGGGAGCGTCCGCCTGGACGTACACCTTTTTCACCCGCCCCCCCTGGATGAAATCGTTGACATAGGCGCTTCCGAAAGCCGCCGAGATCGTCCTGTGGATAGAGGTGATGGGAACCCCCAGGGTTCCCGCCTTTTCCCAGTCCACGTCGACCCGGCATTCCGACACATCTTCCATGCTGTTGGGCCGGACAGAGGTCAGTCGCGGGTCATGTGCCGCTATGCCGAGAAGCTGGTATTGAGCCTCCATGAGGGCCTTGTGTCCGAGGCCACCCCGGTCGAGCAGTTGAAAATCGAACCCCTTGGCACTGCCCAGCTCGGCGACGGCAGGAGGCGGGAAGACAAAAACCATGGCGCTACGGATACTCGAAAGGGCTTTCGTGGCCCGGCCAGCGATGGCCTTGACCCGCAGATCCTCCCGGTCGCGGAACTCCCAGTCCTTCAGCTTGATGAACACCATGCCGTTGTTCTGCGCCCTCCCGGAAAAACCATAGCCGGAAAGGATAAAGGTAGACACCACCGATTCTTTTTCGTTTTCATGAAAATAGGCTTCGATCTGCTTCGAGACCGCCTTGGTCTGCTCCAGCGTGGAGCCGCTCGGGAGCATCACCTGAGCGAACAGTATTCCCTGGTCTTCATCAGGAAGGTAGGCGGTGGGCATGCGCATAAACAGAAGCCCCATGGCCGCGACAATCGCCAGGAAAACGATCAGGTAACGGACCTTCCGGGAAAGGGAATGCCGTACCAGTCGCACATATCGGTCTCTGATTCCGAAGAAGGTACGATCGAACCACAGGAAAAAGGGGCGCAGAAAGAAGACCGCGTTTTCCGCCGGTTCATGCCCCGCCCGCACCGGCTTGAGGAGCGAGGCGCACAGGACCGGCGTCAGGATCAGAGCCACAACTACTGACAGGAGCATAGAGGCGATGATGGTCACTGAAAACTGGCGATAGATAACGCCGGTAGAACCGGGAAAGAATGCCATGGGGCCGAAGACCGCCGAGAGCACCAGGCCGATACCGATCAGAGCGCTGGTGATCTGTTCCATGGACTTGGCTGTTGCCTCCCGGGGCGGGAGCCCCTCCTCGGCCATGATCCGTTCCACGTTCTCTACCACCACGATAGCATCGTCCACCAGAAGGCCGATGGCCAGCACCATGGCAAACATGGTCAGCATGTTGATCGAAAAGCCGAACACCCCGAGCATCGCAAAGGTCCCCAGGATAACCACCGGCACCGCGATCGTCGGAATCAGCGTGGCCCGTATGTTGCCCAGGAAAAGCCACATGACAAGGAAGACCAGAAGGATCGCCTCAAAGAGGGTTTTTACAACCTCATTGATGGCCACCTTGATGAAGAGAGTGCTGTCCATGGGGTAGACGATCTTCATCCCTGAGGGCAGGAACGGGGCCATCTCCGCCATCTTTGCCTTGACGGCGTCGGCGGTATCGAGGGCGTTAGCGCCGGCGGCCTGGCGGATGGCGATCCCCCCGATAGGCATTCCGTTATAGGCGGTTTCGACATCGTAGTACTCGGTTCCGAGTTCCGTACGACCTATATCACTAATCCGCACGACGGAGCCGTCGGGATTGATGCGAAGGGGAATGGCGGCGAACTCGTCGGGCGTCTTGAGCATATTTTGGATGACAATCGAAGCGTTCAAACGCTGCCCCTCCACTGCCGGCCCTCCACCGAATTGTCCGGCGGAGACCTCCGCGTTGTACGCCCTGAGTGCCGCGATCACCTCTTGCACCGTCAGGCCGTACGCCGTCAGCTTGTCGGGGTCGAACCAGATGCGCATGGCATACCCGGCACCGAAAACCTCTACCTCGCCCACGCCCGGGACCCGGGCCAGGACACTCTCCAGGTTGGATTTTCCGTAGTCCCTTAAATCTTTGCCGTCCATGCTGCCGTCTTCCGAGACCATCCCCACGAACATCAGGTAGTTTCGGGTGGATTTACGGACATTGACCCCCTGTTTCTGGACCACCTCGGGGAGACTCGACATGGCGAGTTGGAGCTTATTCTGCACCTGCGTCCACGCAATGTCCGGGTCAGTCCCGGCCTCAAAGGTCAAATCGACCCGGCAGGTGCCCGCCGAATCGCTGGTGGCCGATATATAGAGCATCCTCTCGAAACCGGTCATCTTCTGCTCGATGATCTGGGTCACGCTGTTTTCTACGGTTTCCGCCGAGGCCCCCGGGTAGATGGCAGAAAGGGAGATGGTCGGCGGGGCGATGGGAGGATACTGTGATATGGGCAGGTTGTAGATCGCCAGCCCGCCCGCCGCCATCATGATGATGGCGATGACCCAGGCGAACACCGGACGATCCAGAAAAAATTTTGATAACATTATGCCCCTCCGTCAGTTTTTTCTTGTGGCTGGACATCAGACTTGACCTCAGGCTCATGTTTGACTTTGTTCTCATTGAAATGGACAATCTTCACGGCCATACCGGGCCTCACCTTTTGCACCCCTTCGACAATCACGCGATCGCCGGGAGCAAGACCTTCTGACACAAGCCATTCGCTACTTATGGCTCTGTCGAGTGTAAGCATGCGCTGTTGAACCTTGCCTTCGGCACCCACTACAAGGGCAAGGGGGTTACCCTTGGGATCTCGTGATACGGCCTGTTGA
>Ga0075124_10000891_pt1 | contig 13854 bp, 9 predicted proteins | sample AntAceMetag02UKS_FD_69809 | JGI IMG/M metagenome (GOLD analysis project Ga0075124, IMG submission 69809) | Saline lake microbial communities from Ace Lake, Antarctica - Antarctic Ace Lake Metagenome 02UKS | ecosystem: Environmental > Aquatic > Non-marine Saline and Alkaline > Saline | place... | reverse complement strand
ATTTAAATAATTATTTAGTTGAGTATTCAAATTATTCAGATGCCAGAAATGGTTCAATATATTCTGCAATTGAACACTTTGGAATGTGCTCTAATGAAGTAATTCAAACAATTAATGCCTGGGACGCAGTAAATGTTAGTTCAGTTGGAGGTCATAATTATAATAAAATAGTAAATTGTTATGATATTTTGAATGCACATCAGAACAACATGCCCTATTATTTTTTTGCAATTAATGATGCTGAAATAAATTGCAACATATACAATGACCCAACTAAAACAGAACAAACAATAATAACAGCCGGAAACAAAATTACATTAAAACAAGGATTCAGAACTAATGGCACTTATTTTCATGCTTATATTGAACCTTGTTTAAGTAATAATAAAATGTTAGTTGTTGATAATGGTTATCCTTATCCTTATTCAGAAGAATATATTAATAAAGAACTAAAAAAAGATAGTATTATCAATGATATTTCTCAAAAAGAAAATATTTTTGAATCTTATCCCAACCCTTTCAACAACTCAACACAAATAATATTCAGCATTCAGGAAACAACCAATGTGAGATTATACATAACCAATATTTATGGAACAGAAATATTGGAATTAGTTAACAATGAGCTTTCAAAAGGCATTCATAATATAAACATCAAGAGTTCTGACCTGGCTTCCGGCATTTATTACTGCATTTTAGAAACAAAAGACCGCAAGCGGCATATTAAGTTGGTAAAGATGTAAAATTTTATATTATTTAACCCGTTGGTTTAATGTTAATGTAAACCTAATTTCTTTTGAAATAATAAAAAATTATTGGTATTTAAAAAATATTGTATATTTTTGTATGATAAAAATTTATCTCTTGGGAATAATTCCCACAAGTCGGAATAAAAAATGATAATTAATAATTTATTTCTGCCTAAATGAAAAAAAATAAACATCTGTTAATATTATTTTTTATCTTTATCTTGTTTAATACCTGTGAAACAGATTTTGATATAAATGCTGACTGGAAAGATATTACTGTTGTTTATGGATTGTTAAATCAAAATGACAGTGTTCATTATGTTAAAATCACCAAAGCTTTTTTAGGTGAGAGCAATGCTCTTGTAATGGCTCAAAATCCTGATTATAGCAATTATGGAACATCTTTAGAAGTAAGAGTTGAAGAATGGGAAAATCAAGTATATAATAGAACATTTTCTCTGGATACAACTACAATAACCAATAAAGAACCCGGCACATTTTATTACCCTAATCAAATTGTTTATAAATTTAATGGCAATTTAAACGAAGATTGCGAATATAAATTAACAATAAAAAATACTCTTACCAATAAAATTATAACATCTAACACTAATTTGGTTCATAATTTTAGTATTGAGCAACCATATTATAACCCTGCCAATCCTGTAATAGGTTTTACAGGCACTTTACCAAAACCAATTAAATGGAATTCTGCCCCAAATGGAAGACGATATCAACTTTTGATACGATTTCATTATACTGAAACAAATACAAATACGTCTAATTCAACAGAACTTTATGTTGACTGGTTAATAGGGACAGAAAAATCTTCTAAATTAGATGGTGGAGAAGAAATGTCCACAGAAATAATTAATAAAGGATTTTTTGAAACACTTCACAATAAAATACCTGTTAACTACGATGTAACAAGAATAGCAGGTATGGTTGATTTTATATTTACTGTTGCCGGAGATGATTTAAATACATATATGGAAGTCAATGAGCCATCAAATAGTATTGTTCAGGAAAGACCTGAATATACTAATATTAATAATGGTATAGGAATTTTTTCATGCAGATATGAAGTTATAAGAAGCTTTTATCTAAATGCTAATTCAAGAGAAGAATTAAGAAATGGTGAATATACCTGTAACCTTATGTTCGATTAATTCTGAAAAACACAATCTGTCTTATCTGTAATCAAACTAAAAAAAATAATTTTTAGACAATCTGACGGTTGGCGTTATGGTTAGTGCCGCATCACGCTAATTTTCTTTTAAAACTACAACTTTCAGGTCAATTATAAAGATTTATCCTTAAAAACGAGACAGTCGCGTTAATTAGTGTCTGTCTATAAAGTAAGTGTTTAGTTCAGAATGTTCGAGTTCGAGGCTTGCGTAGTATTGAAAATCAGGAGTTTATTTTTGTAAATGACTGATTTTCAAGACAAGCGTAACGAAGAAATCGGACATTATGGACAAACACTAATTATACTGCATGTTGGCATTTCATTGTTTATTAATCATCATTATTATTGTTTTCAGATAATTGTTTTCCTAACTCTCTTGCATTTAAAGATGATATTACATTTTTCCCTGTCTTTTCCTCAATCTCCTTTCGAGTATTTCCAGCAATAGTTCCGCCTTGTTTTGCAATTTTTTTACTCCCTGAAAATGTCTTTGGTTTTTTTTCTTTAGAAATCTCAGTTGTGGTAGCTTATGCTAACATATTCAAAACCAATTCTAAATTGGTCATATTATCTCTCAGGTTTTCTTTTTTTAATCCTTTAAATTTTTTGTAATTTTTAGTTGTAAAATCGGTCCATGCTTTTGTAATTTCATCGGTCAGTATTGCATATTCAGGTCCTTTTTTAACTCCTCTTAATTCCCATTCATTTGTTAGATCTTTTCTAACTTCAATGCTTTTTAGCCTCTGATTAATCCAATTTTTTGAATATCCTTTTTTCAGGTAAGTTTCCATTGCACGGTCAAAAGCTTTTTCAGGGTCTTCAGTTTCTTCAATCCGTTCATATCCAATTTTTGCTAACCAGACCTTAAAAGGCTCTGTCTTGGGTGATGGAATAGATTGTATCAGTCGTAATAATTGCTCTGTATCTGCAACATCGGTAAGTCGCATTTTACCGTCAGTTGCTAATAATTTCAAACGGCTACAATTTGTAGCCACTTCACTTCCTTCCTTTTTTAATCGGGTTTTCAGAACACTCCAATACTTTCTAGGATTATCACTCTCTGTCAAAACACCAATAATGTCAATAATTGAGAAATACCATTTTTCTTGGTCTGTGTCCCAATGTACTCTGACTCTCTGGTCTTGAAATAATTTTATTGCGGTTTCTTTTGTCATACCTTTCTAATTTCTTGAAATCAAAGATATAAAATTCATTTATAAAGAATTTAAATATTGCAGTACACTTCTCACAATGAATGCCAACGTACCGCTAAACGCACCTAAAAGTGATTTTAGCGTTTATATAACACAAAGATACTTGTTTTTTTAAAATGGTTGATGTATAATAAAAAAAAAATGATATGGATGCTTTAGACAGATTAATTAAGAATTTTTAGTTTTATCTTTTTTCCTTATTTATTAAAATTCAAATATATCTATGCCATCTCCCCAACCTTTTTCTCAACACCATAGTTCTGATATTGGTCTTATTACACTTTTATCAATGACAATAATTTATAACCATTGATAGTATAATTCAACAAAAACTGACTTTATGGCATTATTATACATAAATTTTTTTTTATACAACATCTATATATGACATTATTTCATAAAACAATGATTATTATATTATTGGCATAATCATTGACAAATTATTTAAAAAAAAGAAAATAATAATTTATAAAAATATACTATAATGGGAAAAATTATTGGAATAGATTTAGGCACAACAAATTCATGTGTCGCTGTAATGGAAGGAAATGAACCTGTCGTTATACCTAATAGCGAAGGAAAAAGAACAACACCTTCAATTGTCGCATTTACCGATAAAAATGAAAGAAAAATTGGTGATCCGGCTAAAAGACAAGCTATTATAAATCCTGAAAAAACTATATCATCTATTAAAAGATTAATGGGTGAACCTTATGATAGAATTACTAAAGAGGTAAAAAGATCTTCTTACAAAATCGTAAAAGGTAATAATAATACTGCCAGAGTTAAAATTGATAACAGATTATATACTCCACAGGAAATTTCTGCTATAATACTTCAGAAAATGAAAAAAACAGCAGAAGATTATCTTGGACAAGAAGTTACAGAAGCTGTTATTACTGTGCCTGCTTATTTTAGTGATTCTCAACGTCAGGCCACTAAAGAAGCCGGAGAAATTGCAGGATTGATTGTAAAAAGAATAATCAATGAACCTACTGCTGCTTCACTAACTTATGGGTTAGATAAAAAAAATAAAGATATGAAAATTGCTGTATATGACCTTGGCGGTGGCACTTTTGATATTTCTATCCTTGAACTGGGCGGAGGCGTCTTTGAAGTTAAATCAACAAATGGTAATACTCATCTTGGAGGCGATGATTTTGACCAAATAGTTATCGACTGGCTAGCCGAAGAATTTATTAAAGATGAAAATATTGACCTTAGAAAAGACCCGATGGCTCTTCAGCGATTAAAAGAAGCTGCTGAAAAAGCAAAGATAGAACTATCCAGTTCAACATCAACAGAAATAAATCTTCCTTATATAATGCCTGTAGATGGAATGCCTAAACACCTTGTAAGAACATTAACAAAAGCAAAATTTGAACAACTGGTAGATATTTTAGTTAATTCAACTATTAAACCTTGTGAAACAGCTCTCAAAGATGCAGGACTATCAACATCTGATATTGATGAAATAATCCTTGTCGGAGGATCAACACGTATCCCTCTTGTGCAAAAAACTGTTAAAAATTTATTTGGAAGAGAACCTTCAAAAGGCGTTAATCCTGATGAAGTTGTTGCTATAGGTGCTGCCATACAAGGAGGCGTGCTTACAGGCGAAGTAAAAGATGTATTACTGTTAGATGTTACACCTCTTTCTCTCGGTATTGAAACTCTTGGTAGTGTAATGACAAAACTAATAGAAGCAAATACTACTATTCCAACCAAAAAATCTGAGACATTTTCTACAGCTGCTGATAATCAACCTTCTGTAGAAATTCATGTGCTTCAGGGAGAACGACCAATGGCAAGAGATAACAGAACAATAGGACGTTTCCATTTAGATGGAATACCACCTGCCCCAAGAGGAGTGCCACAAATTGAAGTAACCTTTGATATTGATGCTAATGGTATTATTAATGTATCTGCCAAAGATAAAGGAACGGGAAAATCTCAGAAAATAAGAATAGAAGCATCATCAGGATTGTCAGATGCAGAAATACAAAAGATGAAAGACGAAGCTAAAGCCAATGTTGAAACAGATAAAAAAGAGAAGGAAAAAATTGATAAATTAAATACAGCTGATTCTCTTATCTTTCAAACAGAAAAACAATTAAAAGAATTTGGAGATAAAATACCTGCTGACAAAAAAGAACCTATTGAAAAAGCTTTAAAAGAATTAAAAGAAGCATATTCAAAAAAAGACCTCTCTTTGATTGATACGGCTACTAAAAATTTAAACTCTGTATGGCAAAAGGCAAGCGAGGAAATGTATAAAAATACAGGAGATAATCCCAAAGCCAATACACAAACTGATACAAATAAAGATACACAAAGTTCAAAACAATCTTCCAAAGAAGATGAAGTAACAGATGTTGACTTTGAAGAAGTAAAAAATAATTAAAACTCCTTAACAGCAATTTTTTTGTAACTGCGAAATATCAGATTTTAATTTCAAAAGACCTTTTTATACAAAAAAGGTCTTTTTTTATTTACTGAATTTGCTTAAAATTTTAGGTATAATTTTTTATTTATATAAATTTGCTGACAAAAAAATATATAAACAGCATGTCATGCATAAAATTACAAAACACCCTATTTTAGATATTCCTTCTGTAAAAAAAGAAGATAAAGTTACCTTTTTATATAATGGAAAGAAGATAAGAGGAGAAAAAGGCAAGACAATAGCCGCTGCTTTACATCAGGCAGGATACCCTATCCATAGCCACAGCTTAAAAAACAGGGAAAGAGGCCTTGAATGTGGTATTGGCAAATGCGGTGCTTGTGAAATGCTGGTTGATGGAGAAATCAAAAGAATTTGTATTACCAGTGTTGATAATGTAAAAGAAGTAAAAGAAATTCCTCATGATTATAAACCCTGTGTCAGTAAATACATTAAAAAAAATCCGGTAAAAGTATATAAAACCACTGTTGCCATTATCGGAGCAGGTCCATCCGGATTATCCTGCAGAGAAGAACTAAATAAACATAGTATTGAAAATATTGTAATTGACAATAACAGTAAAATCGGCGGACAATTTAATATGCAAACACATCAGTTTTTCTTTTTTGAAAAAGAAAAAAGATTCGGCGGCATGAGAGGCTTTGATATTGCAAAAATTCTGGCAGGAAACAACCTTGACGGAATATTTTTAAACTCCAGTGTATGGGATATTTTAGAAGATAACCGCATTGCTGTTAAAAATATTAAAACACAGGAAATATATTATGTAGAGTCAGATTACTTAGTAATAGCAACAGGTGCAATACCTTTTATGCCTGCTTTTGAAAATGATGACCTGCCGGGAGTATATACTGCAGCTGTTATACAAAAAATGATGAATATTGAATTTACTTTACTTGGGAAAAATATTTTAACTGTTGGCGCAGGTAATATTGGATATCTCACATCTTATCAATTAATGCAGGCAGGAGCAAATGTAAAAGCAATAATTGAGGCAATGCCTTATGAAGGAGGATTTCCTGTTCAGGCAAACAGAATAAGACGATTAGCCATACCTGTCCTTTTATCTAAAACGCTTATAAAAGCTATACCTAATAAAGACCACACAGCAGTAACAGGAGCCGTCATCGCTGATTGTAAAAATTTTAAACCAATTCCGGGAACGGAAAAAATTATTGACGGAATAGATGCTATTAATATTTGTACAGGATTAATACCTGATGATTCTCTTTTTATTAAAGGAAAAGAAATATTCGGAAGAAAATGCTTTGGTGCCGGAGATGCAATAAGAATAGGCGAAGGAACAAGTGCTGTATTAAGAGGCAGACAAGTAGCTTATGAAATATTTCAGGAAATGGAAAAATATTTTAATTATGAAAATTTTCTTTCCCTGTCAAAAGAATATATTGACTCTCAACAGGAACCTGTCAAAATCTTAAGCAAATCTTTATTGCCTTCAACAAAACGTATGGAAAAACCTTTTGCTGTTATTGACTGTGCCTATGGATTTGCTTGTAATCCATGCGTCTTCGCTTGTCAATATGGAGCAATAACAAAGCCCTCACCAAATAGTGTTCCTGTAATTGATTATGCTAAATGTATTGGTTGTATGCAATGCGTAACACAATGTCCCGGATTAGCAATATTTGGCTTTAATTTAAAAAAGGACTGGCTGTTCTGTCCTGTTGAATATGAAGTAAAAGAAAACCTGGATTGCTTTATTGTTGATAATAATGGAGAAAAATTAGGTAAAGGCATTGTTGAAAAAATTCAAAAAAAAGATAATAAGACCAATCTTGTCCGTGTGAAATCTTTAGATATTCATGGCAAAGATTTATTAAAAGCAAGAGGTTTTTTATTAAAAGAAAAATATCCTGAGCCACTAGATTTTAAGCCGGTTAAAAAAATACCTTCAGAAGAATATATATGCCATTGCGAAGATGTTACACTAAACGAAATATTAAAAGTTATAGGAGACAGAAAATTTATTTCTATTGATGAAATTAAACATAACACTCGCCTGGGAATGGGACATTGCCGCGGGACAAGATGCTTTAAACGATTAAAACAAACATTGGGAGGTGCCGGTATTGTCGTTACAGACCAAGTTACTCCAAGAGGACCAATGTCTAACCAAATAGGAATGGGCGAACTTTATCCTAGTAACCTGCATGAAAAATTTATAGCCACAAAAAAACAAAAACCACCAAAAATTATAAAAGTCCAGTCATTAGTTGCTGGTGGTGGAATAGGCGGAAGTTCTGTATTTAGATATTTGGCAGAAGAAGGTATGAGTCCTGTATTAATTAATTATGGACGCGGGTCTTCATGGAGAAATATTGCAGGAGCACGCCCGGCTTTTAGCATCCCTGAACTCGCTGATATATCTATACATAATTATGAAATATTTGAAAATTTACAAAAAATAAGCAATATCAATTTAGGGAAAATTGATTATATAACTTTCGCTCACGACAAAAAAACTTATGATGACCTTGAAAAATCAAAACAATGGTCTGATGCTTATATGATAGAACCAAAAGATTTTCAAAAAAATATATCACCGGATTTTAATCCAAATTTAAAAACTTATATATCTGCTCTTATCACAAAAAATTGCTGGCAGGCAACACCAGGCATGGTCGTTGATTTAATCAGAAATATAGGGAAAAAAAATAATGGGAAAATATTAGAGGATTGCAAACTGATTGACCTTGAAAAAACTGATAATATTTACAAAATATTAGTCCAAAATCACGAAAAAGAATATATTGAATACCATACAGAAATATTTGTTAATGCCTTGGGCTTTGAAGCTAATAAATTTTGTAAAAAAATAGGACTAAACCTTGGCATATATCCTGTAAAACATCAGGCATTTATTACTCAAAGATTACCTTTTTTAGGACAAAACAATAGAGCTTTGGATATGCTTATTGATAGAAGAATTTATAAAGGATTCTCAGCTGTATATGGACAACAATTACAGGAGACAGGACAAATAATAGGATGTGCTTCCCCTGCCACTGACCCATTACAAGCAGATAAAAACATTAAAATAAATGACAAGGATTTTCTTGAAATAGTATCTGAAACATTTATAAACTGGATACCAAAACTATCTTCTGTCGCTTTTCAGGCAATTTGGGCAGGATATTATGTAGAGCCTAAAATGATTATTGACCCGGAACAAGGACTGTTTATTGGCTTAAAAGGACAGGGATTTATGCTTGGTCAATATCTTGCCAAACTTTATGTTGATAAACTGACAGGCAAAAAAGTTCCTGATTATATGGACAATCTTAAAATAACAGGAAAAGGATTAGAAGAAAAATCTTTTGCATAATACTTATTCTGCTTGAAATAATGTAAAGAATTAATCTGTTAATGTTTATTTTTTTTAATTTATTTTTGCAATTTAGTTTAAATAAATTATTACTTTCGCATTCTTCTAAATCAATTTTTATTTTGAATAATAATTTTAAACAATTTTTAATCCCTTTTAAAAATCTTGGCATAGGCGTTTATACTTATGAGTTTATCATTAGAAATTGGTTCTTTGAAAAGTTTGATTATTCTGAGATAAAAAAAGGAAGAGTTAAAATTAAATTATTGCTTGAAAAACAAACTAAAATGCTTTTCCTTAATTTTTCAATTAATGGATTTGTAAATGTTAGGTGTGATAGATGTTTGGAATATTTTGACTATCCAATAAAAGGAGAAAATGAATTAATTGTTAAATTTGGAAAAAAAACTTCTGAAGAAACAGATGAGATATTAATACTTTCTGAATATGAACATCAAATTGATATAAGTCAATATATATACGAATTTATTTGTTTGTTACTTCCAATGAAACATATACACCCTGTTGATGAAAACGGAATAAGTATGTGTAATAAAAATATGATAAAAAAATTTGAAGAGTTAAAAAACAATAAAAAAAATGACCACAGATGGGATGCTTTAAAAAAAATAAAAAAACAGATAAAACATCCATGACCAAAGACAAAAAACAAAAGTAAAAAGTAAAAACAAAAGATAAAAGTATAAAGAATAAAATTAGAACTTGAAACTCGTAACTTTGAACTCATTAACTAATTGATAATAAGATAATTACAAAAATATAAATGCCGTAGGATGCCTATCCAACGGTATAAACACATAAAAATTAAAAACATATAAAAATGGCTCATCCAAAACGTAAAATTTCAAAACAAAGAAGGGATAAAAGAAGAACTCATTACAAAATTGAGGCACCAACTATTACAGTTTGTCCAAATTGTGGCGAACCTATATTATATCACAGAGTTTGTAAAGAATGTGGATATTATAAAGGGAAATTAGCTATTGAAAAAGAAAAAACTGCTTAGTCAATAATAAAAATCTATATTAGATAAATTAAAAATGAAGATAGGTTTAGATGTTATGGGTGGCGATAAAGCCCCAAAATCAACTATTGAAGGTGCTATATTAGCTCAACAAGGATTATCTCCTTCTGATAAAATTGTATTAATAGGTAATCAGGATATTATTATCTCTTACTTAAACAAAGCAAATATTAATCCATCTATATTTGAAATTGTTAATGCTCCTGAAAAAATTGAAATGGGAGAACAACCTGTAAAAGCATACAGTAAAAAACAAAATTCCAGTATTGTTATTGGCTTCAGATTGCTTAGAGATAAAAAAATTGATGCTTTTGCCAGTGCAGGAAATACAGGAGCAATGCTCATCGGACCAATATATAACATTAATGTTATTAAAGGAATTATCAGACCTTGTACCGCAGGGTTATTACCTAAAGAAAATGGAGGTAATAGTATTATCCTTGATGTAGGTACAAATCCTGACTGCAAGCCCGATGTTTTATACCAATTTGGAATATTAGGTTCTTTATATGCAAAATATGTATATAATATCAAAAATCCAAAAGTAGGACTACTTAATATAGGAGAAGAATCTGAAAAAGGTAACTTACTAAGCCAGTCATCTTTTAAACTGATGAAAAAATCTAAGGATTTTAATTTTGTTGGAAATGTTGAAGGAAGAGACCTTTTCAAAGATAAACTTGATGTTATTGTATGTGACGGATTTGTAGGTAATATTGTCATAAAACAGACAGAAGCAATATATCATATTATGGATAAAAGAGGACTTGTTGATAACTACTTTAAAAGATTTAATTATGAAAATTATGGAGGCACACCTATTCTTGGAATTGAATCAACAGTAGTTGTAGGTCATGGAATATCTAGTGCCGAAGCTATCAAAAATATGATATTATTATCTAAAAATATATATAAAGCAAAACTATCTGATAAAATTAAAAATATTTTAAGTATAAATATGTTTTAAATAAAAATGTTACTATTCAGGTATCCCAATAGGTCTAAATTAACATTTTGGACAATCTGAAACTTGTGCTGAATCCATGTCATCCTGAACTTGTTTCAGGATTGTTTCAGTATAGTTACGATAAATCTGAATATTTACAATAAAAAATATTAATAATTATAAATATATGGAAAAAATAAAAGTTGCTATAACCGGTGTCGGAGGATTTGTCCCTGACTATATACTCACTAATGAAGAAATATCAAAAATGGTTGATACTTCAGACCAATGGATAATGGAAAGAATCGGAATAAAAGAAAGACATATCTTAAAAGGTGAAGATAAAGGAACTTCTTATATGGGAGCTAAAGCTGTTAACGAATTACTTGCAAAGACAAAGACCTCTCCTGACGAAGTAGATATGCTTATCTGTGGTATTGTTACCCCTGATATGCAATTTCCGGCAACAGCCAATATTATTAGCGATAAAACAGGTATTAAGAATGCTTTTGGATTTGATATGAACGCAGGTTGTTCAAGTTTCCTTTATGCGCTGGTAACTGCATCAAAATTTATAGAATCCGGAACACATAAAAAAGTTATTGTTGTCGGAGCAGATAAAATGTCATCAATAACTGACTATACAGATAGAGCAACCTGTCCTATCTTTGGCGATGGAGCAGGCGCTGTCCTCCTTGAACCAACTACAGAAGATTGTTATATAGAAGATTCTATACTTCAGGTAGATGGCTCAGGAAGAAAATATCTCCATCAGGTAGCAGGAGGCTCTGCAAAACCTGCCTCCCACGAAACTATCAACGCAAGAGAACATTTTATATATCAGGAAGGACAACCTGTGTTTAAAGCTGCTGTTAAAGATATGGCTGATGTATCTGTCAAAATGATGGAAAAACATAATATATCTCCTGATAATCTAACATGGTTTGTCCCTCATCAAGCCAATCTGAGAATTATTAAAGCTACTGCCAGAAGAATGGGCATCAGAGAAGAGAAGGTAATGATTAATATTCAACGATATGGAAATACAACCTCTGCTACTTTGCCTTTATGCTTATGGGAATGGGAAAAGAAATTAAAAAAAGGAGATAAAATTATATTATCAACTTTCGGTGCCGGATTTACATGGGGCTCGGTATATTTAAAATGGGCATATAATGGTAATTAGAGTTTGTTCATAAAGTAAATATTTTTTTGATTTAAGAATAAATATTGCTCACAATATTATTTGTTTTCAATGGTGTTACCCAAAGGATATCCCTTCGCTCATGAGATCACTTCGTTCTTTAATAATATGCTTAGGGTTTGTGAAAAAACAACCTGTTCACAAGCCATCAGTCGGTGGCTTTTTCTAACGGTGGGTAAACATTTTCTATTTAACATTTACAATCATCAATTTGACATTTTGACGGTGAACGGGTTACGTTAATATTTTCAATAGAAAACTCACTACCCACTCAAATTAAGAAAGAACCATAATATTATCCCATCATCAAATTACATCCTCTTATATCACTATAATCAAATCTTCCAAGAACTTCAAAAGATTCATCTTTATAAAGTTTACCTAAATCCTGAGTAGCAATAAAAGAACAGGAATTAAAATTAGCAAGGTCAATTATGTTTATGCCTCCTGTTTTTCCTTTGTCAATTATGGTAAAAGGGTCGTTTATATCACGTATTAAAATTTTCATCCATGGAGGACATTTGAATATCCCGTTTTTTACAGAATATGCCTGTGACAAAAGTTCTGTCATACCATATTCAGAATGAATATATTGGGCACCAAAATTTTTACTTAACAGATAATGTAATTCCTGCCTTGTCAGTTCTTTTCTTTTGCCTTTCATTCCTCCTGTTTCCATTACAATCATATTTGGAACAGAAATATTACTGTATTGTTCGGCAATATCAAGCAAAGCAAAGCTAGTTCCAATGAGTAATATCTTTTGCTTTCCCAGACAGCATATTTTTTTTAAATCACAAATTAAATCTTTGTAATTATCAGAATAAAATTTACTTTCTCTGTTATTGCTTTGTTTTATCAAACTTTTTACCATATATATTAACGATGAACCTTTTTTTTCTAAATAAGAAGGCAATAATGCTATAATACAATAGTCATTGATGTTTCCATAAAAATATTCAAATCCTTTTTTAAAACTTTTTTCATATATACTTATGTCTGATATATAGTGCTTGCTTTTATTAAAAGATGTTGTTCCACTACTTATAAAAACAGCATCTATATTTTTTTGCCTGCCTGTAATAATTTTATGTGTTTTAAAAAATCCTATTGGCAAAAAAGGTATTTGTTCAAAATATTTAACTTTTTTAAAATCAATTGATAAATAATTTACATATTTTTGATAAAAATTATTATATTTATATTGATAATTAAATATTTCAATGGCTGTTTTATTGAAATCATTAAAAGAACTGATATTAAATATTTTTTTCTGAAACATATAATTGTTGTTCATATATACTATAATTATTGAAATGCCTACTAATACTTAAAATTGCTAAATTATTAAATTGTTAAAATGTGAACCCACTCCGAAAAGCAGATATTTGCCTATTTGTTATTCTGAACTTGTTTCAGAATCTATTGATATTGTTGAAATTAGAGATTCCGAACTAACCCTGAAACGAGTTCAGGATGACGTTATTCGGAATGACATAATTTTGTCTTTTCGGAGTGGGCTTAATTGTTAAATTGTTCTATTATTTTTCCTACTGTAATTTACTCTAATGTTATTTAGGGGAGTTCTAATAATTGGTTTTGTATATGAAAGTGAGCGAAAAATATCAGTATGAGGCGGAGGGTAAAATATTCCGCAGCCATAGCCATAGCTATGGTGAGGAAAGATTTTGCCCGAC
>Ga0075124_10000880_pt1 | contig 13924 bp, 13 predicted proteins | sample AntAceMetag02UKS_FD_69809 | JGI IMG/M metagenome (GOLD analysis project Ga0075124, IMG submission 69809) | Saline lake microbial communities from Ace Lake, Antarctica - Antarctic Ace Lake Metagenome 02UKS | ecosystem: Environmental > Aquatic > Non-marine Saline and Alkaline > Saline | place... | reverse complement strand
AATGAATAGCGCATCAACAATAGCCTCCCCGATCAGCCTTGCATTGGCTGGCCTCTTGTCAGACACACTCAGTTCTCAGTCCTGGTATATCGGAGCAGGCATCCTGATCCTTCTCATTGGTTTGATTGGATTTATGTCACCCAGCGTTTTAAACCTCGGCGCGCTGAAGCAAGTCCCACAGCAACCAGAGTAATCCTTTTGGTTATCTCGGAACGCATCTATGAATTAGCCGCACATTCTACCCAACGGACGCCCACCGATCAATTACAAGTCAAGACCACCCGCTATGCGAGTGGTTTTCTGTTTAAGACATCCCGTTCTCAACTTCCTAAAGCAATCATGAAATACATTGTTCTATACAACCTATATACTTTTTAAATCCTGCACGTGACAAAACAAAACGATTCAAAATAACACAATCTTAAAAATACTTGACAAATCTGAAATATTAGTATAAATTTAAGGCGAACGTTCGCCTTAATCTGATGGATTTAATATGTCCAAACCAATTACACTCAAAATGGTAGCAAAAGAGACTGGGGTAAGTTACCAGACAGTTTCCAAGATCATTAACAATAAAGCTACCGTATCACCTGAAACCGAAAAACGAGTTCTTGATGTCGTCCGCGAATTGGGCTATACGCCGAATCACACTGGAAAAAGCCTGCGTGAGCAGCGCACGAGAACCATTGGGTACTCATGGGAACCTTCCCCACCCAATCAAACCAATCCCATTCTTGACGAATTCTTACAAAGCATGTTCAGAGCCGCTGAGGTTTATGGTTACTACCTGCTTTGTTTTCCCTTTCACAATGATGAGCAAAAACAGGTTGAGACCTACCGCTCCTTATTCGAAGCCGGCAGAGTTGATGGTTTTATTTTATCTCGCGTAAATTACGATGACCCATGTGTTAATTGTCTGGCCAATCATAATGTACCCTTTATGGCTTTCGGGCGCCCAACTGATTCATCCTTTTTCCCATATATTGATGTAGACGGTGCCTTAGGGATCAGCAAGGCTACCGAACATCTGATGAGTTTGGGACATACGAAAATTGGAACATTGGCCTGGCCGGAAGATTCACGCGTGGGCAACAATCGTATGCAGGGTTACTTTTCTGCAATGAAGAAAGCTGATATTGAAATCGATACAGATTGGGTCAGGCGGGGAGATGGCGACTTTGATGATGGATATAGGATGGCAATAGATTTACTTGAATTGCCAGCAAAGAGGCAACCTACGGCGATCATTGCGATGAATGACCTCATGGCCATCGGTGCAATGGCAGCCATTCGTAGTAAAGGCCTTGAACCAGGTCGTCATATTGCGATCACTGGTTTTGATGATACGCCCACCGCACGCTTTCTCAATCCCCCATTGACCACATTGAGGCAGCCTGTCTCCAGGATAGGTAAAAGCCTTATGGTCAGGTTCATTAAATATCTCGAAATAGATCATTATACTGAACCGGTATGTGAATTAATCGCTCCAGAACTAATCATTCGCGAATCTACAACAGGAATTCCTACCCAAGTATAAACTAGTGGAAAGGAGGGATGTCAGAATAATCCATTAATAAAATCGGCTTCTAAAAAGGCCACCTTTCTGATCAAGGTCAAGGGTGACCCCCGAAAATTGAGATCAACACCATGATTTTCGGAAAATTCTTTCTTCTAAAACAGAAGAACAAGGAGAAAAAAATGAAAAAGTATTTACGTCTGATAACAATAATCATTGTCTTTGCTTTAGTCCTGACATCCTGTACTGGAACTACTGAGACTGAAGAAATCGTTGAAACTGAAGTTGCAGAGGAAACAGAAAAACCTGTCGAGACCGAAGTCGAAGAAGAAGTTGAAGAAGTAGAAGAGACTGCCGAGAGTTTATGCCCCCTGGATGTGGAAGATGGCGCGGTGATTACCTTCTCCGGTTGGGGTGATGAAGCAGAGCAGCAAATCTACCGCGACAGTATTGAGCGCTTCAAGTCTGTATGCCCCAATGTCACAGTTAATTACACACCGATTCCTGCAGACTTTCAGACAAAATTGAAAGCTCAAATGGCTGGAGGAACAGCACCCGATGTCTTCTATGTCGACGATCAGTTGATGACTGCTTTTGCACCAACTGGGCAGCTTTTACCTTTGGACGATATAATGGCTGAAGCAGGGATTAGTCGGGATGACTTCATATCCTCTCTGATGACCATCTACATCCAGGATGACAACACATATGCGCTTCCAAAGGACTGGGGTACGCTTGGTTTGGTGTATATCCCTGAAGCATTTGCAGATGCTGGCCTTGAAGAGCCTACTGTAGACTGGACTTGGGATGATTTACGTACTGCAGCCAACATCATTGCTGAAAAGGGAACCTATGCCGGCTATTGCATGGGTGCCGATTGGGCTCGCTTTATGCCGTTCGTGACCTCAAATGGTGGCTCATTCACCACGGATGACTTCACAACCGCCACGCTAGATACGCCTGAAGTTATTGGGGCTGCGCAATTTATCGCGGATATGTTTGCAGAAGGCAGCCTGGTTCGCCCTTCAGATTTAAGCACTGGTTGGTGTGGTGAAGCAATTGGATTGGAAAAAGTCGCCATGACCCTTGAGGGTGGGTGGATGGTAAACACCATGAAGAATACTTACCCCGAGGTAGAATGGAAAGCTATTGAAATTCCGGCCGGTGACGTTAACGAATCTGATGTAATCTTTGTTAACGGCATTGGGATCAATGCGGCAACAGAGTACCCACAAGCTGCTGCAGCCTTCCTTTTCTATGTCACTGGCGCTGAGAACCAGGCTGAAATCGTAATGACCGGTTTCGCCTACAGCACCCATCCCGAACAGGCTGACCTGATCGTTGATGAGAACGATAAGGCAATTGCCCAGGGTGGTCTTCTGCCTGATTCTGTCGTAGCCTACTGGGGGCCCAACACGGGCAACGTCAATAATGCAGTATCCTCAGCATTGGAGCGAGTGTTCCTGGGTGATCAAAATGTAGAAGATGCTTTCGCTCAGGCTCAGGAAGAAGCGCAAACCGCACTTTCAGAATAAAGTTCTCTAAGGGTTTACAAACTTAGGAATTTGATCAACGCATAAAAACCCGTGTTCCCTCATTTCTTCCAGGGAACACGGGTACCTATTTTACATTATTGTATAAAATAATAACGAGGTGTGGTATGGAAAAAAGAGCAAAAAAACCAACTCGTCAAGGACTGATGCCGGCGGTGCTAACCTTTTTAGGAGTGACGGTCCTCATTGTCATCATTGCCCTGATCAACGCTCCCACAATGGGCGGACCACGAGTAATGGCTTCGGTTTCAACCTACCTCGAGGAAGTAAAAGCAACAGGTATACCTTTCATGATTGCTGTTGCCGTTTTAGCAATCATCCTTGGTTTTTTCTTCGCCCGTGAAGTTTACAAAGTCTGGCCAATCCCCAAAAAGCGTAAGGAATTCCTGACAGGATACGCTTTTCTTGCACCTTACCTTATCGTGACATTCCTTTTCACAATTGGTGTAATCTTTTTCGCGTTTTATATTTCTTTCACAGACTATGATATTTTTACAAGGCCAACCTGGACAGGATTATCCAATTATGCTGAGGCTTTTGCAGGCTTCACGGATTCAACTAAAAGGGATTTCCTCCAGTCACTCTATAATGTTTTCTGGTATTCCCTCATTGTTTTGCCCATTCAGACTTTCCTGGCAATCCTGCTTGCCAATCTTCTTAATCAACCCATCAAATTCAGACGGTTTTTCCGGACAATTTTTTATGCTCCGAGTGTAACGTCATCCGTCGTCATTACCCTGATTTTCGTCTGGCTTTATTTAAAAGGGGGGTATATCAACTACTTTTTACAGACCTTCCTGGGTTGGTTTACGGTGGATTTCGCAGGCGTAAACTGGCTTGGAGATCCGCGCGGGTTGATTCAATTGATCGTTGGGGCTTTTGGCGGTGAAATTCCCTCCACAAAATGGTACCTGCGAGGCCCCAGTATTGCCTGGATGTCCATAATGGTACAAAACATTTTCACAACAATCCCCACCTTCATGATCATGTTCCTGGCCGCCTTACAGGATATCAACCCAGCCCTTTATGAATCCGCCAGCATTGAAGGTGCCTCTAAAAGTCAAATATTCTGGAGAATAACACTGCCCTTGCTTCGCCCAATCATCTTGCTTGTGACCGTGTTAGGCACAATTGGAACACTCCAGGTATTTGATCAGGTTTACCTGGCGACAGGGGGTGGTCCTTTGAAAACTTCTTTGACGCCCGTATTCCTGATTTACCAGGAAGCCCTCGGTGTAACCGGACCAATCAATATGGGTTACGCTTCCGCGTTGGCGTTCATTTTAGCAATGATAATTTTCGCGTTGACTTTCATTCAACGGCGTGTCCTGACAGAAGGCACTGAACGATATTAGGAGATTTGATATGAAAGAAAAAACTCTAAAGCGACCAATCACTTCTCGAGGGGAAAAACATACGATCTCTAAGATCCATAAAAAGATCAAAGTCGCTCTCCGCTACCTGTTGTTAATTATCATCGGTTTTATTATGTTCCTGCCTTTCATCATGGCGTTTTTTGGGACAGTGAAGACCGATAAAGAGATTACAGCCTTTCCGCCAAAGTTCTTTCCCGAAGTCTGGCATTGGGAAAACTGGGCCAGAGTCTGGAACACGGATCTCGGTCAGGGGGGAACCTTCCCTAGATGGTTGTTCAATACTGCCTTCCTGGCTATAACTGTCGCAATCGCGCAGGCGATCTTTGGCTCGATGGCAGCCTATGCTTTTGCCAGGTTGAAATTTGCCGGAAGGAAACTGGTTTTTAACTTCATGCTTGCCACCATGATGATCCCAGGCGCGGTCACACTCATCCCCGCCTATGTATTGGTGTCCAAACTTAAATTGATCAACACTTACTGGTCGTTGATCCTACCTGGTATCGTTGGAGCAGGCAGTATCTTTATGCTCACCCAATTTTTTAAATCCATCCCTGATGAACTTGAGGAAGCTGCCATCATTGATGGTGCGTCCCACATGCAAATCTTTCGTATGGTGATCATACCGCTGGCCAGACCAGCCATTTTGACTGTTTTAATCCTTCAATTCCAGGGGATGTGGAATGCATTCCTGACGCCGCTGTTATATTTGAACTCACCCGATAAATATGTGCTGAATGTTGCCCTCAGTATCTTCCAGCAGCAATATAAGACGCAGTGGAATCTCACCCTGGTAGGCGCAATGTTCAATGCCATACCTGTATTGATTCTATTCTTCATCTTCAGTCGCTACTATATTGAAGGTGTTGCTTATGCTGGGATTAAGGGATAAATTGGAGACTATCATTTGCAGAAACCATCAATGTTAAAGACAGTATTATCCATTTTCCGTGATTCCTTATCTGACATTTGGGGGGATTTATGGACAACATTAGTTTGCAATGCGATCTGGTTGTTTGCCAATCTCCTGATTATCCCGGGTCCTCCTGCAACGATGGCATTATATTATTATGCCAATCAAAAAGCGCATGGGGAAGAAGTGGATCATAAAGATTTCTGGAAGGCTTTAGGGCGCTCCTGGAGTGTTGGATGGCGATGGGGAGCATTCAATCTCTTCTTCCTCACTTTCCTGGTTGCAAATATATATCTGAGCAGCAAGATCACAAATTTGACATTCATGTCTTATATGCAAGGTTTGTACATTGCTATAGGGTTGGGTTGGTTTCTACTCAAGTTCTTCGCTCTCCCTTTTCTCTATGAACAAGAAAACAAGAGAATAGGAACGGCATTACGTAATTCTGCGGTTATGATTGGTAGAAATCCTGTCTTTTCATTATTAATCCTGTTATTTCTGTTAATCACTTTAATTGTAAGCACTCTTGTTTCTTTGCTCAGTGTGATGTTTGGAGCAATTTTCACCGCCTTCTTAGGCACCCGGGCAATTTTGAACCGATTGGAATTATTAAATACTGAAGAGCTAAATTCTTAATCACAAAAGGAAATTACAGAGTAAAATAATTAATTTTACGAGTAAAACTCATGAGATTATTAAGACACATTGAAAATCCGATTTTATTACCAGATGTCACATCAAACTGGGAAACTTATAATATTTTCAATCCCGCAGTCATCCACAATAATGGGGCGTTCCACATGTGGTATCGTGCTCAGGGATTAGACTGGGTCAGCAGAATTGGTTATGCTGTCAGCCAAGATGGAATCCACTGGAACCGGTTCAAGCAACCAGTAATTATCCCTCACGATGAACTTGATGCACGCGGCATTGAAGACCCACGAGTGACTGAGCTGGATGGCACATTTTATATGGCTTATACAGCCTATGGGTGTGATGAATACGTTAATGAGGGGGAACCGATGCACTCAGGCGGCAGTATCACGCCCATGTTCGCTAAAAGTACCAACCTGTTCCATTGGGAACAGATTGGTGCAATGGTTACAGGGGAAAACAATAAAGACCATGTTTTATTTCCCCGACGGATAAACAACCGATACATTGCCTTTCATCGACGCCCACCACAAATTTGGCTGGCAGAATCGGATGACATGATAAATTGGCCTGAAACATATATGCGCCCAGTTTTTGGTCCACGTCCTGATAACGTCTGGGATTCCTTGCGAGTTGGCAGTGGAGGTGTACCCATTGAGACGGAATATGGATGGTTGATTCTCTACCACGCCTACGATTCTTCTCATATTTACCGATTAGGAGTCTGCCTTCTTGACCTCAAAGACCCCTCCATCGTTATCCACCGTCCAAAAGAATTCTTACTTGAGCCAAAAGAAAGCTGGGAGATCCAGGGGAATGTCCCAAATGTTGTTTTTTCTTGTGCAAATATAATCGTTGACGATTCGGTATATGTCTATTATGGGGGTGCAGATCACGTGATTGCCCTGGCTACTGCAAACCTGGATGAGCTGATCAACTTCGTCAGATTTGGATAAATATTCTATCAATCAAAAGTCTCATTTGAGGTCACCATGGAAGAACTATGGAAAATAAGCGAAAACTCCTTCAATCCCAAGCAAATAAATCATTATGAGACTGTGTTTTCCCAGGGAAATGGTTATCTGGGTACACGCGGATCATTTGAAGAATATTTCCCAAATCAACAGCGGGCGACCTTTGTCCATGGCGTCTACGATGATATTCCAGTCGTGTTCACACAACTTGTCAATTTCCCTGATTGGACGGATTTAGAGATCATCCTCGATGGAGAAACCTTCGATCTTAATACTGGCGAAATTCTCGGTTTCCACCGTGAACTAGATTTAAGAAATGGGCTTCTCACACGCTCCCTTCGCTGGTGCAGCCCAAAAGGGAAAATATCACGATTGGATTTCAAGCGTTTCACCAGTATGGCTGATGTCCATATCGCCTGCCTTCTGGTCAGGGTCACACCAGAGAACTATTCAGGTGAATTAATTTGTCGAAGCAGTTTAGATGGCGCTGTTGACAGCCTGCACTTCAAACAGTGGGACTGGGTCGATCAAGGTGTTGAGGAGGATGCTTGCTGGTTGAAACTGCGCACCCATGCCACTAACATTGAAATCGGTATGGCACAAAAAGTAAGTCTCCCCGATAATCCCAATCATAAACAAGAAGCCTGGAATATTCGGGAAAAACCAAGTTTGTCCCTGACAGCAGCTCTGCAAGCACAGGAATCCGTTCAACTCGAAAAATATGTAACGCTTTATACCAGCCGTGATGGTGAAGATCCACTGAACGCTGCTAGGGAAGGACTATCACAAATTTCAACTCGACCATGGGCTGACCTCTGGCGCGATCACCAATCTGTCTGGGAAACGCTGTGGGAGCGTAACGATGTCATCATAGAAGGAGACGACAAAGCCCAACTTTCCGTTCGTTTCAATATTTATCATTTGTTGATCGCTGCCCCTCGCCATGACGACCAGGTTAATATCGGTGCCAAAACGCTCAGTGGTTATGGTTATCATGGGCACATCTTTTGGGATACCGAAATTTTCATGCTCCCCTTTTTCACTTTCACACAACCGGAGATTGCTAAAAAGCTGCTGTCGTATCGTTATTACAACCTGCCCGGTGCGCGTGAAAAGTCTGCCAAAAATGGCTATCTAGGTGCACAGTTTCCCTGGGAAAGCGCCGGTGATGGCCGGGAGGTCACACCTACCTGGGTTACCAATCAACACGACAGAACCAGCCTGACCCGCATTTGGACAGGCGATATTGAAATCCATATTTCCTCAGATATTGCCTATGCAATCTGGTTGTATTGGCAAGCGACGGGTGACGATGCTTTCATGTATGATGAAGGTGCTGAAATCATTTTGGATACAGCCCTGTTCTGGTCTTCGCGCCTGGTATGGCATCCTAAGAGCAGCAGGTATCAAATCTCCGATGTCATCGGTCCAGACGAATACCACGAACATGTTGATAATAATGCCTTCACCAATTATTTCGTACGCTGGCATCTCCGTAAAGCCGCTGCAGTGGCGCAATGGTTAACACAAGAACATCCTCAAAAGGCAAACCAATTATTCAAGCAGTTAAACCTGACCCAGCAAACAGTCACCAATTGGACCTCACAGGCGAATCAAATCTACTGTCCCATTGATCTATCCACCGGGCTGATCGAACAGTTTGATGGGTACTTCGATAAAAATGACATCCTGGCCTCCGAATTTGACCCCCGCACCGAATCCATTCAATCCTTGTTAGGGAACGAGGGTGTCAACGCCACACAAATACTCAAGCAGCCGGACATAGTTATGTTGATGTACCTGCTTCCCGAGGAGTTCAACCAAGAAGTCAAACGAGCCAATTATGATTATTACACCCCACGCACAGATTTAACTTATGGATCTTCACTGGGTCATTCTATTCAAACAGTTATGGATACGCGTTTTGGCAATGAATCCCAGGCATATAAGAACTTCATGCGCACTGCCCTGATGGATATCGAAGATCTCCGGGGTAACACCAGAGACGGCATCCACGGTGCCTCAGCAGGCGGATTATGGCAAGCAGTTGTCTTTGGCTTTGGTGGGCTTCACTTCAATCAGGATACCTGGTGGATTGAACCAAAATTACCCTCTCATTGGAAAAGGTTGTCGTTTAAATTTGTATGGCATGGAGAGTTGATTGAAATTGATATAAATCCAGAAGAACATCCCCAGTAATCTCGTAACATTCTTATTATGGGAATGAGTATCAAGAATTATGAAGACGCGGGCTGTTAAACCCGCATCTTTAGTTCAAGCGTATTCCTCATCAGTTTTAATCAGCACCTTGATTTTTTCCTTCGATTCAGTATAATCAATGTTTTGGATAAAACTTTACGATGAGGTACGATTAATATCAGGATTTAAATAAGATTGATTGTAGATTCAGATGGTCAACAATAATCCATAACCTACTCATCGTTTCTGGAAAATGATCCTTAGAACCTGGCTTATGGATTTATAAACAAAAACACAGAACGTTCTTCTCCTCACCAAAGAAAAACCATCGCGTAAGTCACCAGACAAGTAGAATCGAGTTTGATTTGTTTGAATTGAAAAATTTAAGAAAAACCAACAAGAAATCATCTCACACTCATCTCAACACCACTCCCACAGCAAGAAGCGGAATATCCACATATATACTGGACTTTTCTTCAATGAGAATTCCTCAATTTCACTTCTGGAACTTATTTCATCAAAATATGTTTAACAATATGCGGTTCTCAGGATTAATTCATGTGACCCTGAACTGCATGCCTTGGTTTGAAACAGGAATGCTTTCCCTCTGCAGGTATTACCCTTCCTTCTTCCTTTCTGCAAGGAGAAAGATCTTTAATCGGTTATTTTCATTTAGGCAATTATTTATATATCCATTTCGATTAGGTCAGACGGTGCGTTTATGAATGAACAAGAACGAATAGAGGCTGGTGGACTTATTTATAAGAATCATGTTGCCATGGTTGGATTGATCGGGATTCCTACCCATCCAGGTATTAGCGGCCGGTTCTTCTCTGAAATTGCGGAGGCGGGAATCCATGTGGAATTGATCGTGAACCTATCTGACGGTAAGAAATTTGATCACATTCTCATTTGCGTAGACCGTGATGACCTGGACCTTACACTTGAGGTCACCCGCAGGATCCATGAAGAAATCGGCAGCGAGTCAATCATCCACGACCAGAACGTTGCGCTTGTCTGCATTTCCAGCCTAGATTTTGAAGAAAGCCAGGTCATCGCCGGGCATATGTTCAAAGCTTTAGGCAGTGAGGACATTAATATTCAGGGCATTAGTTCGTCTGTTTCCTCTGTCACCTGCATGATCGCAGCAGCCGACCTGGAAAATGCACTGGCTGCCCTTCGGCAGGCTTTTATTCTGCCTTAAGTTTTCAGGTGGATAATGTTTTAAAAAGAACTATGGAGAGGCTCAAAAAGGAATGAATTCAGCGCCACTACCAGAAAATCATACAGGAAAGATTGTGCGCATCATTGGTCCAGTCATCGATGTGCGTTTCCCTGACCGTAAACTACCCGGGCTGCAGACTGCCCTGATCGTCCCTGTTGACGAGCAGGTCATTACGCTTGAGGTCTTGGAACACCTCGATGAACGAACTGTCCGGTGTGTATCCATGGAATCCGCCGCAGGACTGCAGCGGGACCTCATCGTTCAAGACACCGGCTCCCAAATCAAAGTCCCTGTCGGGAAAGCGACATTAGGCAGAGCGTTCAATGTTCTGGGTGATACGATCGATGGCGGCGAAGGGCTGCCGGAAGATGTTACCAGAATAGGGATCCATCAGTCGCCCCCAGCATTCGTTGAGCAAAAACCTTCCAGTGAACTTTTTATCACCGGCATGAAGGTCATTGACCTCCTCGCGCCGTTCGTGCGCGGCGGCAAGGTCGGTCTGCTGGGAGGCGCGGGCGTTGGAAAGACAATGCTCATCATGGAAATGATCCGAAACACTTCGGCTGTTCATGAGGGCGTCTCGGTTTTCGCAGGTGTTGGCGAGCGCACCCGGGAGGGGAACGACCTCTATTTACAGATGAAAAACAGGGGTGTTCTGGATGACGCTATCCTCGTATTTGGCGAAATGAACGAGCCGCCCGGTGCAAGGTTCCGGGTCGTCTTCACTGCGCTGACAATGGCTGAGTATTTTCGAGATGAAGAACATCAGGATGTCCTCCTGTTCATTGATAATGTCTTCCGTTATATCCAGGCAGGAGGGGAAGTCTCCGCCTTATTGGGCAGGATGACCAGCGCGGTGGGTTACCAACCCACCCTGGCGACTGAAGTGGGTGAGCTTGAAGAGCGGATCGCCTCCACAAAGGACGGTGCGATCACCTCCATTCAAGCGATCTATGTCCCTGCGGACGACCTGACCGACCCGGCTCCTGCTGCTACTTTTTCGCATCTCGATGCCACGGTGGTCCTCTCACGACAGGCTGCAAGCCAGGGACTTTACCCTGCGGTTAACCCCCTGGAATCCGGCTCACGTCTATTGACGCCCAAGATCGTCGGGGACACCCACTACCAAATCGCATCTCAAGTGCGTGAGACGCTGGCGAGATATCAAGAACTGCGTGATGTGATCGCTATCCTTGGCATGGAAGAACTGGCAGAAGAAGACCGGCTGCTTGTGCAGCGCGCCCGAAAGATCCAGCGCTTCCTCACCCAGCCCTTCTTTGTGGCAGAACCCTTTACAGGCAGAAAAGGCGTCTTCGTGCCAATCGCTGAGACGCTGCGCGGGTTCCGCATGATCCTCGATGGCGAAATGGACAAGATCCCGGAGCGTTTCTTTTATATGACCGGGACGATGGACCAGGTCGTGGATGCTTATGAGCACCGCAAACAGCATGAAGTTCAAGAACCTGAGGCGTCATCGTGAAACCCGTCATGCAGTTAGAGGTCATCACACCGGACAGAATGATCGTGGATACCGAGATCAATTCAATGCAGGTCCTGCTGCCGGATGGCTGGTGGGGCATCCTGCCCTATCACGCGCCCATGATCGCACAACTCGATTCCGGCTTCATCCACTACAAGACCGAGAAAGCCGAACGCTATATCGCCCTCTACCAGGGTACGATTGAAGTCCAAAGGCGAAAGAAACAACCCAGCAGAGTCCTGGTCCAGACAGCAGCAGCCGAGGAAGGCGATGATTTGAAGACCGCCCAGGAGGCATTAGAAAAGCAATCCGCTGAATTGGCTAAACTGGCGAAAAAAGCGGATCTGGAATTTACAGAACTACGGCTGTCCCTGGAAAAAGCGATCCGGGAAGCAGCCGCTGAACAGAGAAAACGATGAGAAACAGCAATCAGGTAGAGTCACTCTCTGAGAACCACAACGATCAAGCGCCACAGAAGCAGACTCCCTCGAGAAGTGTCAACCTGCTTGCGCAGTTGACCACGCTTGCCTGGAACCTGGCTTTCCCAATCGTCGGCGGCGTTCTTCTCGGCAACTACCTCGACCGCCGTTTTGAGAGTGAATTAACCTGGACATTGAGCTTGCTTGTGTTGGGTGTCATGGCCTCCTTCAGCAACTTATATACCCTCTATAAGGAACACGGCCTTCAACCGTTGAAGCATGGAAAGAAAATTTCAGGAAGAAAAGAGCCAAATGATGACGTGGATTAAGAAACATTTATCAACCTTCCTTCTCATCTTCCTCATCCTTGCCTTCGCACTGATCGGATTTCAACTGCGTAAGACAGAGGATGTCGAATCCGCATCTATTGCTGAGGAGATCACTCCCAGTGTGGTGTTTGAAGCGGGACCCCTTCAGGTGACCTCAACGGTCGTCAATACCTGGATCATGATCGTGATCATCGGAGGCTTATCGTACTTTGTGGGGCGTTCCTTCAAAGTGCACCCCGGTTTCGTTCAGAATGCGATTGAATGGCTCAGGGAAGCGGTCAATGGCATCATTACGGCGAACATTGACCATGAAGACACCTCCCTGTTCCTGCCCCTGGTGATCAGCCTGGCTGTATTCATTGGCTGTGCAAATTTACTGGGGTTGCTGCCCGTGCTGGACTCTCCAACCCAGGATATCAACACCCCCCTCGCCATGGCACTGGTCGTCTTTCTCAGCGTACCCTATTTCGGCATCCGGACAAGAGGTTTAGGTAAGTATCTGAAGCACTATGTGGAGCCCATTTTCCTGATGCTGCCGATCGAGATTGCCAGTGAGATCGCCCGGACATTTTCCCTGACCTTCCGTTTGTTCGGGAATATCATCGGCGAAGAAATTATCATCGCAATTCTTTTTGTAATTGCGCCATTTGTCGTCCCGGTACCTATGATGCTCTTCAGCATTTTTACCGGCGTCCTGCAGGCGTATATCTTTACCCTGCTTACCTGTGTGTATATTGGTGGTGCGGTCAAAGCCCACCAATCAACAAATTAATTAAGGAGATTTATGATGGATTGGACAACATTACCTTGGGACAAAATTTTTGTGATTGTCACTGTATTGATCGCTGGTCCCGGGATCATTATTGGCATCACCGTGCCGGCGATTGGTCAGGCGTTTGTCGCCGCAAGTGGGTTAAAGGCGATCAGCAGACAGCCTGAAGCTGGCGATAAGATTAACAGCATCGTCCTGCTTTCACTTGCGATGCTCGAATCTCTGGCGATCTATATTCTGGCAGTCATCCTGATTCTGGTCTTTGCAAACCCAATGCAAAGTTACATCCTCGGCGGCTGAATCGATACCATTAAAGAAAAGAGGCCGCTTCTCATTCAAGCTTGAGAGGCCATTATGCTTGATATAAATTTAAGTACCATCTTATTGCAGATCGCCAACTTCCTGATTTTGGCTTTCGTTCTGTATCGTTTTCTCCTGAAACCGCTTCAGAAGGTGCTGGATAAACGCGCCGATGAAGTGACCCGCCAGCTCACAGAAGCGGAGGCTGCCCAGA
>Ga0075124_10000872_pt1 | contig 14016 bp, 13 predicted proteins | sample AntAceMetag02UKS_FD_69809 | JGI IMG/M metagenome (GOLD analysis project Ga0075124, IMG submission 69809) | Saline lake microbial communities from Ace Lake, Antarctica - Antarctic Ace Lake Metagenome 02UKS | ecosystem: Environmental > Aquatic > Non-marine Saline and Alkaline > Saline | place... | reverse complement strand
GGATATAGAGCCATACCGGCTTTTTCGATTTTCCCCGGATATAAATGCCGTCCCAGCCGGCCCATTTAATCTCAGGCCCGATATGCGCTCCCACTTCGGCGTGGCTGAGCCGTTTCGTATAGGGGCTCATGTTAACAACACTCATTCTGGTGGACGGGCAGTATGTTCCGTTAAGCGGACCCGCCCCGAGATATAGAAAACTGTCTTCAGCAAAGGGATCTTGATGGGCTTTATACTCCTGCAGAAGAAAGTAATCACCTATACCCGCTCCACCGAGAAATTTCTGATATATATCCTCCGGAACGGTACGTGTCTTAAAAGTCTTTTTCGACAGGTCGATTTCCAAAACCTTTCCGAAATTTCCTCCTCGTGGTGTTGTCATTATAGATCCCTCCTTTCCCCGGTTTCGTTTGGATAGAAGAAGTTGGCCATCAGGTCCTCAGCCGCTTCCTCCGGTGTTACGTCGCGATACGCAAGGTTCACACCGAAACCGAGTTTATCTCCCATAATGCAAGGCCCTTGAGGATTCCCCGATTGTGCCAGGCAGGCTTTGACGCATTCCGGGTCGCCGCCGCAGAGGTCACATGTCAACGGGAGCCCCGTATCGGGATGCAGCCTCAGGAACTGTGCCGGGCATGCCTCCACACACTTACTACACTTGGCACCGAGGCATGTATCCTTGTTGATCAGAATACCGTTCGTTTTTTTATCTGTATAGATAGCCTTAGGCTCAACGGGACACGCTTCAATGCAGGGCGCATCTTCACAATGCCAGCAAATTACGGGGATATCGATGATACCTTTATACTTGTTGACATGTACCCTCGCAGCTTCCGGCCTGACAACGCCTTCATGGTGAACGGAACAGGCAAATTCACATCCCCGGCATCCGGTGCAGTTCTGACGTTCGACAAACAGATGCCTGATCGTTTTGGCTGGTTTTGCCGGTTCCGCAGCCTTGGCAACACCTGGTTTTATGGCACCCACTGCTGCCATTGCAACTGCTCCCCCAGCCGCGGCAACAGCAGTTCCTTTCAAAAACCCGCGGCGAGTTGTCTCTTTCTGAAAAACATCAGGATACTTTTTCTCTTCTCTTTCCATGGCATAACCTCCATCCTGATCGAGTATTAGTTTTTATTATCAACACCTTCGCTTTATTACGCTGATGCTGATTACAGGTGCTAAAAGCTAATAACTGAAATGATTGAGGGGTCAATCCCTAATTCTGTAATCCTACTGATACGGAAATGTGAGTTTGAATCTTTTAGCTTTTAGCCTATGCATTGCAACTTTGTCACTTCAGATTGTAATTTAACACCTCCCTTCTGATTGTCTCGTAATTACTTACTTACTGAGCAGAAAGTTGTTAAAACGTAAAAAAGATCTAAGTGAGAAATTGATTACAATGATCTTAAAATGATTGAGCATATCGCTACGACGACAATCTTGCATTATGCCCTTTTTGAGGAATGAATAAATCGATGACAGAAACCAATACGGAAAAGCAAGAAGTGTAAATTAATAAGGGGGATATTTAAGGGAAATGAGCTTGATTCCGAGGTGCCCTCAAAATAACTACTGTACTGTCCTCCATATCGTGGAGTCCAGACTAACAGTTATGTCAAGTTAAACCTTCTTTCCAAGCACGGGGGGCCTCCCCATTTCCAGGGAAACCTTTCGGTGTTACACCATTGGCAGAGCCTTTAGGCGGTCACACTCGAAGATCCAACATCTACTGGCTATGAATTATAATTCATAGAAATATTTTGTCAACAAAAAAAGTCTTTTATGGTTATTATTATTGTTCTTCTTTTCGTGAGCATTCCGATATAACTTCATGCGGAAAAAAGCAGCTGGTGTGACATATCACACCAGCGCGGAAAAACTTAGGAAGATCACTGACACCTCCAAGCAATTGAAAAAGGCAACGTCTTCTCAATCGATTAAAACCAAGGGGAAAGGATCAGGTAAAAAGGTGTGAGATTCCCCCTCAATCACAAAGAGTAAAAAAAAGGGATCGTCCCAAAAGAACGATCCCCTCTTTGCTTAAGAATTACATCTTATTCTTCTATCGGATACCCTGCCTTGACCCATGCCTTCCAGCCGCCGACCATACTCATCACATTGGTATAGCCCATCTTCGTCAAGGTACAGGTACCGAGACACGAACGGCTACCTGACTTGCAATATACAATTATGTATGCTGACTTGTCGTGAAGTTTCTTGCTCGCATCGAATTCCAGGCGGCCTCTCGGAAGATTGATTGCCTTTGGAAGATGACCCTTTTTGAACTCTTTTTCCGTTCTACAGTCAAGAACAGCCGCTTTGCCTGAATCTATTGCCGTCTTTGCATCAGCAACCGATATTTCCTTTACCGTTTTCTTTGCTTCCTTCAGAAAATCGTCGGAAGACATATCCGCCAGACAGGATGCATAAAAAGAAAAGGTAAAAATCAAAACAAAGATTGCGATTAAACTACTTCTCGCTATTGTGTACTTGCGCATAAATATTCTCCTTCTCGAGTGTATTATCAAGGCAAATAAGTGCATCGACTTATTGCGTCGATAACCAAAATCTAATCTCAATTATTAACATACTAAGCGAAAATTGTAAAATAAAAATTGCGACGCGAGACATCGCTATTCGTTTAACACTGCTTGAGGCAATTGGTACATGACGAAAAAGGAGGATATGTCTATTGAAGCTCCCCGCAATAAGTTGCGGGGAATCTCCGACTGTTAAGGAAAATGTTATTTTTTATTCGCTCGCTAACCCCGCTGCAAGCAACGGGGAATGCGCTCGCTGTTCAGTTCACCGAAACAGTCACGAGAATAAAGTTGGTTTTTCCCCTTGAAATTTCCGTTTATATATAATAGTTAATTCATATATTGCGGTGTATCTTGTTGTGATTGGGCAGAGGCTATGGGTGCGAATAGAGTTGATGTGAGAGGGATCTTGAGGCTTCTGGTAATTTTTGTTGCCGCTTTTGTCATTCTCGTGTGGACGGCACCTATCGCTTCCTATGCTGAAGAGAGTAGCTGCATATCATGTCATACCAGCACAAAAAAACTCCTCAAAGTAATCAGGGATATTGAGGCATCAAAGCCGAAGGTAGAGGCATCGACCGAATCCGAGGGCGAGGGGTGAGGCGGAGCGGTGGCTCCGTTGGAGCCATACGAGAAAGTGTACGTCGATTCGGACTTTCTAGACGAAGATGAAGACGTACACGGCCAGATATCCTGCGAGGCATGTCATGGCGGCAATCCCGATGCCGAAACCATGAAAGAGGCCCATGAGGGCGTAAGAAAAGATCCGACCTATCCCGATGCGACCAAATCCTGCGGTGAATGTCACCTGGATGGGGGTCATCCTGAAATAGCCGAAAAAAACAGTACGAATCTTCACATAAGCTTGTCGCCTTTCTTTAAGAAAATAGCTCACAGGGCAAACCCCGATGGCACGGTGCGTGATACGATTGAAGGTGCCATGGGCACCCATTGTATGGCCTGCCACAGCAGCTGCGGCCAGTGTCATGTGAGCCGTCCTGCATCCGTTGAGGGAGGACTCATCGAAGGACATCTTTTCCAGAAGACACCACCCGTTGAAACAAACTGTACTTCATGCCACGGAAGCAGGGTTGGAAATGAATTCCATGGTGAAAATGAAGGCATCCCAGCCGATGTCCACCATACCCATGGTATGGCCTGCAAGGAATGTCATACCGGCGATGAAATGCATGGTAGCGGCCACGATCACTTTGACCGTTACGAAGTTGCGAACAGGGCGAAATGCGAAGACTGTCACAAAAGCCCAGACTCTGAGATAGACGAGGAGGCGGCCAAACCGCTTGAGCATCCAAGCCACATGATCCATCAAGACAAGGTAAGCTGCCAGGTCTGCCACTCCGTTTCCTATAAAAACTGTTACAACTGCCATGTCGGCGAGGATACATCGGGTGTGCCCTATTTTAAGACCGATTCTTCAAAAATGGACTTCAAGATAGGACTGAATCCGAGGACCAGCGAAGAGCGACCGGAGAAATATGTAATTGTCCGTCATGTGCCGGTAAGCGGCAATCTCTTTGATTTTTATGTCAAGGATGCCTTAACAAATGTGGACAAGGCACCGACCTGGAAATTTGCCACGCCCCATAATATTCAGCTCAAGACTCCGCAGAATGAAACCTGCCTCTCATGCCATGGAAACAACGATCTTTTCCTGAATGAGAAGGATGCAACAACATGGGAAATCAAGGCAAATGAGGCTGTTTTTGTCCCTCTGAAACCTGCTCCTCACGTACGGCACAGTTGGCTGGAACAGCCAAAACTTCATCTTGCAAAAGTGGATTGTCTTACCTGTCATGATCCGTCACGTGCGGCCCCCGCGAAGGATTGCCAAGAGTGTCATGCAGCAAATACAATTCTCACGACAGAAGCGGAAGGCACTCCTGAATATTCCCTGAAAAACTGGCGTTTCACCAATCAGGAACTCATCGATAAGGGGCTGTACGTCGTGGGTAGTAATAGGATCCCCGGCCTCGATCTCGCGGGAATTCTGTTAATACTGTTAACTTTTGCGGGATGCGCCGTGCATGGCGCCTTGCGCTTCCTCGGCAGAAAGAGAAAATAGAAAAATGTCCGAAAAAATGTATTTGCACCCAATAACCGAACGCATATGGCACTGGATTCATGCCCTGTTAGTCATAGTGCTTATTATATCGGGCATGCAGATACACTGGCCGGGGATTTTTGGGAAATTCTCTAACGCCATATCCGTCCATAACGTGGCGGGGATCTTGCTGGTTTGTGATTTCTTCCTGTGGTTGCTCTACAATCTAATCTCCAGGCGCGTGTCACACTACATTCTAAGAAAGGAAGATATCCACCCGGGCATGATCGTACAGGCACGATTTTATGCCTATGATATTTTCAAAAACAGGCCCCATCCCTATACTCCGTCGGAGGACAACAAATTCAATCCATTACAAAAAGCAACCTATTTTAACTTCATGTTTTTCATGATGCCCCTTCTTCTTATAAGCGGCATTCTCTATATGTACCCCTCTTACTTTTCAGCATTTATCGCTTTTCTCGGCGGCTTGAAAGTTGTGGCCCTTTTCCATTACATTATGGCCATTATATTTGCCGCCTTCTTCGTTGCTCATATCTATCTCGCCACGACGGGTCACACCGTCTTTGCAGATTTTGTCACCATGATTACCGGATACGCCGAAAAGGAAGAGCACTAAGCGATTTTCGGCCACCGATTATCCCACAGGCGTTACTCCCCAGCGAGGGAGGATCCACTTTTCCAGCAGTGTCAATCTCAGTAATTATTTTCCAGATTCGCTTCGCCAAAAAAATCGCAAAATAGACTTGACATTTCCTCTTCTCATTGCTACGACCAGTATCGTTAAATGACCAACGGTCATTTTATAACACCATGCTCTCCGATCCACTCCTTCTAAAGAAGATTTTCCATGAAGTGTGGACAATGGGTATAGCGGGAAACGGCTATGCCTCCCCTGCTCGGAAAGGAGAATTGCAACGGAAACGAGTTCTTGAAAAACTTACAGAAAGGAGTGCATTGTTATGGATGTTAGTAGAAGAGGTTTCTTGAAGATCTCTGGTACGGCGCTTATGGCAAGTGGAATCGGCTTAAGTCTGAAACCAGTATCCGCTCACGCACAGCCGTTGAAGATCAAGTATGCAAAAGAGACCACGACAATCTGCCCATACTGCGCCGTTGGATGCGGTATCATTGTATCCGCGCGGAACGGGAAGGTTATCAATACGGAGGGCGATCCCGATCATCCCATCAACAAAGGTTCCCTTTGTAGTAAGGGTGGTTCCATTTACCAGCTTTCGGTAAACAAAAATCGGCTCGACAAACCGCTGTATAGAGCACCCTACTCCACCGAGTGGAAAGAGGTATCGTGGGATTGGGCATTAGACAAGATTGCCGAGAATGTAAAGAAGAGCAGAGACAAAAGTTTTGTCCAGAGGAATGCAAAAGGGCAGGTAGTTAACCGTACGAACGGAATAGCTTCTGTCGGAAGCGCCGCCATGGACAACGAAGAGTGTTTCATCTACCAAAAATTCTTGAGGGGGTTAGGTCTGGTATATATCGAACACCAGGCCCGTATCTGACACTCCGCTACTGTTGCGGCTCTGGCAGAGTCGTTCGGACGCGGTGCGATGACCAATCACTGGAATGATATCGAAAACAGTGATTGCATATTAATCATGGGAAGCAATGCTGCTTCCAATCACCCTATTTCATTTAAGTATGTAACAAAGGCAAAAGATCACGGCGCGAAGATGATTAATGTCGATCCCCGGTTCACCCAGACCTCCTCAAAGGCGGATATTTACGCTGCCCTGAGATCGGGTACCGATATCGCCTTTCTGGGAGGCATGATAAAATACATCCTGGACAATAATCTGATTCAGGAAAAATATGTCAAGCATTACACGAATGCACCTTTCCTGATAAATCCTGCCTTCAAGATGCCCGGTGATAACGATGGTGTATTCTCCGGTCTTGGCGATGCCAAATATGACAAATCGACCTGGTCGTTCCAGACCGATGCCAAGGGCGTCGTCAAGAAGGATATGACCCTCTCGAATCCCAATTGCGTATACCAGCTCCTGAAAAAACACTACTCACGCTACAATCCCGACCTCGTATCCAAGATTACCGGTACGCCGAAGGAAGATCTCCTTACCGTTTACAAGGAATACACCAAAACCGGTGAAGTCGGGAAAGCGGGAACGATCATGTACGCCATGGGATGGACCCAGCATACGGTTGGCGTTCAGAACATCAGGACGATGGCCATGATCCAGCTGCTCCTCGGTAATATGGGAGTCGCCGGCGGCGGCGTCAACGCCCTCAGGGGAGAGTCAAACGTGCAGGGGTCGACAGACCAATGCCTGTTGTTCCATATCCTGCCGGGATATCTGAAGACTCCGGTGGCATCACTCCCCACCCTGGCTGCATACAACGCAAAGTTTACGCCGAAAACCAAAGAACCAAAGAGTCTGAACTGGTGGAAGAATTATCCCAAGTACGTTGCCAGTCTTCTCCGAGCGCACTACGGCATGAATGCCACGCTTGACGAAGCCTACAACTATCTTCCCAAACTGGATGACGGTGCAAACTACTCCTGGCTGACACTCTTTGACGAAATGTACAAGGGGAGTTTCAGCGGATTCTTCTCATGGGGTCAGAATCCCGCCTGCAGCGGTGCCAGTTCCAATAAAACGAGAGAGGCCCTGACCAAACTCGACTGGATGGTCAATGTCAATATCTTCGACAGCGAAACCGGCTCCTTCTGGAGGGGCCCCGGCATGGATCCGAAGAAGATAAAGACGGAAGTTTTCAGCCTCCCCTGTGCCGCGTCCATTGAAAAGGAAGGAAGCATCACCAACAGCGGCAGGTGGATGCAGTGGCGGTACAAGGCGGTCAATCCCCCGGGAGAAGCCACACCCGATGGTGAAATCATCACCGAGCTCTTCTATAAAATCAAAGAGCTTTACGAGAAGGAAGGCGGTCCCTTAAAGGAAGCCATCACAAAACTGACATGGGATTATGGACCGAAGAAAGCTGACGGGAAGATCCGACATCTCGACACGCATGTCATTGCTAAAGAGATTAACGGGTATTTCCTCGAAGACAAGACAATCAAGGGAAAGCTCTACAAAAAAGGCACGCTCGTTCCGAGCTTTGCCTATCTTCAGGATGACGGTTCCACTTCATCGGGCAACTGGCTCTACTGTAATTCCTATACGGAAAAGGGGAATATGGCGGCGCGGCGCGGCAAGAAAGACGCCTCCGGCGTGGGACTCTATTCCGACTGGGCATGGTGCTGGCCGGTTAACAGGAGGATCATCTACAATGGTGCCTCGGTTGATCCCGACACCGGGCAACCCTGGGACAAAGAACATCCCGTTATCAGATGGAGCGGCGGCAAATGGGTCGGAGATGTCCCCGACGGTGTCGCGGCACCCGGTTCCGGACGACCGCCCTTCATAATGAAACAACACGGCGTAGGCAGTATCTTTGGTCCCGGGCTCGCTGAAGGACCGTTCCCGGAACATTACGAACCGTTGGAATGTCCCGTCGAGAAAAATTATATGTCTCCACAGATGGTCAATCCGGTCATAAAAAGATGGGACAAAGAAGGTACGGGAACTGAAGTGGATGGAAGGGCAACCTGCGATCCCCGTTTCCCCTTCGTCTGTTCAACCTATCGCGTGAGCGAGCACTGGCAGACGGGTCTGATGACCAGGTGGTGCCCATGGCTCGCCGAAATGCAGCCCAGCATGTTCGTTGAGATGAGTGTCGAGCTTGCAAAGATGAAGGGAATCAAAAACGGAGAGATCGTCACGGTAAAATCATTACGTGGTCAGGTTGAAGCAGTATCGATCGTAACGGCGAGATTCAAACCCTTCAATATAAATGGAAATACCGTCCACCAGGTGGGTATCCCATGGCACTATGGATGGGTCACGACGAAGATGAGAGAGTACGTCCATGGTGACAAGAAACCGGAGGTATTCACCTTCGGTGACTCGGCGAATATCGTCACACCGTTCATCGGAGACGCCAATACCATGATTCCGGAGAGCAAGGCCTTCATGGTAAATGTTGAAAGGAAGGGGGTGTAACCAATGTCCGAGAAAGCAAAATTATATGACGCGACAAAATGTACCGGTTGCAGGGGATGCCAGCTTGCATGCAAACAGTGGAACCAGCTTCCGGCGAAACAGACCGAGAACAGAGGGACATATCAGAACCCGCCCGATCTTCAGCCCAACACCTGGTTACTCATGAGGTTCCAGGAAATTTCCGACGGAAACGGTGGCGTCAAGTGGCTTTTCAGAAAGGATGCATGTATGCACTGTACCGATGCTGCCTGTGTTAAGGTATGCCCCAGTGGTGCACTTTATCACACCAAGTATGGTACCGTTGCTCTTGACCAGTCGAAATGCATCGGCTGCAAGGAATGTATCTATGCCTGTCCCTTTGATGTACCCAGATATGACCCCGCGACAGACAAAATCGCAAAATGCGACATGTGTTTTTCGAGAATAGATAACGCAATGGAACCGGCGTGCGTCAAGGCATGTCCCACGGGAGCCCTCCAGTTCGGTGACAAAGACGAGATGGTCAAACTCGCCCACCAGAGGGTCAAGGACCTTGGAGGTAATGCCTACGTATACGGAGACAAATTCGTCGGCGGAACACACATGATATACGTGCTTCCCGAAAAACCTGCCGTTTACGATGCCCTTCCGGAACATCCGAGAGTTCCGCTCTCCGTCATTGCCTGGAAAGACTGGCTCAAGCCATTCAGTCTTCTGGCAACGGGAGGTGTCATAGCAGGCGCATTCCTGCACTACCTCATTCACGGGCCGAAAGACACCAGCGGCGACAAGGCAGGCGAAGGAGGAGGTAAATAAGATGATACCAAAAAAAGGAATGATCAAAGCATCGGACGCATTTGAGAGGATTATACACTGGTGGCTGGCCATAACCTGCCTCCTTCTGATAATCACAGGCCTTGGAATGATGTTTCACTCCTTTAATTTCCTCGGTATTCCCGTTGGGGGATTGAAGAATCTGAAACTCATACACAATTTCACGGGGATCCTCTTTATTCCGGCACTTATTTTCGCCATTCTTATCTGGTGGAAAGAGGCCGGCATATTCAAGTTCCCCGAGGATCTGGAATGGATCAAGTGTGCGGGAGGTTACCTCTGGCATGTGGAAAATCCGCCGGAGACGGGCAAATATAACCCCGGGCAGAAGGCCTTTTTCCTGGCCGTGGCAGGATTCGGCGTCCTTATGGTTATAAGCGGGCTCATCATGTGGTTCCCGCTCATCCTGCCCCGGGCACTCGTGAGCTGGATGTATCCGCTCCATGCCCTGGGACTCCTGGTCATCTTCCCATTTTTCTTTATCCATCTCTATCTGGGAACAATCGGCGTACCCGGATCGGCACAGGCGATCTTCACCGGCTATGTGACGAGATCATGGGCGGAGAAACAGTGTCCGAAATGGCTGAAGGAAATGGAAGAATCGGGAAAGCTCGAAGTTTTCGGTGAAGAAAAAGGGGCTTCCCACTAACAGTAAACTGATTTCTCTATAGAAAACAAAAAGACCCGCTCTTTCGGAGCGGGTCTTTTTTGAGCATAAAGTATTTCTTGAAGTTGGAAACAAAAGCATATATAGAGAGGTCCACATATGTTAGAATGAGAGTTACAGAGGACAAAAATGGCAACAATTCTTAAGGAAACCTTAAAAACAATAGAGCGCTATAAAAACATGAACCCCCACTATGTGGAACTGCTCGACATACTAGAAGAGATATTGATACTGCGAGAAGAAGCCCGTCGCAGAATGAGGGCTGACATATTCAATGTGGATGAAGCCCTGGTTCAAACAAAGCTCGACGGAGGGTTCCCCCTCATAGATTTTACGAAAAACACCTTTGATCTCAGCGAACCCAGGAAATATTTCATCTCCCTTCTCAAGGTAGCGGAGAAACGGACACCCGAGGAAACAAAGGAAATTATAGAAAGACTGGAAGACGGAACCATTGACTATGCCACAATGATATGTGATTCTTTCAGCGCTCCATCAGCCGATGAAGCCGAGGATGACGACGAAGAGAACGTCTTCGATCTTCTCGGTTTTCTCATCGAAGAAAGTCTTCGTCCCGCCCTTGAAGTGATTTCAGAGAAATACGGTAAACTTATAGACGCATCCGAGTGGTCCGAGGGATACTGCCCTATCTGCAGTCGGGAGCCGAAAATAGGAGAACTCAAGGATGAAGAGGGCAGGCGGTATCTCTTCTGCAGTCAGTGCGGTCTTGAATGGCGCTACAAACGTGTCAAGTGTCCCTTCTGTGGAAACGAAGACCAGCAGGCACTCGCCTATTTTACCATAGAAGATGAGGAAAAATACCGGGTTGATGTCTGCAACGAGTGCAAGCGATATATCAAAACAGTTGATCTCAGAAATACAAAAGGAGAGGTTAACCTCGACATCGAAGACATTGCCACACTGCACCTCGATATCCTGGCCAATGACGAAGGATACGAATAACTGCACATCGGATCAATGAGAAACGAGCAGATTGCCACAGTTATTCATCTTCTCAGAGACGAACTGGAGAAGGGAAAATACCCCACCGTTACCGACCTGGCCATAAGAGCTCGAAACCCCTTTCATATCTTGATCTCCACCCTCCTCAGTCTTCGGACAAAGGATGAAGTCACAGAGGTGGCGACGGAAAGATTACTGCAACTTGCCGCTACCCCCGAGGAGATGCTTCAACTTACCGAAGATGAGATTATCACCGCAATCTACCCGGTGGGTTTTTACAGAAATAAGGCCGAAACCATTATTCGAGTCTCCGGAGAACTTGTGGAGAACTACGAATCGCGGGTTCCCGACACCATCGATGAGCTACTCACACTCAAGGGCGTGGGGAGAAAAACGGCAAACCTCGTCGTTACACTCGGATACAATAAAAAGGGCATCTGTGTCGACACGCACGTCCATAGAATTTCAAACCGCCTTGGTTATGTAAAGACCACGAAAGCGGACGAAACGGAATTTGCACTCCGCGAGAAACTCCCAAAACAATACTGGATCGACTTTAATACCCTTCTGGTGGCATTCGGCAGGAGAATCTGCCGTCCTGTATCTCCGCTCTGCAGCGTATGCCCCATCTCCCCTTACTGCGATAAGGTGGGAATAACAAAGAGTCGATAAAGAACAAAAAGAGTCGTCATACTTAAAGTAAGTATACTATTACCGGTCCTGTGCTTTCTTATAAATCTTTTTCATTTCAGATTCTTTCCGTACTCTGCAAGCGCCTCCAATCCGATCCGATCAACCAGCACGATGTTCGATCCATCCACTTCGATTAACTTCCATGCCTTCATTTCTCCCAGGGTCCTCGAAAGGGATTCGGGACCTGTACCCAGAATGTTTGCAAGCTGTAGTTTTGAAATGTTCAGCTTTATAACGTTCTCGTTCCCCTGTTCCTCTAACAGATAGAGGAGATACGCGGCCACTCTCCCGGGGATTTCCTTCAAAGACAGGTTTTCTATCTGGATGGTAAATTCACGAAGTCTCATTGAGAGAACCGCCAGGATATTCATTGTCAAAGAGGGGTTGTTTGTTATTAGATTGATAAATTTGGCCCTTGAAAAAAATAAAAGGTGGCTTTTTGAAATTGCCTGGGCATTGGCGGGAAATGATTTTCCTGAAAAGACGGGAACAGCGCCGATAGCTTCCCCTTCTTTAGCAATGTGAAGGGTCTGCTCTTTTCCTTCGGGAGACACCTTGTAGACCTTGACGATTCCCGTTATGACGAGATAGAATCCGTTGCCTTCATCCCCGTCAAAAAAAATGAACTCACCTTTGTTAAAGTATTTATCAACCGATATCCCTCTAATATCTTTGAGGTAACCATCGGAAAGTCCCCCGAAAAGCTGGCTCTTCAACAAGATATCAAGAACTTCGGCCATTAATACAAACCCTTTTTATTGGAAAAATATTTCTTCTTTTTAACATAAGTCAAGGTAAGGCGCTATTTATTACGATAGATTCACACGCAACAATAACACCAATTTATTTTATACATAGGAGAAAGCGCATGTTTTGTTATCAATGTCAGGAAACGGCAAAGAACACAGGCTGCAGCGTAAAAGGTGTCTGCGGCAAGACGGAAGAAACGGCAAATCTTCAGGATCTGCTCATTTATGTCTTAAAGGGTATTGCAATCTATGGCGAGAAGGCAAAAGAGACAGGACAGGTAGACAGGAAATACGGTTTGTTTATAGCACAGGCCCTTTTTACAACAATCACGAATGCAAACTTTGACAATGACAGATTGATCTCACTCATCAGAGAAGGCCTGAAGCTCCGGGACGAATTAAAGAAAAGATGTAAAGGCAATATCCCGGAAGAGTTGCACGATTCTGCCGTGTGGTTCTCGGATGATGTTGCTGAATTCGACAAAAAGGCAAAAGAGGTCGGTGTCCTCTCCATAGACAATGAAGACGTCCGTTCACTCAGAGAGTTATTGATTTACGGATTAAAGGGCATCGCCGCTTATGCGGATCACGCCGCCATCCTCGGTTGCGAGGATGAAACGATTTATGATTTCCTGATGGAAGCCCTTGCCTCCACAACAAAAGACCTGACCGTCGACGAGATGGTGGCGATGGTCATGAGAGCCGGAGAATGTGCTGTCACCGGAATGGCCCTCCTTGACAAGGCAAACACATCGGCCTATGGAAATCCTGAAATCTCAAAGGTCAATATCGGCGTCAGGAACAACCCGGGAATCCTTATCTCCGGCCATGATCTCAAGGATATGGAAGAACTTCTGGAGCAGACCGAAGGAACAGGCGTGGATGTGTATACCCACGGCGAAATGCTGCCGGCAAACTACTATCCCGCATTTAAAAAATACACTCATTTCGTGGGCAATTACGGAAATTCCTGGTGGAAACAGGGAGAGGAATTTACATCATTCAACGGCCCCATACTCATGACAACCAACTGTATTATCCCGGTCAAGGATTCATACAAAGACAGAATCTTTACAACGGGAATGACCGGTTATCCTGAGGTAAAACATATTTCTGACAGATCAGAAGGCGGAGTAAAGGATTTTTCGGAGATCATAAACCTGGCAAAAAAGTGTGCTCCTCCCGTCGAAATCGAGACCGGTGAGATAGTGGGAGGGTTTGCCCATAATCAGGTCCTTGAACTGGCCGACAAGGTCGTAGATGCGGTGAAATCGGGTGCGATAAAGCGCTTTGTTGTAATGGCTGGCTGTGACGGACGTCATAAAACAAGGAGTTATTTTACAGAGGTTGCGCAGGAACTTCCCAAAGATACGGTAATCCTGACCGCCGGATGTGCCAAGTATCGGTATAACAAGCTTGACCTTGGTGATATCGGAGGAATCCCGAGGGTGCTCGACGC
>Ga0075124_10000869_pt1 | contig 14039 bp, 14 predicted proteins | sample AntAceMetag02UKS_FD_69809 | JGI IMG/M metagenome (GOLD analysis project Ga0075124, IMG submission 69809) | Saline lake microbial communities from Ace Lake, Antarctica - Antarctic Ace Lake Metagenome 02UKS | ecosystem: Environmental > Aquatic > Non-marine Saline and Alkaline > Saline | place... | reverse complement strand
AGGAAAGAATTATAAATTCCCTTAAGCACAGGTTTGGCCAGGATTTTGGACCTGATGGTGGAAATTTAGAACCGGAATCTGTCTTTCTGCAATTATTATTTTCCCAGTGAGTGCATTCGAGATAGGTATGGAAGCGGGTGCTGGTCCTGCTACAGACAGCCCTGCCGTTGACCCGGATGATGGCCCTGCCGTTGACCCGGACGATGACCGTGACAAGGAAAAAAAGGACCGTGAACTTCTCAATTATCTGGTGGGCAAGGTCCTGACGCTGCACCACCAGACCCCTGACCAGACCCCTGAGCGGACTCCTGAGCGGACTCCTGAGCCAGCCCTCGATAAAGCCCGTGATTATATCCGAAACTGGATGATGGGGATTCGTCCTGACACGACCGATAACGTGGGCATCATCGATATGACTAAAATCCGTGCTGCCTTTGAATCAGGGGATATGCAAACGATTTTTGACGTGCTGGATGTGTTTTGTACTGCCTGTGAGCAGGAAAGAATTATAAATTCCCTTAAGCACAGGTTTGGCCAGGATTTTGGACCTGATGGTGGAAATTTAGAACCGGAATCAACCAAGTGAGTGCAGTATCAGAGCATATCAATGGAGAAGGGTGCTCTGGGACCTTCTCCCTAAGGGGGTGATGCATTGGTGAAGTGCCTGCTGCATGGCCTGTCTGCCTCTGAAAATCATAACGCGGAATCCTAAATATCCCTTGAATCATGACTATCTCTGAATATTCCGGATTATTCATATCAGGTCATAGTGTGGGCGGATTATTCCACCCACTTTTTTCTAAAATAGTCCGGTTTTGAAAAATTGTGTAAACGTCAAAAAAAATTCAGCAGATATTCCCTGTTGGATTACTATTTGAGATCAAACATCGGAAACATCGGTTTGAGAAGGTCGTCCTCCCCTTTCCCTAAGGCGGAGATGACACTTTCATGGCTGAAGTCATGCCCCTCACTATCTTTCCATGTGATGTATGCCTTTGCCTCGTTGACCATCTTGTCAAGGGGGTACGTATGTTCCTCATCTGTAGGGATCTCTGTAATGTCATACTCAATATCAAGTGGGACGAGTGCAGCATGAACCTGCACGGCACTGGTGTTGCCTGAGTTTCTGATGATGACGCTTTTTGCGTCCGGGCTGAGTTTTGCCGTCAGATCGGGAATGTCGCCAAATTTCTTACTAAGCTTGGTCATGTATATGGTCATCCCGATGATCAGGATGATCATAACGGCGATGCTTGCCATATGCTGGCCGATGATTGAGAGATATAAGAAGGCTAAAACCCCAGCAAGAGCAACTACCGCGGCCTGTCGTATGTCCATACTGTGTATTGGAAGGCGCCCCTTATTAAGGAAATGAAATGAAACGGATGACTTTCACCATCAAAAAAATACGAAAATAGTGGGCCCGGTGCGACTCGAACGCACGACCTCCCGGTTATCAGCCGGGTGCACCACCAACTATGCTACGGGCCCCCTTTAGGATTACCTAATTAGATGGGATATCTGGGTTATTAAGAGTTTGGTTTTGATTCTGGGGGCTACAACCTCGTCTGTCAGTGGTGATGGGTGGCGCAGTGGATCAGTATATTATAAACCCTGTTTTCCCATACCTTCTGTCAGGTATGAATACTCGATATATGTTGGGGAATGAGGTGATTGCCCATGCGTGCCTGGAAGCAGAGATTGACTTTGCGAGCGGGTACCCGGGGACTCCTTCATCAGAAGTGATAGACTATCTCCGCCACCAGAAAGACCGTGAATTTTACGTTGAATGGTCGGTAAATGAGAAGGTTGCCTTTGAAAATGCCCTTGCTGCGGCATGGACGGGCATCCGTTCCCTTGTCACGATGAAGCATGTGGGTCTCAATGTGGCAGCAGATCCCCTTCTTACCAGTGCGTATACTGGTGTAACCGGTGGGTTTGTGATTCTCTCTGCTGATGACCCCTATGCCCACAGTTCACAGAATGAACAGGACAGCAGGCGGTATGCCCTCTTTGCAAAGATCCCGTGTCTGGACCCTGCGAGTGTCCGCGAGGCCCATTCGATGATGAAAGCCGCCTTTGCAATTTCAGAAGAGGTGGGTTTGCCGGTGCTCTTCCGGCCCACAACGCGCATCTGCCACTCAAAGAGTGACGCTGACCCCGGTGTTCCGGGCACCGGACACAGGACCGGTGCATTTGTACGGAATCCGCAGCAGTATGTGGTAATTCCCAAACATACCCGGGTGCTGCACAAAAAACTCAACGAGAAACAGCCCGCCCTTGCGAAGATGTTCGTCGAAGGGGGGTTCAACACTGCAGACGTGCGCGGAAAGACCGGCATTATCAGCGGTGGTATTGCAGCATCCTACGCTGAAGAACTGATATCAGAAGGTGTCTCGTTTGCGAAGATTGGTGCCTATCCGATTGACGCCGCATGGCTCAAAGCGTTTGTGGACCAGCATGAGACTATTCTTGTCATCGAAGAACTCTCGCCGGTAATAGAAGAGGCAGTCCGTATGGCAGCGACAACGACTGTGGTGCACGGAAAGATGGACGGCCATCTCCCGATGGAAGGCGAACTCTCTCCTGCTGCAGTAGCGCAGGCGATGACATCGGCCGGATTTGCTCCCACAAAGACCTATCCTGAGGTTGTCCCCGAGGAAGGCATTCCTGCCCGGCCGCCGCTTCTCTGCGCCGGCTGTGGCCATCGTGCGGTCTTTTATGCGATAAAGAAGGTGTTTAAAGACGGTATCTTCCCGAGCGATATCGGCTGCTATACCCTGGGCATTCAGCTCGGCGTAGTGGACACCACCATCTGCATGGGTGCGTCAGTTACGGTCGGAAGCGGCATCGCGCATTCCGGTGAGACCCGCCCGGTGATCTGTACGATTGGTGATTCGACCTTCCTGCACACCGGCATTCAGGGTCTGTTGAATGCGGTCTACAATGGCGCCAATATGACTGTCGTCATTCTCGATAACCGTATCACGGCGATGACCGGTCACCAGCCCAACCCGAATACCGGGGTGACGGCGACAGGCGTCGCCTCCCCTCCTATCTCCCTTGAGGCAATATGCCGGTCTGTCGGCGCACCCTGGGTTGAGACGGTCAGTGCCTATGATCTTACGGGTCTCCTCTATGCACTGAAAACGGCAAAGGATCGTGAGGGTGTAAAGGTGATCGTTGCCCGGCAGCCATGTGTGATTGCCGCACGCCGTGAGGGCATCCGCCGGAAACCATATGTGGTCGACCCGGAGGTCTGCACCGGCTGTGGTCTCTGTGTGAAGTTCGGGTGTCCGGCAATCGAATTCTACAACGAAAAGGCGGTTATTACAAGCCTCTGCAGCGGATGTTCGGTCTGTGCTGATATCTGTCCTGCGGGTGCAATTCATAAGGGAGGTGCAAAATGAGAGAATCTTTCGATGTCCTGATTGTTGGCGTCGGTGGGCAGGGCACCATTCTTGCCTCAAACATCCTGGGCGAAGCATGTCTGGTTGCGGATCTCCCCGTCCGCGGTGCAGAGACCCATGGGATGGCACAGCGCGGTGGATCTGTCGAGACCCATATCCGGATTGGCGGGGTATACGGCCCCCTCATCTCGCCGGGGACAGCAGATGTCATCATCTCGTTTGATCTGTTGGAGGCCCTCCGGTACCGCCATTTCCTTAAATCCGGCGGAACCATCGTCACCAGTGATGCGATTGTTATCCCGACATCGGCCTTCACCGCCGGTGCAGAGGTGCCGACGCAGGCTGAGATTATGGGACGCCTCGAAGACGCCTCCTGCACCGTTGTTGATGCAGCAGGTCTTGCTGTTGAGGCCGGTACGATTCTCGCGCAGAATGTGGTGATGCTCGGTGCGGCGTCACATGCGCTGCCGCTCAGTGAAGACGCTCTCAGGGAGGCTATCTCACGGTGTGTGCCGCAGAAGACGGTGGAGACCAATATCCGGGCCTTTGAACTGGGCCGGGCATTTCTCGAAGAGATGTCCTGATATCCTCATTTTTTATCATGTTTTCTCTCAACTGTTCTTCTGATATTCCCGTATTCATCACTACATATATATTGTCCGGGTGTGATTTGGGGACGTATGAGAAGAGGAGTAATGACTGTGGGGGCAGTTCTCCTGATCCTCGTCGTCTCCTTCTGCTGTGGATGTACAGAGGAGCCGGCACCGTCAGGGGGAGAACTGACCGGCACGGTCTGGATGCTGGATATGTATCTGAATACGGACGGGAACGTGGTAGAAACACTTTCCACAGCACCCATTACCGCAGAATTTTCAGATGGATCTGTGGGAGGGCCGTCCGGATGCAACACGTACAATGCGGCATATACCACTGACGGGCAGTCGCTCTCGGTGGATGTACCGGTGGTGACTGCGATGTACTGCGGCGAGCCGGGTGTCATGGACCAGGAGGCGCGTTACCTGTCCCTTCTTCAGACAGCAGCAGGATATACAGTCTCTGGTGACCAGCTCACGATCACCGATTCTGCCGGGCAGGAGATCCTCATCCTCCGTGCGGTGGACCAGAACCTGAATGAGACAAAATGGCTGCTCACCGGCTACAACAACGGAGCGGGGGGATTTGTCTCTGTTGTCTCCGGTACTGCTGTCACGGCCGCGTTCAGTGAAGATGGTCAGATGTCCGGGACGGCGGGATGCAACAGTTATTCCGGTGGATTTACGGTTACCGGCAGTACCATCTCCATCGGGCCGCTCGCCATGACCGAGATGTACTGCATGGACCCGGACGGTGTGATGGACCAGGAGAGTGCGTATCTTGTGGCGGTGCAGGCGGCTGCCTCTTTCCGTGTCGGTGCAGGTGACCTGACCCTCATGGATGCAGATGGTATCCGGATGGCGGTGTTCGAGCGGGATATCCCGACCCCACAGGGGGAAAACTGGGAACTGACCGGGTATAATAATGGTCAGGGTGGTGTGGTCTCACCTGTGGCAAACACCACCATCACTGCGGTCTTCGGTGGTGACGGGCAGGTGACGGGAAGTGCCGGGTGCAACAATTATTTTGCCTCCTATACGGTGAGTGGGACTGAGATCACCATTGGTCCTGCCGGTTCCACGAAGATGTACTGTGAAACACCTGTTGGGGCGATGGATCAGGAATCCCGTTATCTTTCCCTCCTGAGTGAGGTTGCCACATTTGAACGGGCACCGAAGACGCTCACCCTGCGGGATGCTGACGGGAGTATTCTTCTGACATATGCTGTGGCACAGCCGAAGTTGACAGCAGGTGAATGGCAGATGGTCTCATTCCGGGATGTGGAAGGGAATATCGTATCCGCACAGGCGGGCACAGAGGTGACAGCGGTCTTCGGGATGGACGGACAGGTGAACGGGCATGCCGGTTGCAATACCTATTTTGGCTCATATACGGCAGATGGGCAGACTCTCTCGGTTGGTCCGCTGGGACTCACCATGATGTACTGTGAAACACCTGTTGGAGTGATGGATCAGGAGAGCGGGTATCTGGCAGCACTGGAGGGTGCAGCCTCGTATCAGATCAGCGGGAATGACTTGACAATATACGCAGAAGACGGCACGGCATCTGTCTGGTTTATGCAGGCGCCCTGAATTCCTTCTTTTTTTAAAATCGGCTCTTACGATTTTTCCCGGTGTGATATCTTCATCTGCCTGTATTCAGACAGATCCCCTGTGGCCCTGTATCCGGCGTTGCAGGGGGAGTGCCCCGAAGTAGACACACGCGCTTACAATCACAATTGTTGCACCGGATGGGATGTCAAAAGCGTACGAGAGCCAGATGCCTGTGGTGGTGAAGATGATACCCAGAAGGGATGCACTAACAATCATTCTCTTCATGCTATGTGAAAAGAGGCGGGCGGTCGCGGCAGGGAGGGTCAGAAGGGCGATCACCAGAATGATTCCCACAATCTGAATAAGCATTACTACCGTGAGGCCGGTCAAAAGCAGGAGGATGACCATGATCCGGTCGGGGTGCAGGTCCATCACGGAGGCATACTCCTCGTCAAAGGTGACGGCAACGAGGCGGGGGTAGAGGATGGCCACGATGCCGCAGATGCCTGCAGTAAGAACGGCCATCATGAGGAGTGTTTCACGGGGGACGATGAGGATATTTCCGAAGAGGTAACTGAAGAGATCAGGGGCAAATCCGGGGGTGATGTAGATGAAGAGGATGCCTGCCGCCATGCCGGTGGCCCAGACTGCACCCACAAGGGTGTCGAGGTGCTGGTGTGCCTTCATCCGTATCCAGGCTGTTCCGGCAGAGGTACCGAGCGCGACCACCGCTGCACCTGCAAGTGGATCAATGCCGAGAAAATACCCCAGGCCGATGCCGCCGAAAGCTGCATGGGAGATGCCGCCTGCAAGGGATGCCATGCGTTTGACGACGACAAAACTGCCGATGACACCGCAGGCAATGCTTGCAAGCAGTCCTGCGATGAGTGCGTTGCGAAAGAATTCAAATCCCAGTGCCTCGATCATTTTCTGCCCCCGAATACCCGGTTATCATGGTCAGGGATGACCCGGTGCGGGATGCCGTGGGCGATGATATCCACCGGGCAGGGATAGGCGCCTGTAATCATATCATCGGTTATCTGATTGTCATGGTGAGTGAAGAGGCGGCCGTTGACACAGGAGATGTGGGTGACATCCGGTGAGAGGGCACTGATGTCGTGGGTGACGAGGACGATGGTCATCGTTTCCCGCAACCGGCTGAGAATATCGTAGAACCGTACCGCTGTCGGGCTGTCCACATAGACAGTTGGTTCATCGAGGAGGAGAACAGAGGGTTTTCCGGCAAGGGCACGGGCAATGATCGCCCGCTGTCGCTCACCGCCGGAGATGTCATGGATGGGGCGGTTTTTCAGGTGGGTTATCTGCATCGTCTCCATGGCTTCTTCCGCCGCTTCAGTGTCTTCCGGGGATAAGCGCCCGAATGGACTGGTGAGGTGACCAAGGCGGCCGGATTTTACCATGTCCTGCACGGATATTGGGAACTGGAAGTCAAATGTCCTGAACTGGGGCACATAACCAAGATGTGCCCGCATCTCATGAGGGGTGCCGCCCATCACCCTGACGGTGCCGGAATCCGGGCGGATGAGGCCGAGGATTACTTTTAAGAGTGTGGTTTTCCCTCCGCCGTTGGGTCCGATAATGGCGTGGAATTCATGTTCATTGATTGTCAGACAGATATCTTCCAGCACATAATGGCCGTTCTGCCCGAGATATACATGGTCTACTTCGATGACCGGCGTTTTCGTGCTCACACTGCCCACGTCCTGAATGCATCGGTGACTTCCACCAGATTTTCGGTGTAATTCTCCGCCAGGGGACTGATATAGACAACACTGGCCCCGATTTCATCTGCGATGGCCTCGGCATTGCGGGTCGGTGACTCCGGTGAGGCAAATATGACCGGGATGCCGGTATCCTCTGCTGAGGTGATGATTGCTTTGAGCGAGGCAGGTGAGGGTTCTTTTCCGTCCTCTTCAACTGAAGTCATGGTCAGCCCGTACCGGTCGGCATAATATCCCCATGCCGGATGGTAGACAAGCACCGTCTTTTTGGCCGTCCCTGTGAAGGTATCGTTAATCTCTTCATCGAGGCTGGCAAGTTTTTCATCGTATGCTGTAAATTGTGCCTCAAAATAGGCGGCATCGTCCGGTGCATACAGGATATAGGCATCGGCGATATTCCGTGTGATGATGCGGGCGTTTGCCGGTGACAGCCATACGTGGGGGTCATAGCGGATAGTGTCATCCGCTGTGGTGGTGTCCCCCGTCTCTGTGCTTAACAGAGTGATGCCTGCAGACGTATCCACGACCTGCATGTTGTGGTTGACTGAAGTCAGGCTCTCCATCCAGGCATTCTCAAATTCGATGCCTGTGCCGACTGCAAGATACAGTGGTGTCTTTGAAAGTGCCCTCAGCTGGCCGGGTGTGGGTTCGTAGGTGTGCGGGCTGGCACCGTGCGGTACCATGACTATGACCTCAACCCGGTCGCCCCCGACTGCTTCTGCAAATTCCCGGTATGGTGGAATGGTGACCGCGACAGACAGGGGTGCTGAATGGTTATTATCCCCGCTGGCAGGCGTGACGGGTGCTGTGTCATTCAGACATCCGCAGCTGAAAACAGCAGATGTTATGATAATCAAAAGTATGAGGACGGCACTCTGCCGGAGGCCTCGTGGCCGGACAGAATGTGCTGATCTATTTATATGTCGTTTCTGCGTGGAGATGCCCTCCCTGTCTCTTATTCCTGCTTAGTGTTCATAAATGGTTTGGTGGTGAGAATTCTGTTTTTTTAGGCATGGTGGGCAATTCCACCAATGAAGTGCGGAATGTCATTATGTTCCTTTCTGAAGGGAATGGTGGCCCACCTGTGGCAGAGTGGTGTGGTGAAAACGCGCGTGCTTCAGATGCGCTGTGCCGGACGTACAGGGCAATACGGGGCCTTCCTCCTCCTCTGTATCCTGCGGCGCAGATACGGGTTATTGAGTTAATTCTTCCCTGACGGTGAGGTGTAGTGCAGGGTTCTGTGGCGGATGAGTGCCGTCAGTTCTCTTCCTGTATGATTCACCTTCAGCACCCACTGGTTGATTACAGGTGGCGTAAGAAAATCTCATACATGGATCCGGTCCCTCCTCTTTCTGGCGACAGCAGGCGGAGAGCATATGCAGTCATCCTTCTCTTTGGCATTGTGTCCCTCTTCGGGGATATGATCTATGAAGGGGCCCGGAGTGTGGCTGGCCCGTATCTCTACATACTCGGCGGAAGTGCGTTTGTGGTCGCTTTTGTTGCCGGATTTGGGGAGTTTGTCGGGTATGGCCTGCGCCTCGTCTCCGGATATATTGCCGACTCCACCCGTCACTACTGGGCACTGACCTTTATTGGATACGGAATGCTTATTGCGGTCCCTTTCCTTGCTTTCACCGGTTCATGGGAGATTGCCGCCGTTCTCTATATCATCGAACGGATGGGAAAAGGCATCCGGGCGCCTGCCAAGGATGCCATTCTCTCCAATGTGACGGTATCCGTTGGAAGGGGGTGGGGTTTTGCCATCCACGAGGCGATGGACCAGATAGGGGCCATCGCAGGGCCGCTTATTTTTTCTGCGGTATTTTTGATGCAGGGTGACTACCGGGGCGGGTTTGTGCTTCTTCTCATACCCTTCGTCCTGATGATGTCTGCACTGTTTATCACCCGGATGAAGGCGCCGGTGCCGGAGGAGATGGAGATGGCATCAGGTTCATCCGGGAAGAATCTCTCCTCACGGGCATTGATACCCTATGGGGCGTTTACTGCGTTGACGATGGCGGGGTTTGCGGTCTTTCCCCTGATTGCATTTCACTATTCGTCCACTGAGATTGTCCCCTATGTCCAGATACCGCTCTTCTATGCAATAGCAATGGGAGCAGATGCGGTGGTGGCGCTTGTGGCCGGACGGCTGTATGATCGTCACGGGCTCATCATCCTCGCTGCAGCACCGGTTTTGAGCATTGCCATCCCCTTCTTTGCCTTCGGCACCTCATATGCCTCAGCCCTTCTGGGAGCCCTCCTCTGGGGTTCGGTAATGGGCATCCAGGAGACGATTCTCAGGGCAGCGGTTGCGGACTATACTGCTGTCTCAAAACGGGGGATGGCATACGGCATCTTCAATACTATCTATGGGGCGTCATGGTTTGTGGGAAGTCTTCTTCTTGGCTGGGTCTATGAGGTCTCGATTCCGCTGGTCATCGGTTTTATGGTAGTGATGCAGTGCGTCGCTCTCCCGGTCTTTTTCTATGCACGGGGGGTCATGGAGACGGGTGCCAAAAAAGCAGTTGTGTGATCTGTCTCACACTATGTCTTCCGGACGATGCGACCGGGGGACGATGTGCTTTTCACGGGCAGGCTGTGGCAGAGACCGATTGGCTATGGTAACCTGTATGTGTTCTGCGAATGAGGGGGCATTTGCCTCCTCTCTTTTTTTGGCCGGAAAAGAATGGGTGCCGGAAATCGGGCACTACTTTTTGTCTATTTCAGGTTGAGGTCTGCAAGAGGGATATATGGCACCTGCGAGAGCACATCGCTTTCAATGGTGTCCATACCGACCCGTTCAACAAAGCGTGCGGTCCTTTCACCCGGGTTTGCCGTATCCTGGTAATAGGCAACAAGTCGCTTCACGAGGTCTTTTACCTCATCTGCGGAGAGTCCTTTTGCAACAACATCCCCGATACGCGGCCTTCCACCGGAATTGCCGCCGAATATGACGGTCCATCCCTTGCCGGTGCCCAGCACCCCGATGTCTCTCATGTAACTCTCACCACAGCACCGTGGACAGCCGGATACCCCCATCTTCAGTTTTGCCGGCAGATGCATATCCAGGTGCATCTCCTCAAGTTCAAGTCCGAGGCCCAGTGAATCCTGCAGCCCGTATTTACATACCGCGGTGCCGGGACATGCCTGCACATAATGGACACAGGGGGCTGTCGCTTCACCGACGGTCATTCCGAGTTCGTTCCAGATCTTCTCTACATCTTCTTCTTTGATACCAACAAGCACCATCCGCTGGCCGGATGTGATCTTTATAATTGGGATCTCGTAACGCCGTGCCACCTTGACGATACTCTCCAGATGTTCAGGACTGACGATCCCGGCGGGGGTCCGGGGGACGATTGCATAGGATTGTTTATCGCGTTGGAGGATTGCTCCTCGGGGACCTTCTTCCATTTTTATTACCTTCTGTTTCGGCTCTGTTTGCTGCCGTAAATGATCCCGCATTATGGTGGCGGGGGATATAAAGATGGTGGCTCGCCTGGAGATCAGGGACGATATGAAAGAAGGAATTGTTGTATTTTTTCTGCTGGCTGGTCACCGCAGTGGCACCGGCAGGAGTCCTTTGTGGGTGCCGGTAAGGCATCGTCCGCCTGCAGGGGTGACGACAAAGGTGTTCTCTGTCCCCACCATGCCAACGTTCGGTATCCCTTTCTTGGGTTCAAGAGCGAACACCATCCCCTCTTGGATCGGATCGTCAAAACCCCGGGCAATAACCGGCTGTTCGTCAATGAGGAGCCCCACTCCGTGGCCGAGGAAGTTCACCCGCCGGTTTCCGAATCCCATGAAGTTCTCCAGAAATTCAGGGGAGAGGGATTCTGTGATGGTCTGGTAAATGTCTGACGGAATAGCACCGGGTACGAGCATTGCAGCCATGCGGTCCTGGATTTCAACACACTGGTAATGTGCTGCTATGGCCTCGTCCGGCAGGTCCGTTCCGAAGACATACGTCATGGTCTTGTCAGTATGATAGCCTTCAACCCCGCAGCCGGTATCGACAAAGACCAAGTCACCATCCTGCAGTGTTCGCTCCCTGCTGCCAAGCAGCGGGACTGCCGGGCAGAGGCCATAACAGCCCCCCGGGCCGTTGAATGCGGTGGGGTAGAGGCTGCTCTCTCCAAACCCGATCTGTCCCATGATAATTTCGGTGTCAAACATGCCAAACCGGACAACTCCGTGGTGCCCTTCTTCAATGAATACCGGGTATAGGAGGGCGGCAAACTCCGCTTCGCTCATGCCGGTTCTGAGAAGTTCGGGCACCCGTTCCTCAAGCACTCTCTGGTGAATCCTCCCTGCCTCTTCCATCAGACTGAGTTCATACGGGCTTTTCACCGCCCTCACTGCGGCAAGATGGGGGTCTGCTGCAAGAATGGTTTTGACCGGGAAGTGTCTGCGGAAGCGTTCGAGAAGAGCCAGTGGCACAATCTCCGTCTCCAGGTGGATGGTTGTGGGCATAACCGGAAGATCCTGCACTGCGTCACGGTAGCTTCGCATAGGTGCAATCCGGGGGAACACCGATTCGTCAGTGGCCCGTTCATAGCTGCGCCTGACCCGGAATACCGGTTCACCGTTGCGGGGGATGAGGAGCATGCCGTCCTGCATGGTGCCGGTGAAGTAGTAGAGGTTGATATTGCTGAATATCACTACGCATTCCCAATCAGGCTCTTTTGTGTCCAATATGTCCCTGAACCGGGACATTCTTTGCTGCAGTTCAGTGAGGGGGACGCGATCACTCATGGCTACAGATATGTTTTCCCCCTATGATAACTGGTAGTGAGTGCCACCGGAATGAAGATGCTGTCTGGTATTCTTTGCTTTTGCTCTGTGATTCCTCCAAACACATATATGTCCTCCCGGGTATCTCAGGATTATGAATCAGTATAGGTGTACGAAATGCGGATATGTCTATCTCCCGGAATTAGGGGATCATACCCAGGGCGTCGCGCCGAATACCCCGTTTGAAGAACTGCCTGACACGTGGGTGTGCCCGCGGTGTGGTGCTGAGAAGAAGATGTTTGTGATTATTGAGTGATGGAGAGTCTGGCGGGTATAACCGTTCTGTTGTCTGGTATTCTGAAAGACGATATCCGCCGTATTTTTTAGAATTTACTCATGATATGGCGAAATTATGAAACACGAAATGCACAAAAAAAGGTCAAAACGCTGAGGGGGAGATTTGAACTCCCGAGGGGAAAGTCCCCACAGGCTTTCCAGGCCTGCGCCCTACCAGACTAGACTACCTCAGCACAGCATACTGCTGCCTTACTCTATTCGGGACAACGTTTCTTAATGCTATGGGTTTTTGGCTGATGGATTGCTGCCGAAACGGGCCATGGACGGGGGTTCTTTGCGGGGTGGTGAGGCGGGTGCGCAGACTGTCGTGGGGGGGTGAATGTGGGGATTGCGTGTGGAGGTTGTTGCAGAGTGTGCACGTAGGGAGGGGTATGAAAAAGGTTCATCGCAGTTTCATGTGGGTTCTTAAAATGAGTGAATCCATATTCCACATGCACAAAAGTCCTGTCAATATCCTCGGACTTTATTGTATTCTGGTTCTGACGATGAGCAAGGGAGGGGTGCCCCCTCCCTGCAGACCCACCCCAAAGTGTGATAGGTTCCCCGGAGGGATGAGCGGGCATCCCTCCGGTTCCGCCTATTTCCGGGGATTTTGCCTGTGTTGCAATTGTGTTCCCGCCTGTACAAAGGAGAATTTCTGAGATATTTTACCCACACTATTCAGCGAAGAGCCATGAAAAATGGGTGCCGGGAATGCTGATAGAACTGCTGAGGAAAACGGATGGGAAAACGGATATAACTGATGGGAAATGTAAAAAAAAGTGGATGCGGACAGGTGTTCGCGCCTGTTCTCAGCGGCTACTCTTCTTTCGCTGGATCGACTTGCTCCCGCCATATTTGCTCTGGTCCTTTTTCCCGCCTCCTTTGCCTTTTGACGGTTTTTCCACGAGACCCCGGCGCCTGCCGTTTTTGCTGTTATTCAGGTATTCTTTACTGTTATCCGGGCGCCTCTTTGGTCCGGGGCGTAACGATTTCCGCGTATCAGGTGAGGTCTCCTTTTTCTCCGCCTTTTTCCCTTTCTCCTCTGTCCGGGGTGTGGGTGCAGGTTTTCTCTCCGGTCTTGGTGCAGGCGGTTTTGTGACCCAGCCTTTTGGATAGGTGCCGGCCTGCATGATGACCATCTTTGGCCGGATGACGATGCCTGGTTCACCGGGCACAATCGTGTCTGAGGGAACGAGGGCCGTGCCGATGCAGACCAGTTCGCCCTGTGCGGTCATCACGGCGACCTCTGTGTCCTTTTTGAAGGAATCTGTGGCTGTGACTCCCACTCCTGCAAGGGACGCTCCATGGCAGAGGGCGTCAACCGCGGTGTCACGGATGGTGACTGTCGGGATGCCTTCCAGCACGGACTCCGGTGTCCGGATGTATGTGGAGAGTTCTTCTGGATTTCCGTTCTTTGCCTGCTCTACGGCATCCCGGAGTGCATGTAAGGAGCAGCACATCGATTCGTCATATCCCCCGGACCGTATCCGCCGGAGTTCGACCATCTGGCCGCCGGTGCCGATGGCAAATCCGATATGGCGGCAGAGGGACCGGATGTAGGTGCCTGCCTCACAGCGGACACGGAGGAGCACGTCCCGGCCATCGATACCAAGCACGTCTATTTCATACATTGTCCGGATACGGAGTGCCCGGGCGACTGCACTTTT